>Ga0105046_10002287_pt1 | contig 30205 bp, 25 predicted proteins | sample MAT03_FD_78385 | JGI IMG/M metagenome (GOLD analysis project Ga0105046, IMG submission 78385) | Freshwater microbial communities from Lake Fryxell liftoff mats and glacier meltwater in Antarctica - MAT-03 (megahit assembly) | ecosystem: Environmental > Aquatic > Freshwater > Ice > Liftoff...
GGAAAGTATGCGCGAATGAGAACGAAAGTTCTTTGAGTGAGTAGAGGGATACTTGAATGTCCCGTTATCACCTTTTTCAGGTGGGTAAGAATCCCCCGTCTTTAGACGTGGGGAGGTTCAAAGACATCCCTCTCCTTACTAAGGAGAGGGACAGGTTTTACGTAGTAAAACCAGGGTGAGGTTTCTTTGAGCTATTCGATAAACTGTAAATTTCGTCAACAGAAACTTGTGTGTACACAGTAGCCTTTTTAAAAGGAGTTACTGCATTTATCCTTGCTCTTTGATTACTTGAGCTACTTGCAAAGCTAACGCTGCTGTACTGGCGATCGCACCCCACTGGAGAAGCGGATTTTTATCTAGCCAGTCGGAAACGCTCGGTATAACTAAATTACCAAAATCTCCGTTAACTCTGTCGTCTTCAGCAACAGGCTGGTAAAAATTATTTGATGCATCTTCAGACTTTGGCTCGGAAGTATGCTGTAAATTGAAGCCGACGAATAGTAACAGTGAATCTACTAATGGTGGTGAGATCCTCTGTACTTCATTCTTGACGAACTCCGAGACAATAATCGTATCGAGCAACTTAATGTTGAGATATTTCCTAATTTCTTCAAGGCAGTAGTTCAAATCGCTGAGGCTTTTGATAATACCTGCAATATTTCAGAATGACATATTGAGTCAGCTACTCATAGGGAATTTCTGAATGTTAGTCTTTACAACTCAACGATAAAACTGTCTCGCAGATGAAAGTCAGCCTCCGTGCCTTGATGAGTTAACGCCCAGTAAGTCACCTCACCATTTCTATCTTTAATAACGGTAGTAATGCCAACTTCAATGGCTTGCTCCACAGAGATGATTTTATGTAAATCTAAATCCAACATAAGTATTAAACCATCGCCTTGATTTTGAACATTAAACGGTAGGTTTTCAAAAGCTGTTTCCACTTGCATTCCTTGACGATATCCATCAAAGCGATAGACATTCCAATGTCCGGCGGGGGAGAGGTTGAATTCCCAATACCGTGCAGAATCTTTGATCCCAAAGAAAAACTCAAAGCAAGTGTCTTGCCACAATTCGTGCTTGCGTAATGGTGTGTTTGATGGTGTAATGTTTGCAATTTGTTTTAAATCGCCTCCAAGGGTGTAACAGATGGTAAGTTGATTACCATTTCTGGCAATATTACCTGCAATTTTCAAACTAGGCAGGGATATAGAAGGAAAGGGTTGCAGAGAAAATGTCTGGTCGTTCATTTCATGTCTTTAATAATTTTGCGAATCTGCATTTCTTGAGATTCAATACTTTCGGTAAGCTTAAACTGGACGATCGCTCTTGCCAAGTTATGTTCTGGGTGCTTAACTTTGAAGTAGACATTCCCTGCTAAATAATCAGCAAAAAATCTCAGTCCTAGTTCAAAGGCGATCAGACGAATTGCATCGTATATATATGCATAGTCATTTTCGGTGAGAAACGCATTTGCCACCGAGAGATAACCTTTTAGGATTTCCTGACACAAATCAGTATCGAAATAAATACTTTCCCAATTCTCGGTTTCTTCTCCAGCCGGATTGCAGCCCGATCGCAGGCAATCACCAATGTCATAATGTACCAGACCGGGCTTCACGGTGTCGAGGTCGATGACGCTGACGGCTTGCTGGGTAGCAGTGTCAAACATGACGTTATTGATTTTTGGATCACCGTGCATCAGACGCAGAGGTAGTTTGCCTTCAGCTTTGGCATTTTCTAGGATATGTGCAAAGGTTTGGCGATCGCTAACAAACTGCAAGCAATAATTAACTTCAGAAGATTGACACGCCCTAGTTTTCGCCACCACTTCTTCGTAATGCTGGAGATAAAGCGGTGTAATATGGAACCCTTGAAGGGTGTCGGCGAGTTTTTCTGGTGGCAAATCGCTGATCAGATTGTGGAACATCCCCAAGGCATAACCGATTTCTTTGGCGTGTGAGCGATCGCGCATAGTATCAAAAGATTGGGAGCCTTCAATAAAGCTGATCGCTCGCCAAAAGGAGCCGTCTGCATCCCTCCAGTAGTCTAGAGCATCCTTGGTCAACAGTACGCGTGGCACTTCCCAGCGACGATTGATAGATATATGCTGTAAACGTTTGCGAACATGCTCAGTGAAGATACGCATATTCTGCATAATCAGTTGTGGCTGCCGAAATACCTGCGTGTTGATGCGTTGCAGGACAAAATGTTGTTCTTCTGAAGAATCTAGAGTCACCAAAAAGGTGTCATTAATATTACCACTTCCAAATGCTTTAACGCCTGTAACCTTCCCTAGCCCAGCGAATTGATCAGCGATCGCAACCAGATTTTCTGCACACTGTGTATTGAATTCTTCTGTCATGTTTTTGACCTGTACTACTCCTCATATACATTGCATCAAGGCAATAGGGGATATCGTAGCGCAAGTGTCAAAATAATTTGTAATTAAAAAGGGTTTCTTTCCTGATGCTACAAAAACCTCTACCTAAGTTTCATTCTATACATAAACCGCCCAGAACTAAAGTTCTAGGCTAATAGCTAAAGTCCGTTAAAACGGACTATAACATGAGTCTCAGTTATCTTTAGATGACTTTCGCTATTAGGGCTAGATGAGAATGAAATAGCCCTGATAGCACAGGGCGCGACACCGAATAGCCCATCGGAGATATTGTCTTGGGAGCATCTCAGTTTTGCAAATATACCAGATGAGAAACAAGATTCTTGCTCCCTCTCCTTAACAAGGAGAGGGTTGGGGTGAGGTTTTACAAGGCTTTTTACGAAAGTGAGATGCTCCCTATTGCCCTCGCTGACCCTGTGCTAATTCAACAGTTAGGAAATTTCGTCGCTATCAACCCACTCATCATAGGATGAGTCATAATCAATGTAGTGAACAAAGTATTGCTGACCTTGGATTTGCTGAATCGTTGCAGAATACCAAGCCTCTTGGTCATCATCCCAACATTTTACCTTTTGACCCACTGCATATCCATTGTCATCCGCAGAGCGAAGATCGCGAGTCCGAATGTCATCTTCGCCCACCCACTCGTTATGAGACGAACCGTAACCAAGGTAATGAATAAAGAATTGGTCATCTTGGATTTTCTCAATTGTTCCCTGATACCAATCTTCTTCCTCACTATCCCAGACTTCTACTGTTTTGCTGAGTTCATACTGATTTTTATCTGACTTAACAGCAGAAGATGAAACATCTTGGATAGGCTTTTGTTCCTCTTGTTTAATTTCCTCTTGTACTAAAGTATAGGCTTGCAAAATCAAGCTGCGAGCGACAGTTTGAATTCCCGTATGTTCATAGTAATTAGTAGTTTGATCTAGGAATGCTGCTACTAAATCTAAATTATCATCAGCAATCTGAATAAAATTACCCAAATTACTAGAAATTGATTGCGGGGTTATGCCTGTTTTGGATACTAAGTTATTCATCCAACCTTGCACAGAGTTGAAACCTTGACTGATAAAACCAACTTTATCAGAGGGGTTACTACCTGGTAGAAAGTTACTGATGGCTAAGAAAACCGGATTTTGAGTTATTGCGCTAGTATCAGTGCCACTAATAACTCCGTGAATTTTGCCCAGAAAGTCGGGGCCTAGTGGTAGAATTCCGTCTAGACAAACTAGAGCTACCATCCGCATTAGGGATGCATTTTGATAGTTGTTAGCAAGAGAATTAGCAAACTCTTGGGGATTCGGTTGAGGAATGCCATTTAGTTTGCAAAAGGCGATGATTTCAACGGCGATTTTCAGTACCAAGTCAATGGATTGAGTTACGTCAGCTTTGGGAGTAATTTTGCCTAAAAAAGACAGAAATCCAATTTTCTCACTAACTTTATTTGCTAAAGCCGCCGCTCCCATAGCTGTGTCTGCCTTATCAATTGTTTGATAAAGTTTGATTGCAAACTGGTAGCCTTGTTGAGGATCTTCGTATAGAACAACAGAGCGATCGCGGATTTTTTGAATTACCTTAGCATCGGTAACTCCTGTAATGCTGCGAATATTATTCTCAAATCCCGTCAAATTGCTCCACTCACCTGGTGCTACATAATCAAGAGCCTTTAAAACTTTGACAGTGATATTGTCAGTCGGTAATTCGTCAACCAACTGAATAATTGATTTATCCATCAGCCGCTCCTCAAAACTCAAAATATTTTTACAACACAGTTCAAATAAACCCACAACAACCAATACCAGTTACTACCCTACGGGAAGCCTTTCTCTGGTCAACGCTGCACGAATATACTGAATCGTATTAATAGAGTTCCCTGACATGAGCAAAAAATAACAACTGGCGATCTCTCTTCTGCTGACTTTTCGATCTACTGAGTCTACATCTGATTTCAAGGCGAATCTTTCAATTCCACTATCCAAAATTTAAAATCTAAAATTCGGTCAAGCTATATTGCCTATTTTCCCGTCTCCAATTGCTCCCGTTGCTTACCATACTCCCGCAGCTGCTTCAAAAGGTTTTCTTGGGATGAGTTAGGGATAGACGGACTGGGGGTTGATTGAAGGTTGGCGTCGGTACTTTCAAAATTAGCAGGTGAGGGATTAATTACGTAGACGGGTAGGGACTTGTCATTAGACATCGCCTGCTGGGTTGGTGCTGGGGTAGGAATTAGATTATTTGGTTTGCTCACAGCAGTTTTTACCGAATCTAGAGTAGTAGCAACTTGCACTTGTTGCTGCATCTGTTGTGTAGAAGATACTAAACCACTTAGACCATTCACCAATTGCCGCAAATTTTGACGGAAAGTAGGATCACCTGTCAACTCATCCAAATCAGATGTAATTTTTTGGCTATTTTCAAACGTTACTCGTGCTGAATCTAAAGTTTGTTGCAGTAGCACCGCATTCTTTGGATCGTTTAAGGTTTTAGAAGCATCGCGTAAATTAGCTGAGGCTTGTGCTGCATTTGCTGAAAGAGCTTCTAAATTGTTGAGTAATTCTCCTTGAGTGAATCGATTCACAGTTGGTGATAGGCTACTGACTGTAACCCGCAGTTGGTTGCTGGTTTCGGTGATATTGTTTAAAGCGCCAAGCAGCGAAGAACGATTTGTTGTCAATAAATTATCCAGATTGTTCAGCAAACGATTTGCTTGAGTTGCAGTTGCACCGAATTTATTTATTGTTTGACTCGAGGATGCACTAAGTTGGTTTGTCGCTCGTTGCACTGAATTAGCAGTGGCTGAAAAAGTATTAAGTTGTTGTCGCAAGCTTTTGGTCAAACCTTGTAAATCTTGACTTAGCCCAGTAAAACTGGTTGCTGCGCCTGTGGTAGTTTCTAGAACCCTATTGACATTTCTATAAAATTTTGGGTCAGTGTATGCAGCGGCTAGCTCACTTGAACTGCGAATTAGTTCATCAACACTGATGCCAATCTGACCTTTTAACCGAGAGCCATTACAAATTATCAGGCTGGGATCACAATTTTTATCTAGGGGTTTAGCAATCACAATCCCACTAGGTAAGGTTGCTTTTGGTGTAATGTCGATGATACTTTCGCTAATTAATCCGCTTTGATTAGCTTCTACGACTACATTCCGGGGGAGAGTTAGGTTAGTTTGGGCAATTTCAATTTCTACATCAACGGCATTTGCTTTTGGTCGAACCTGAGAAATAGTTCCTACCTTAACGCCTCGATAGCGAACTGTTGCTCCCTTCTGCATACCGCCAGCGTTAGCAAATTCCACAATAACTTTGTATGAACGTCCAGCAGCAGTGAATCTATTCAACCACAGAAAGAGTAATCCAAATACCCCTACTCCTAGCAGAAGTAACAACCCCACAGAGCCTTCTCTAAATGTTCGCCCAGACGCGTTGGCGAAGCCTCTCGTAGAGAAGAGGCTTGTCATAAGACCTCGCATTTTTTTTCTCCACCCAATAATTAGCTATGAGTTATGAGTTAGCAGTTGAGAGTTAAGAGTTGAATTTAATCGCTCCTGATTCTTAACTCCTCACTTTCTAACCGACGACTTGAATCGGCCCTTGCACACTTCCACTGAGAAATTGTTTGATTAAAGGATTTTCTGTGTTGTATGTTTCACTAACTGTACCCTGCCATTGCACTCTACCTTCATAGAGAAATATAAGTCTATCAGCTGTACGGCGCATAGTGCTGTCTTGGTGGGTAACAACAGCATAAGTACTACAAACTCCATGTAAACATTGCAAATAGCGGATTAAATCTTCGATTACTGTTGAGGCAATGGGATCAAGTCCGGCTGTTGGTTCGTCGTATAGTAGAACTTCTGGGCCTTCGGTGGGACTATCGGGGTTAGACATAATCGCACGGGCAAAACTTACCCGTTTTCGCATTCCCCCAGAAAGTTCGGCTGGGTAGAGGTGGCCTATTGCTGGCAAACCTACCATCTCCAATTTTTCTTTTACCAGATATTGGATGCGCGATCGCGCCAGCTTTGAATTTTGATAAAGTAAAAATCCCACATTTTCCTCCACCGTCAGCGAATCAAATAGCGCCGCCTGCTGAAACACCATCCCAATGCCAACCTGCTGGACACCATCCTCAATCAAACCGTCTCGCCGCACTCCTTGCACATAAATTTCTCCTTCATCGGGACTAAGTAACCCCGCTATCACCCGTAAAATTGTTGATTTACCAGTCCCTGATGGGCCAATAATTCCTAGCGCCTCTCCCCGGTAAATGGTCAAGTCTACATTATCTAGAACTTTATGGCTACCAAAGGACTTAGAAACACCTTTCAGTTCAATCAATGGTTCAGTCATTAGTTATTAGTCATTGGTCATTGGTCATTGGTCATTTGTCCTTTGTCCTTTGCTAATGACAAATAACAAATAGCCCAATAATGATGTCATAGTTATTGGTCGGGCATTGTATGATACAGTATAAGTATATGATTAACATTTTAATTAATAAAATTTATTTTTTTAGCATAATACTTAGTTATTTGCAATGTTTAACGTCTCTCAATCCCCTCAAGACAAGGCTGACGAAGACACCGTAGTATTGTAACGTCTCAGTAAAGAAAAACTTTAGTTTTCCGTAGAGATCAGCAAAGTCATATAATAGTATAAATATACTAAATGGTGCTATAACTTCTCAAAGAAAAGCTACGACAAGAAAAACTAATTAACACGTTGATGCCAGATATAGCAATTATACTTAATTTGTAAAAGTGAAAATGTTAAGATTCGCTACTGTTTAGATAACTCGGAAATCTTGTTGTTCACGAACGATTTAGTAGGGGTATAGAAACATTTATTTTGCTCCTATCCAAAGTTATTCTAATTAGCATAATTAGATAATTTGAGAGGTTAATAGTATCACCTGTTAATCTTGGAGTTGGCAAGTGCCAAAATTATTCGTTAATATTGTAACAATTACTGAGAAAAATCAAAGTAGAGATTATGATTAGCCAATTAGAACAGTTTGCAAGTGATAATTCCTCTGGGATTTGTCCAGAAGCCCTGGAATATATGATTAGGGCAAATCAAGGTAGTGTTCCAGCCTATGGAAATGATGAATGGACTCAAAAAGCCACAGATTATTTTCGGGAACTCTTTGAAATTGATTGTGAAGTATTTTTTACCTTTAATGGTACAGCCGCGAATTCTTTATCTTTAGCAGCCCTTTGTCAGTCATATCACAGCGTCATTTGTCATGAAACATCTCACATAGAAACAGATGAATGTGGCGCACCTGAATTTGCATCTAATGGCTCGAAATTGTTACTTGCTCAAGGTAAAAATGGCAAGTTAACATCAGAGGCTATAGAGACAATTGTCACTAAACGCACAGACATTCATTATCCTAAACCTAAAGTTATTAGTATCACCCAATCAACTGAATTAGGGACTTTATATTCTGTTGAAGAACTTCTAAAAATTAAAGAAGTTGCGAAAAAGTATAACTTAAAAATCCACATGGATGGCGCTCGTTTTGCAAATGCAGTTGCCGCTATGAATAAAAGCCCTGCTGAAATTACTTGGAAAAGTGGAGTAGATGTGTTGTGCTTTTGTGGTACAAAAAATGGAATGGCATTAGGTGAAGCCATTCTTTTCTTCAACAAAGAGCTAGCAGAGGATTTTGATTATCGATGCAAGCAAGCAGGTCAGCTAGCCTCAAAAATGCGGTTTATCTCTGCTCCCTGGTTGGGTTTATTGGAAACTGGTGCTTGGCTAAAAAATGCTAGACATGCCAATCAATGTGCTGAATACTTAGAAAATCAACTATTGAATATAGAAAATGTTGACTTAATGTTTCCTAGAGAAGCTAACGCCGTGTTTGTAAAACTACCTGAGCAAGTCATTCACGCCTTAAAAGCAAAGAACTGGCAGTTTTATACATTTATTGGTGTGGGAGGAGTACGTTTTATGTGTTCTTGGAATACGACTCAAGCAAGGATTGATGAATTGATAAATGATATTAAGAACGCAACTATTTCCAAAAACTAAATATTAAAAATTTAAATTAATGAAAAAAGTGTTGGCTGGTGCTTCAAAATATGGTCTTGAGATTATCCCGCCACCTGCTACATCTTCGCAGGTATAGATTAATATAACTACAAGCGATCGCAGTTTGACACTAAACAAAAGTTTGACTTATTAGAATATCTCTTCTCACATCCGCGTCAGGTGTTTACTAGAAACCAAAATAAGAGATAAAGTTTGGGGTTACGACTTCATCAGTAATTCTAATATTATTCAGGTTTATATTGGTTATCTGCGACTAAAATTGAAAGACAACAAAGAAAAGCGTGTGATTAATATAGTCCGTGGTGTAGGTTATGCATTGCGCGATAAATCGTAATGACTTGGTGATTTCGGCAAAAAGGAACATATTAAAGACGAAAGAGAATCATGAATAAAAAATGGGCTGTTAAACGACTGACAGTAAATCTCACAACTGAGGAAATGAAGAAACTTCAATCCTACTGTGCTTCGACAGGAAGGCCAGCAACAGATGTAATTAGAGAATTGCTCCGAACTCTTGAGGTTGACAATGCTAAAAACTCTAAGATGGAAACAGCAGACTCAACAAAAACAGTTGGCAGTGGGTCAAAATCACAGTAACTATTGACTCAATATCCCGCCAAATCTCAGAAATCTGTTATCCTGATTTCCTGACAGATAAGACTAAAGGATGATCATCTTTTGGTATAGTTTTTGCTGTTCCATCTAGATGTCAGTAAAAGTACTCCCACCAACCATTCTGGTGTGGCAGTGACTCTTAATTGCAAAACAAGTGGGGGGTTAAATGCCCCCTCTTGTCATACTCATTTAAAGACTTAAAGACTTTGAAATAAACAATACCCCACCCCCAACCCCCTCCCCGCTCTTCGAGAGCTTGCTCTGATGTACCTCATGTGATTAGGAAATGCTATAGTTCTTCCGATATGCAACGCCAGTTTTTTTATTATCTGAGAATCTTAGCTGTAACTTAGGGTGTTCTGATAGTCCTCTGGGTTAACTTCTGACTTTTAACTCCTGCCCAAACGGTGAGCGGTTGTCCGACCTTTTTATACAGCAAGCTTTCTAGAATTACACCATTATTGTTGGCAGTAAGAGTTTTATTCGGCTGACGCAGAGACTCATAAAAGCCGTTATACCAGCCGTCTTTAGATTTAAGGTTAGCTTGGACGAAATCAAATAGCTTGCTAGTATAAGTAGTATTATAAAGCACATGCCAGCCGATCGCAGCTTTGGCACTGAGGAACCGCAAATCGTTGTGTTTTTCTCTGGTATCTGCGATGGTTGCCCAAGGTTCTCCGTTGACAAACAAGCTGCTGTAAACAAAGTATGGGGGGCGATCTAAGTTATCTTCGGTGACGGCAGTTAATTGTTTTGTCGCTTCATAACGCGCTGCTTGAGCAGCTAAAATGCGATCGGCATAAGCTTTAGGCAAAGCTTGAAACCCAGTTTCTATGCCATCTAAGATATAGGGTTCGCTAAGAACGTAGTTATTGGCTCCAGAGTTTTTAAAGTCACGGCGATCGTAAGGAACTCCCTGTCCGTAAAGATCAACAAAGGCAGTATGGGATTGATAATCCAATGCTTTTTTAACATCCAAACCCCAAAGCTTTAAACCGTAGGCAGCATAATTCTCATAGCCCAAGCGACCTTCTTGATTGTACTGTTCTTTGCCTTTAATAACGGCAGTACCATACATTTGTCCATTTTTGGTCAGACGCTTGACTTGCCAATGTTTCCAAATTGCTTCTGTTTCTAGCCGCATTTCTGGATACTTTGCCCCGACAATCTTCAGCCAGATTGCCATCCGGCCTAAATCTATGGCTGACCAACCAATTTCTTCGCGTTTTTCTAGTTGACCATAATTAACGGGTACAAGGGTTTTTGCATTGTAGACTTTGTTGGGTAGTTCGCCTTTGTATAAAGGCATAGATGCCAGTGTTTTCAACATTTTAGTCATTTTTGCATCAAATTCAGCCGCAGGCACGATATTGAGTTCTCTAGCACTGACCAAAGCTGCGATCGCTGCTGTCTGATCCCACATACTGACAGAGGCAAAGCCATCAACGGAATTGACTAAACCAGTTTCATCGTTCCAGTTGCGCTGGAAGTATGACCAAGCCTGAAGGGCAGTTGTCGTTTCCTCTGGGGTCAGTTTTCCAACGCTAGGAGCAATGTATGGAATTATTGATACAGTTAGTTGGTTCTTAGGAATGGGCTGACCTGGTAAAACTACGGATTTCGCATCAAGGCTGGCAACTATTTCAGCTTCTTTAGCACTAGAGACAGGGGGTTGGGGTTTCTGCGGTTGCCGTGAAGCAGTTTCGGATGTTGATATTTCAGGTTTTTCTATAGAAGTCTTGGAAACTTGCTTAGACCAAACATTTAAAATTGCGATCGCTATTAGACCGGTAACTATTCCTCCGACAGAAGCTAATATGGACAAACTCTTAGATGGCGGTTGAAAATCAGAACTCATACTGATTAAAGCCTTATCTTGTAGGTTAGCGTTGCTTGCGTATTTTCACCAAATACATTCTTCCCAATTTTGAAATCTAACTAACACCCAGAAGTCCACCTGACTACTACAATAAAATAGTCACGCACCCGATCTCTGGAGTTCTAGCAGTGGGATTATTTGATGATTTGAGTCGGTTTCTAGAAAACCGTTTAGAAGAATTCTTGCGTAACAATCCACATTTGGAGTTAGAGGCGTTGCTAGAACAGCTGCGTGAGCAAGAGGAAGGCACATTAAAGCTGATCGCAGATTTACAAGTACAAGAGAAGCGATCGCAAGAAGAAATTCTGTCCACCGCTCAAGAAATTCAGCGTTGGCATATCCGTATTCAAAAAGCCAAAAACGCCGCCAGAGAGGATTTAGCAAGTGCGGCAGGTGAACGAGAAGCAGCCCTGTTGCGCGAAGGAAATCAGCGCTGGGGACACATGCAAGGGCTGAAAGAACGCATTAACCAATCTCAGGAACTACTGCAAAAAATTCAGCAACGGCGACAAGAAGTGCAAGCTAAAGCAGCCGAAGCACAGACAGATCTTGCTAAAGCGCAAACCCAGCAGCGTTTTGAAACTAGCGGCTGGTCGAATAAAACTAGCAGTTATTCTGGTGGCTTTGATGACTTAGAAGAAAAGTTCCGTAGCTGGGAAACTCAGGATGAGTTAGAACAAATGAAGCGGAATTTAGGAAAATAATCGTAAAGATACAGTCATTAGTCATTAGTCATTAGTCCAAGAGATATCACGCTCACCCAACAGCTTGCTCAAAGCATCGTTTGGGGTAAGGTATGTACCAAAAACTCTTTATCAAACGAGAAATGCTGATTTTGCCGTTAGTTCTTAACTTTAGTTGTGAACCAGACTACTTTAGACGCGTTTGCCCTTACCACTTACGCACTGTACAAATGCATCCTGATGTGAATTAAGGATCTTGAGGAATTTTTCAGGCTTTTCTTAATTATCCTGCGATGCCTACGGCGGTAAACTACGGAAATAGACCATGCTGTGCCCTTACGAAAGATATGGTTTTTAACCTTAATCATGTTTGGTATTTTTTGTCAATGCGTAAGTCCTATAATATTAAAAATTTTAGATATTCTTATTTATACAGATTACCTATGAGATTGCTTCCGAACAATTTACTCAAGCCCCAAGTCTGACCAAGCTTGATTTTGTGCAGCTTTACAACTAATTGGTATTAGTACAATTATCAAGCAAGTAAATTCTGGAAATTGTATTTAATTTACTAATCAGGATTTATTTTTCTGATAAGGTTTAGTAAAGCCAAGTTTTACCTCTTCTTTGTATTACTACTACCACATCGTAAGAATACCTAAGTTTTTGATTAGCCATCAAGGAGGAGAAAATATCAAGAATCTTGTGGTATTCAAAGATAACGTGTAATTAAATACACTTTTCTATTCCCTATTTTGTGTTATTGCCACAGTATTTCCCAAATGTTTTCCATGAGAACTGAGGCAGAGAGAATAATATGTTTTTAGACATTTTAGCTAGCCTGCAACGGTTATTTGTTGGTTACATTCCAGCCGTTGTTTTGGGTAGTTTTATCGGATATTTAATAGGGATTAATAACATGATTTATCAGCTATTTAGGCTGATGTTTCAGATACCACATAGTATCCCTCCTATAGCTTTGCTACCTATTGCCCTAATAGCATTTCAAGAGAGCGAATCGGCTGCTATTATAGTAGTTTTTTTGGGAACCCTCTGGACGATGATTATTAATACCGCAATAGGGATGCGGCATTTTCATAGACAGAACAAGAACTTTAGAGTAGCTATATTTCATCTATTTCACGCCTTAAAAGTTAGCATTTGGGTAGCTTGGTTTATAGTTATTGCTACAGAAATGTTAATCGGCCCAAAAGGACTTGGCTTTACCCTTTGGGATGCTTATAAAGCTGGCAATGCCGATTCCATTATCCAGGTGATTCTCTACATCGGTATCATTGGGTTTTTGCTAGATCAATTACTAGATTTCGCAGCCTATATTCTCTCGCAAATGGTTTCAGATGGGAAAAAATCTTCCTAAATTTTATCTAGGCTTGCGGATTGCACCCTGCCAGTTAATAGTTTGCTTCGCAGAACGTATTCCCAAAGAACGAGTTGCTACAACTTCAATATCAACGTTGACACCACGGCGTAAAGCTTCGTCAGGAATTTTGAGCTTGCCCGATAATATTCAACCTGTTATTGAAGAATATTATCTGTCATCATACGCTTTTTGCTCCCATTAAGTTTAGATTTGACGTTCTAAGACTTTTAGGGAGAATTTTTTCTTCAGCGAATCAACTTCCATTTCAGCTTTAATTATGTGATATTTCTATCATTACATAATCATACGGTAAATCAATTAGCTTACCGGAGGTATACCGTAAGTTTGCTGAAGTGTGATATTAATTTACCCCTGAAAGCAGAGTGATGATGTTGACTAAGTTCTCTCCAACCCGAATGTTGGGTATGGCTTTTACCTTCCTACAAAGGTTCCAACAACGAAGAATCCGCACTTTTTCCTTACTGTTTGCAGTGGGACTTAGTTTAACTTTGGCTGTCTCTGCTTGTTCTCCAAGCGCAAGCGACAACTCTGGTACACCGCAGACAACCCAAGCAGTTAGCGGCACTACAGTTCGCATAGGCTACCAGAAAGCGTCAACTGTCCTCTATGCGCTGAAGGCGAGAGGGGAATTAGAGAAAGCCTTTGCAGCTTCAGGATCTTCCGTAACTTGGGCGGAATTTCCGGCTGGCCCCCCACTCCTAGAGGCATTGAATGCAGGCAGCATTGATTTTGGCTATACCGGAGAATCACCACCTATATTTGCTCAAGCTGGGGGTATTCCTTTGGTTTATGTTGCCTACGATCCGCAGTATGTAAAGTATTTTTAGTTTGGTATTATCCTGTTTAATCAGTCTCTTGATGAGGAAAATTCTATGGCAATGGTTCTAGATAAAGTAGTTCCTTTTGGAAGGTCAATGGATGAATATATAAAAATATTTAATTTAACAAATGCAGATTTAAATAAAAGAATTATTGGGATTGGGGATGGCCCGGCAAGCTTTAATGCAGAAATGACACGTCAGGGAAAAAGTGTAGTTTCTGTTGATCCACTATACCAATTTTCCGGTGATGAAATATTGCAGAGATTTAATGAAGTGGTAGATAACATCATTAACCAAGTCAAGGCTACATCCAATGATTGGGTATGGAGCTATCATAAATCTCCAGATGATTTGCGACACAATCGAGTAAAAGTTATTCGAGAATTTCTGTCTGATTATGAAATTGGTAAAAAGTCCAATAGATACACAGTCGGTGAATTGCCAAAATTGGCATTTAAAAATCAAGAATTTGACATAGCCCTTTGTTCACATTTCTTGTTTTTATATTCAGACCATCTCGATTACAAGTTTCACCTATATTCTGTAGGTGAGATGTTGCGTATTGCTAAAGAAGTCCGAATATTTCCTCTGATAACTTTAATGTGGAAACATTCACAACATTTAGATGAAATAGTAAAATATTACACTTCAAGGGGTTACAAGATAAATATTGAAACGGTTGAATACGAACTACAGCCTGGTGGAAACCAGATGTTGAAGATAACCAGAGATATTATATAATTCGTATTCATAGAGAATTGGTATAACCATTACGGTGGAATCTCATAACCATCCGGTGCATAGATTATTAGGTATATTATTCTGCAAACATTTCAGCTAAGGTATCTAAAACTGCTTTTTGTTCATCAGAGTCAATCTGACCTAGCTTTTTGACTAATCGAGTTTTGTCAACTGTACGAATTTGATCTAGAACGATTTGCCCATCCTTACCCTGAAACTGACAAGCAACACGAGTCGGATAAGACTGTCTTTTAGTTGTCATCGGAGCAACAATAACCGTGGCAATATATTTATTCATCTCATCTGGTGAAATTACTACACAGGGTCTTCTCTTCTGAATCTCACTACCAATCGTTGGATCGAGGTTAACCAAAAAGACATCAAATCGATTGACTACCACTCCCACTCTAGATGCTCCCACTCCGTAGTTACGCCATCATCGAGCAGTGCATCGTCGTGTTGCTTCGCCATTCTTGCAAATGCTTCATCCCACCCCTTACGCGATTGAGAAGCAGCACGGACAATTAGGTGACAATCTTGAATTTCAATTTCCACCTCTTCACCAATACCACTTTGTTCTAGCAGAAGTTTAGGAATGCGGATACCTTGAGAATTCCCAATTTTAACAATACGGGTTCTAATTGCTGTCCCCATGAGGATACTTATCCTTAATTGTAATTACATTGTGACTACCAATCAGGATTTTGTCAAGAAGCGCTCAATTTTTCAATAATTTTATAATGCGATCGCTCTTAAGATTACCAGATGCGATGTCTACGATGGTCACTGAGCGGCTGGTGAGCGGAGTCGAACCATGTCGTTGGCGCAGCCTCTCGTAGAGAAGTGCGGGCTACGTCTACGCACTTTTCTCTTAACTTGGTTTATCAGACTCAAACGGATTCCACAATCTCACCTGTGTAATCCAACGGAAATCATCTGTATTTCTTGTTATCAAAGTTAGTCCATACACAAAAGCAGTACTGGCATGTAGTCACTAGTTTTTCTACCCTTATGCTGCATCTGCCAGCTTTTGTACAAAATCTATTTGTTTTAACTCTTGTAATTTAGGAGGATTATCTGTTTTCCAGTTATATGCTAAATCTCTTAGCCAACTCTCAACTAGTATTTCTAGATAAGACTCAGAAATCCTCTTGTTTGCAAATTCGGAATCGTATTCAGACATAACTTCGTGAGTTGGGAAAGTGTAGAGAGTCTCTAGATTTTTCCCATCCCATTTAAAAAAAATAATGTTTTCAGGGGTAGCAGTCATAGCATAAGGAACTATGACTTTATTATGTTCATGCTCGAACTTGAGAATTTCTTCTACTTTGGATTTAATATCTTCTTGAATGTCTCTTGATCTAATTTTACTCTTGCGTAAGTCAGATTTAATTTTTAATTTTTTGACGATGGTTAGCAGCTTGTAATAACAAAGATTCGGCAAAAGCGATCGCGTCGCTTGCAGATTTACCACCAGCTAACTGTGCTAGTTCTTCCCGGCGAGTGTTTAAATTCTCCAAGGTAGTAACTCTGACAACGGTACGCTGTTCGGCGTTGTCTTTTTTATTTTTGCCTTGATTGATAGTTTGCTTATCTACGCGGAAATGGCGATCGGCCATTGCTGCAACTAAAGGCTGGTGGGTAACACATAATACTTGGTTGCGTTGACTTAGCTGGTGTAATTTTTCAGCGATCGCTTGGGCGACTCTTCCCGAAACCCCAACATCAATTTCATCAAAAACCATTGTCCCAGCCACATCAACCTGAGAAAAACAAGCTTTCAGCGCCAGTAAAAAGCGGCTCATTTCCCCGCCAGAGGCAACTTCTGTTAAAGGTTGCAGTGGTTCTCCAGGGTTGGAACTAAACATAAAGGTAATTTTATCTGCTCCGGTGGCAGTTGGGGGAGCAGGCACTATCTCAACCAGAAACTTCACCTTTTCCATCGCTAGGGGCTTGAGTTCAGCTATCAAACGTGATTCTAAATTAGCAGCCGCCTTACTCCGCAATTGAGTTAACTGATTACTTGTTTGGGTAAGTTTCTCAAAACACGCCTTTTCTTGCTGTTCTAGACAATCGATAGATTGTTCGCTGTCGTTGAGTTGGGCTAATTCCTCTTGGATACGTTGGTAATAAGCGATCGCTTCTGTAAGTGTCGGCCCATACTTGCGGCAAATTTGCTTTAATTCCTGAATTCGTTCTTCCACCTCTTCCAATCGGTGCGGATCGGCTTCCAATCCATCCCCATAAGCATTAATCTGCCTTCCCACTTCCATTACCGCAGCTTGCGCGTCCCTCACTAATTCCAATAAGGGTTGCAATTGCGTATCATATTCCACCATGTCATTTAATATCGTCTCACTGTCTCCCAATAAATCACCTGCGGCGGGAGTTTCATGATCGTTTTGATACAAAGCCTGATAAACCTTGTAACTCATTTGTTGCAAATCGACGACATGATTTAGGCGTTCCCGTTCTTGTCCCAACTGTTCCAATTCATTAGGTTCGCACAGATTGGCTGCTCCCAATTCTTGCACTTGATAAGTGAGCAAGTCGAGTTGTTGCAACCGCTCCCGTTCTGATGTGCGGCGTTTTTCTAGTGATAAATGCGCCTGTTGGTAAGCGCTGAAATTCGTGGCGACTTTATGACGCTGCTGCATCAGAGAGTCACCCCCATATAAATCCAACCAGTCGCGGACTTGGGCAGATTGTCCCACTTGTACAGTTTGACCTTGGGCTGTGATTTCCACCAAGCGATCGCGCATTCCTCCCATAATCTGCCGATTTACCAACACGCCATTCACCCGCGATCGACTGCGGATATTACTAGCAGTAGCTGTGATTTCTCGGCTAATGACTACGGAGTTTTCATCAAGCAAATCTATTTCTTGTTCAGTTAACCAAGCGGCTAGGGGGGCGTTTGAGGTGAAAGTCGCTTCTACCATCGCCCGACTTGTCCCCGTGCGAATGACTCGACTAGAGACTTTACCGCCCAAAGCGGCATCAATGGCATCCAAGATAATCGATTTTCCAGCGCCGGTTTCACCTGTTAAAACATTTAGTCCCGCGCCAAATTCCAATTCCAGTTGGTCAATTAGGGCAAAGTTTTCAATTCGCAGGCAAAGCAACATCAAGCCAAATTCTCCATGAGGGCAGATGCCAAATACTTCCAACTTACAGGATAATAAGTCTCATCTTTGAGCAACTAGCAATACCTACTACTATTGAACTAGTATGCCCGTTTAAGTGTAGCAGACTAGTAGGGAGTAGGGAGTGGGGAAGAAATAAATTCAAAATTCAAAATTCAAAATTAAAGAACTTCTGCCTACTCTTTCCCAATTCCCAATCCTTCAACATATTGTTACAATACTTAATGTGATCGTTCTGACTGGTGGCCATTCTTCATGATTGTTAAGACACTTCCCCCTAGTTCCCGACCGATTCAGGAGGACAGTAGCAACGGCACAAATCGCCGAGGCGAACTGGACGTTATTGATGTAGTGCCAGAAGATGGTACACCAAACTTAGTTGTGCGCTCGCCAAGACTCTTAGCAGCCCAACAGTTGAGGACAACAGATCAACCTGAGACGCTTTACGATCCCGTGGGCATAGCGGCGCATTACCAAAACAGAAAAGTGCAAGTTATCCGGCGGATTTTCGCTGTGTTGGGGCCGGCTCTATCCTTTGCTTTTGGGTTGTGGTCGGATAATAAACGGGGAATTGTCGTCAAAAATGACAGCCGTAGAGCCACTCAACTTCGAGTATTGCTGACCCAATTAGGGCCTGCTTACATCAAAATTGGACAAGCTTTATCTACCAGACCCGATCTGGTTCCTCCCGTATACCTAGAAGAATTAACTAAACTACAAGACCAATTACCGCCTTTTCCTAACGAAATTGCTTACCAGTTTATTAAAGAAGAACTAGGCGCACCTCCAGAAGAGGTTTACGCCGAACTCTCGGCCCATCCAATTGCTGCGGCTTCATTGGGGCAAGTGTATAAAGGTAAGCTAAAAACTGGTGAAGAAGTTGCTGTTAAAGTTCAACGCCCCGACTTAAGAGAGGGGATTACCATTGACTTGTATATCTTGCGTAACCTCGCCGCTTGGGTGCAGAAAAAGGTCAAACGGGTAAGAAGTGATTTAGTTGGGATTCTCGATGAATTAGGCGATCGCATCTTTGAAGAGATGGATTACATCCATGAAGGCGAAAATGCCGAGCGATTTTTCCAGTTATACGGTCACATGAAAGACGTATATGTACCGAAAATTTATTGGGAATACACCAATCGCCGCGTCTTGACGATGGAGTGGATTAACGGCACTAAATTAACCCAGACAGAAGAAATTAGTGCCCAAGGTATAGATGCTCGTTATCTAATTGAAGTGGGTGTGCAGTGTTCCCTGCGCCAGCTGCTAGAACATGGATTTTTCCATGCAGATCCCCACCCTGGTAATTTGTTAGCGACACCAGATGGCAAATTAGCTTATCTTGACTTTGGAATGATGAGCGAGATTCAGCCACTACAGCGTTATGGATTGATTGAAGCGATCGTCCACGTTGTCAACCGCGACTTTGAAGGATTAGCAAAAGACTACGTTAAATTAGATTTCTTATCACCAGAAACTGATTTAACACCAATTATTCCAGCTTTTGCGAGAGTCTTTGCTGATGCCGAAGGAGCCAGTGTTGCTGATCTTAATATTAAAAGCATCACCGATGAACTATCGGCTTTGATGTATGAGTATCCTTTCCGCGTACCCCCCTACTACGCCTTAATTATTCGCTCACTGGTGACGCTGGAAGGTATTGCAATATTTATAGATCCCAACTTTAAAGTCCTCAGCGAAGCTTATCCCTACGTTTCTAAACGCCTGTTAACCGATCCAGCACCGCAATTAAGAGCATCATTGCAAGATTTGCTATTTAAAGATGGTAGATTTCGCTGGAACCGCTTAGAAAACTTGTTAAAAAATGCGCGTAATAGTCAAGACTACGACTTTAATTTAGTGCTGAATCAGGGGATAGAATTTCTGGCATCTGAACGCGGTGCTTTTATTCGTGACAAGCTAGTAGATGAATCTGTTAACGGACTCGATGCTTTAGGTAAAAATGTTTTGCATAACTTTACCTATTTGCTGCGGGAACGCGTTGGGTTGACAGCAGTTAATGAAACTCCGGCGGCGACAGTTGAGCAACAACAAACCTTGGAGCATATCAAACGTATATTAGGTATTCTTCGAGAAACACGAGGCTTTGATCCAATGGAACTTGTGCCCCAGATTGCCCAGTTATTGGTAAATTCAGATGTACAGCGTTTGGGTCAACAAATTGCCAACCGCTTCACGCAAAAAGCCGTAGCCAGGTTAATTCGGCAATTATTGGCATCTTAGTAGAAGTTATGAGTTAAAAACTTTCTTTAACTCATAAATCATTCACTCTAGCAACTATATAACCCAACTCTTCTAGCTTTTCTAAGACCTTAGTCGCACTTTCGGCAACGCTTTCTAGACCAGTGGCAAGAGACGCGATAAATCGCCGTCTTTACAATAATCAGTCCTTCGTCCTGACGGCGATTTATCGCGTCTTTGGGATCTATTATTTTCATCAAATAACCTTAACCGAACCGTATTGCGCCTACTCTTGCCCAGAAGCAAGCTAGCAAGAGCGTCTCGTAGAGAGCGTCATTACGAATTACGTTAGCGTAGCGGTAGCGAGTCCGCGTTCGCTTTTAGCGTCTCGTAAGAGAGCGTCATTGCGAATTGCGAATTGCGAATTGCGAATTGCGAATTGGTTTAACTTTCCTCTTGGGGATAACCATTTTTCTCACGTTTAAGGCTTTCTTCTAAGGCTTGAATTTGTTCACGACGAGCTTCCAATTCTAAAGAACGCCGTGCTAAGTCTTGGTTTTGCAACGTCAGGGATTGTCGCCAATGTTCTGCTCGCTCGGCTTCGTGCTGCAAAAATTCCGGAGTAATGCCTATGGTGAGGTAGCTTTGTACCAGATGGAGTACCCAGTTGGTGGCATCTTCTAGTCTTTCAATGTCGCCTGTAGGGGAAAGTTGTACTAAAACAAGCAAGTTTTCACTCATAATCTTTCCCTTACCTAGCAGAATGAAAGCCTCTTCTGGAATTATCGCCCACAAGTTATCAGCTTCTTGACGCGCCAACAAGCGTAACTGGTGCTGGTCTAAAAAATCGTTTTTACGCACCTGGGCTAGATATAGCATGTGAGTCGCTTTGCTCCAATTCAAAATTCAAAATTACCGTTAGCGCAGCGTCTCCGAGAGGAGAAGTTCTGTACCCCGTTGGGGATGGCCAAGCCATCTAAGGAAGCCTTAGCTTCAACTTCTCTGGAGTAACGGAAACGTCTCCGGCTCCGCTCAAAATTCAAAAAATGATTTTTAATAAATTTAATTGGTAATGGGTAATTGGGAATTAATAATCCCATTACCCATTACAGTTATCCTAAGCCACGCAGGCGATCGCTACGACAAACCCTTCAGACGCTCGCGCAAAATTTCAGCTTGCTTCTGTGCTTCTGCTAAGGCATCTCGCGCCCCTTGTACCACATCAGCTCTAGCTCTATCTACGAAACTAGGATTGTTTAATCTGCTACTCAGGGATTGAACTTCGGCTTCAGCTTTACTCAAGCTTTTTTCTAGCTTGGCACGCACAGCTTCAATATCCACTACGCCGGTGAGAGGAATTAGCACTTGTATTGTACCAATCACACCAGCGATCGCATTTTCTGGTTCTTGTGATTGTTCTAATTCTTTCTGCGCGAAAAAGCGTCCCCATAACTTTTGTCTAGCTTGAGCAGTGAGTAAATTTTGGCTAACAAACCACGCTGTGTAACCAAAACCAACTAGTTCAAAGAAAGTTCCGACGATGGGAATGTCATCGATGGCATTTCCCGCAGCTAAACCCAATCTACCAAAGACAATGGCGACGATAATTAAGCCAATTGTCTTCAAACCCCTCTGAGGTTTTTTAACAGCAACAGTTTGGTTTTCTTGCTTGTCGGTAATGGTTAAAGTCTCAACCTTAGCCAAATCTTTAATATAAGACTGTCCAGCAGTGAGAATTTCCCTCTCCTTTTCACTTTCAGTTTGCAAATTTGCTGTTACTTTTACCCCTGGCTTAATATCCGCTTCAGCACGCAAATTCCGAATTGTGCGGATAGTAGCAATCAGCAAATCAAACTGTTCTTCCAAGGCTTGATCAATCAAGTTTGCATCTACCTGGGGATAGATTTGTAACGGTAAAGTTTGCGGGGAATCTACCGGTTGTTGGGTGAGAGTTTGCCAAATTTCTTCGGTAATATGAGGCATCAACGGATGAAGCAGTTTTAAAATTCCTTCCAATATGTAGCCGAGAGTTTGCTGTGCTACCCGCCGCGATACTGGATCGGCATCTGCTTGCAATCTGGATTTCACCAGTTCAATATACTGGTCGCAGAAATCACCCCAGATGAATTCGTAGAGTCCTTTTGCTGCTTCCCCTAAACCGTAATTATCGATGTAATTAGTGGTTTGTTTGACAACTTGATGATACCGCGAGATGATCCAGCGATCGCTCAATTCTGTAGCTACTGGATTCCCCAATTGTTGCGGTGTCTGTCCGTCCAAATTCATCATCACAAATCGGGCTGCGTTCCATAACTTGTTGGCAAAGTTGCGGGATGCCTCCACTGATGCCGATTCATCCTTTTTGCGATCGTATTCTAAGCGGATATCTTGACCAGCGCCAGCCACTTCTCTAATTAGGGTATACCGCAGGGCATCAGTACCATATTTGTCAATTAATAGCAACGGATCAATACCATTGCCTTTGGTCTTTGACATCTTCTGACCTTTTTCATCCAGCACCAAGCCGTGGATGTAAACTGTTTGGAAAGGCATTTCACCAGTAAGATGCCCAGCCATCATTGTCATTCTGGCTACCCAGAAAAAGATGATGTCAAAGCCTGTTACCAAAGTGGTAGTTGGATAGTAAGTTGCTAAATCCTGAGTTTGTTCCGGCCAGCCCAAAGTCGAAAATGGCCAGAGTCCAGAAGAAAACCAGGTATCTAACACATCTGGGTCTTGTTCTAACTTGACATTTTCACCAAATTGTGATTTAGCTTTCTCCCAAGCTTCAGTTTCCGATTTTGCTACCACAAAGGGCGTATTATCGGTAATTTGCCCACCCGTTTCACTGACCGCGTACCAAGCCGGAATTTGGTGTCCCCACCATAATTGACGAGAGATACACCAATCTTTGAGTTTTACTAGCCAATCACGATAGACCTTAGTCCAGCGTTGGGGGACAAACTGTGGGGAAGTTTGCTGGTCGAGAAATTCGAGAGTGTTGTCAGCTAAGGGGCGAATTTTGACGAACCACTGAGTCGAGAGGAGGGGTTCAATAGGTACTTTACCGCGATCGCTGTAGGGAACGGTATGCTTATAATCTTCTATCTTCACCAAAAAGCCATCTACCTCTAGGCGAGAAACCACATTTTTTCTAGCAACAAAGCGGTCTTGTCCTTGAAACTCCCCAGCTTTGGCGTTGAGAGTGCCGTCTTTGTTCATAATATTGATTAACGGCAGATTGTGACGCTTACCCATGTCAAAATCATTCGGGTCATGGGCGGGAGTTACCTTGACGCAACCCGTGCCGAAAGTCGGGTCAACAAATTCATCGCCAATGATGGGAATTTCTCGTTGTAGAATGGGCAGAGTTAGAGTTTTGCCAATGAGATGTTTGTAGCGATCGTCATTGGGATTAACTGCTACAGCCGTATCACCCAGCATCGTTTCTGGTCGAGTTGTCGCAACTTCCACAAAACCGGAACCATCGGTGAGGGGATAGCGGAAGTGCCAGAGATTTCCATTAACCTCTTGATTTTCCACTTCCACGTCAGACACAGCCGACTGAGAAGCCGGACACCAGTTAACTAAATATTCACCACGATAAATTAAGCCTTCTTCGTAAAGACGAGTAAACGCCTCGACAACAGCTTTAGACAAACCCTCATCCAGGGTAAACCTTTCCCGTGACCAGTCTACCGAGACACCCAAGCGTCGTAGCTGATTCAGAATCGTTCCCTCAGACTCCGCCTTCCATTGCCAAGCGCGTTCTAGAAACTTCTCGCGCCCCAACTCGTAGCGAGTCTTACCCTCTGTCTTGAGTTGCTTTTCCAGCATACTATGCACAGCAATGCTGGCGTGGTCAGTTCCGGGTAGCCATAGGGTATTGCGCCCCTGCATCCGGTGGTAGCGCACGAGGGTATCAATTAAGGCACTTTCAAAGGCGTGACCCATATGTAAGCTGCCGGTGACATTGGGGGGGGGAATGACGATGCAGTAGGGTTCGCCGCCTTTGTTGGGGTCAGCTTTGTAAACTTGGTTGTCTTCCCAGAATTTTTGCCACTTGGCTTCTGTGGAGAAAGGATCGTAAAGGCTGGGGATATTTGCGGTCATGCGGGGCAAACTAACTATGGAAGGACTTTAATAGATTTTGCCACAGGGTTGGAGAGGGTTTATATGGAAACGTAGACACGAAGTGGCTTCCCGAAGGGTACCGCAGAGGCGCAGAGAACGCAGAGGGAAGAGAGTTAGGAGAGGAAATGAATAGGCTTACGGGCGAGGTGATTGGGGCGGCGATTGAGGTGCATCGGGTGTTGGGGCCAGGGTTTTTGGAGGAGGTGTATAAGGAGGCGTTAATTATAGAATTTTTTAGGTGCGGGATACCTCATTTGGTTGAGATGTCGGTAAGAGTGAATTACAAAGGACATGAAGTAGGTAAGGGTAGATTAGATTTTCTGGTTGCTAATTGTCTAATTGTGGAATTAAAGGCTGTCCAAAACTTAGCCCCAATCCACGAAGCTCAAGTCCTCTCCTACCTTAAAATGACTAATTACCCCTTAGCCCTTCTCATCAACTTTAACGTCCCCCTCCTCAAAGACGGCATCAAACGCATCATCCTCTCTTAATCTCTCTGCGTCCTCTGCGCCTCTGCGGTTCGTTAATATTTAAGTACTTGTCTACAGTTATTAGAAGTCTGTAAATATGCGCCCCAAGAAAGTTACTATTTCAGACCAAGCAGAGGTGGTAGCACTAGAATCATAACGATAACCGTCGTCGCGCATGAATGTATGTTCTGCTTCATACAAGAAAACTTGGTGAGGTATGTTAGCATTCTCAATTGCTTTGATTATGGTTTTGCGATCGCTATCTGGTATATGAGGGTCAAGAGTACCGAACACCATTAGCATCTCACCTTTGATTTCACTTATCCTCTGCATTGTATCGGCTACCTCTTTACCCAATTTACCACTGGGAATACCAGTCGGGTAACAGCAGACACAAGCCCGAATTTCGCTTTGAAATGCGGCGCGGAAAGCTAAATGTCCACCAATACAAAAGCCGAGAGTGCCTATTTGATTTGGAGAAACTGCACTTTCTCCTTTCAGAAATTCAATCACAGCAAGGCAATCGGCATCATAATCAGCTACGGAGGTTCGACGAGCATCGTCATTACCCCGCATCCTTCCAATATCGTCTGGCTCAATTACTAAACCAACTGGCTCTATTCGGTGAAAAATTTCTGGGGCTGCTACTACATAGCCGTATCCTGCTAAGTAGTTAGCTAGACGAATCATTGCATCACCTAACTGATAAATATCACTGTAGAAGACAATACCAGGGTATTTTCCTGCTGCTTTAGGAGCCGCTACATAAACACGCATTAAGCTGCCATCTACTCTTAACTCAACGTTGCGCTTAGTGATTTGCACTTTTTTGTCTCCGTGTTACGCTTGCTGTCATTAGCTTCTACACTATAGCGCCGCAGCATCCGGTTACCGGTGGTGGTGACGGTTTCTCAGAACTGGTACAATTTCATCCCGCATACTCTTATGAAGATTTCATTCAAGGTATCCGTCCCCAAAGTAAAGATGGAGAATTAACATATCCACTAGTTCCAGGGCGCTTTTTAGAATTCTGCAAAAGGGCAGAGTCTTATCAAGATACTTGTGTTTTGATCATTGATGAAATAAACCGCCCTAATCTCGCACAAGTTTTTGGTGAATTGATGTACTTACTTGAGTACCGCGATAGAGAAATTCCACTAGCTGGCGGTAATATGTTTCGCATCCCGAAAAATTTCCGCATTATTGTTAGTGAAACTCCACCAAATAGTTGTGCAAATTGTATTTGAGTAAAACTACCCCCACTACCATCAAGGTCAAAGTACAGCGCACCTGTGGTGAAGTCATAGATAAATCGTTGGGTGCAAGTGGTTGCAGATGTTCCGTTTGTTATTCTACAGATGGCTCAATCAGTGCAGCTTACTGTATCAAGTTTCTCTGTGATCACAGGTTATTTATGGTAGCTCAACTGCGCCGTTAACAGTGAGAGCGATCGCTAGCCATACTTTAGATCAATTCTCCTTCGGCGATCGCTCGGTATAAATTTGAGAATCTTTATAAGTCGTTGGGAAGAATCCCTAGTGATATGAACCGAGAGAAAATCTGTTTGATAAGCTCGATTTTGGGTTGCAAGTGCGCTCTTTCAGCTACCCTGAAATTGAATATATAAAAGAGCAATTTTCAAATGACCATTTATTTTTATAAGGTTTGGCAGCCTTATGGCTGTTTTTCTAACTTTTCTCCCCACGGAATCCACATCCAGGGTATTTACTGGCCAACGGTTGAGCATTATTATCAAGCACAAAAATTTGTTGGCAGCACAGATGCGGCAATTATACCCGTCATCCATGCTGCCGCTACCCCAGAAGAAGCTGCCGCGTTGGGAAGATGTAGCACTCGCCAACTCCGTCGAGACTGGGATTTGGTCAAAACTGAAATTATGCGAGAAGCTGTCCTCAAAAAGTTTATCACTCATAGTGATATTAGAGAAGTTCTCGTGAAGACTGGCGATGAGATTTTGGTTGAAAACTCCCCAACGGATTCTTTTTGGGGCTGTGGTGCTAATAGAGCAGGTCTTAACCATCTCGGTAAAACTCTCATGAGTGTGCGTGAAGAAATCCGTAACTTACTATATTTAACGGTAATTTACGAATAATTTAATCAAAATAGTTACATTCAACATAAAATCAGTAATTCGACGGGGAATAGTAAAATTCCCCAGCCAAAAACCTTTCAAAAAGTTGCCAATAATTTAGTTATTTATTTGAAAAATTTTAATTAATGGAATTAATGGGCAAAAAGGGTAAAAAATATTTTTAATTTAACGCAGTTTTTAACTCAATAAATTAAGTAATATTACTGAAATAGTTTAATGATTGAGAATATAAAATTAATAGGTGTCAATGATTAACATTTTCTTAACTTTAAACTTGAAAAGAGGTTTTAAAAGTATTTACTGATACAGTAAGTTTCGATATCTCCTTAAATCAACTTTAGAACGGTTAAAGGGATCAAGCAAAATATCTAATACTTTTCAAATATCCTCTAATCCATTTTCAAAGATATTTGCAACAGATGTACGCCCCAAGCAACACATTTGTAGCAGGAATTTTTGGAAATGGGATGAAAATCAAGGCATTGTTAAGTTCAAAACTCTTATCAGTGACAATTATAAAAAAAATTATACTTCAGTCATGGTGTACATAGACAATGACATTTACCGATAAAGCAAACGGGTTGCAGAAAAGCTTAGACCAAGAAAGTTTCCTGCACCAGATGATAAACCAGATCAGGCGATCGCTCGACCTCCAAGAGATATTAACGACTACCGTTAGCCAGGTGCGTTTATTTTTGGGTGCAGATCGGGTAAAAGTGTATCGTTTTAATACCGATGGTAGTGGTGAAGTCATTGCTGAATCTATCCATGAGCAGCGTCTGCCATCCTTATTGGGGCAGCGCTTCCCAGTTGATGATATTCCAGAAAAAGCTAGGGAAATGTTTCTCTTAGCGCAGCAACGTTCGATTGTGGATGTGCCAAATGGGAAGATCGGGTTATCGCCTCTACAGTCAAAAGAAGCTGGCAAACGTCTAGAAACTAATATCTATTATCGGCAGGTAGACCCATGCCATATTCAATACTTAAAGGCAATGGGTGTGCAGTCTTCGTTGGTAGTGCCAATTTTAGATTGCGATCCACAAGAACAATCGGCAAAGCCTAAATTGTGGGGATTGCTGGTATCTCACCAAAGTGAACCGCGAAAGATTTTGAAGCGAGAACTAAAAGTATTACAGCAAGTAGCTGACCAAGTAGGCATCGCGATCGCTCAAAGTAATCTACTCACCGCAGCCCGCACCAAGCAAGAGCGAGAAGCTACTATTAACCGAGTTACCACACTATTACATAAACTGCCGACAATCCAATTGCAGGGGGCGCTAGAAGAAGTTATTACTGCCTTCAATGGAGGAGGTGGCAGGCTTTACCTTGAACAGAGTCAGGAACTATACACCTGGGGCGACCAACCGACACTCCCCCACGAGTTAGATAACAGTATTACCGAAGAGCATCCCATCTGGCAAAAATGGATGGCTGAGTCAAAACAAGGTCATATTTGGGCAACATCTGACCTCTATAAAGAACCACATTTGCAAGTTTTGGCTTTAGCATTCCGTTCTACTCAAATTCGCGGACTTATGGTGATTCCCCTACATTATCGGGAAAAATTTATCGGTGTATTAAGCATTTTTCGCTCTGAATTTGAAACGGAAATCTTATGGGCGGGACGATGTGAACAAAATCGGCGGCAATTCTTATCCCAGCTTTCCTTTGAGCTTTGGCGAGAGCAAAAAAAGGGGCAATCAGCTGAGTGGAAACCAGAAGACATTTTATTAGCGCAAGCCTTATCCGAGCATTTCTCAATGGCAATTGAGCAGCAACAAATGTTTAAACAGGTACAAACCCTGAATGGCAACTTAGAACTGCGGGTGCAAGAGCAAACTTATGAACTCGAAAAATCATTACTATTTACCAAGGTACTCAAGCAAGTCACAGAGCATATTCGCCGCACATTAGACTTGCAGACAACTCTGCAATCCATAGTTCGGGAAGTCCGTGCCCTGCTAAACTCAGACCGGATGGTGATTTTTGAACTGAAGAGCAACTCAGTGATTGTGGAAGAAATTAATGGCAATTGGCAGTCCGTTTCGGGATTGCATGCACCAGCAGAATGTCTTCCTGAAGAGTATACCGCTCTATCTTTTCAGGGCAGGGTACGGGCAATTAACAATGTTTCAACCGATGCTTTAAGTGATTGTCATCGAGAGTTTTTGCAGAGTTTGCAAGTGCAAGCAAACTTAATAGTTCCGATTAATATGGGTATGCAACTATGGGGCTTGCTAATTGCCCATCAGTGTGAGGCTCCCAGAACTTGGCAGGATGCAGAAATTGATTTATTGCAACAGCTAGGAGATCAGGCTGCGATCGCTATTCAACAAGCGGAACTCTACGAACAAACCTGTAATGCCGAAACTCAAGCCAGAAATCAAGCTGCCCAGTTAGAGCATACCCTACATGAACTCCAAGAAACACAGACAAAATTGATTCACACCGAAAAAATGTCCGGTTTAGGACAGTTAGTGGCGGGTGTGGCCCATGAAATCAACAATCCTGTTAACTTTATCTACGGGAACCTGTGCCACGCCAGTGATTACACTGGACAACTACTAGAAATTTTCCGTCTTTACCAGTTACACTATCCCCACCCTCATAGTGAAATTAAGGCAGCGATCAAAGCGATCGATTTTGAATTTTTGGTAGAAGACCTCCCGAAAATCATCACCTCAATGCAAGTAGGAAGCGATCGCATTCGTTCAATAGTGCTGTCGTTACGCAGTTTTTCTCGCTTGGATGAGGCTGAAAACAAGCGCGTTGACCTGCATGAAGGCATTGACAATACCTTGTTGATTTTGCAATATCGGCTCAAAGGTAATGGTGAATTACCGGGCATTGAGGTCATTAAAGACTATGGCAACATACCACCGGTGGAATGCTATGCCGGTCAAATGAATCAGGTATTCATGAATATTATCAGCAATGCCATAGATGCCCTAGAAATGGGGAATCGGGGTAAGAGGGACGAAGAGAATGCCGAATACCCAATGCCCACTATCCACATTTCCACTAGAGTCTCAGCAGACAACTCTCGTCTATTAATTCGGATTTGTGACAATGGGTCTGGGATGAATGAAGAGGTGAAAAAGCGGATTTTTGACCCGTTTTACACTACGAAACCTGTGGGTAAGGGTACAGGATTAGGATTGGCAATCAGCTATCAGATTATTGTCGAAAAACATGGTGGAATAATGGACTGCATTTCAGAACCTGGCAAAGGTACAGAGTTCTGGATTGAAATTCCCGTCAAGCCTCCAGCCAAAATAGATCGGTGACATACCTACACTGATGCAAGCATACAGTGTAGGCTTCTCAGTGACTCTTCTATGAAGACATTGACTGAGCTTTGTTTTGAATCCACGTCATGCCCTGCCGCAGATTTGAACAAGTAACAAAAAGTATGTTCTACCTTAGTACCGCTAGAATTTTACCCATTCACGGAGACGACACAAAAATGTCTATTCTTGAATGGAACCCCATATTCTAGATTGTCTAGGTTCAGTGTACAACCAGCA
>Ga0105046_10002289_pt1 | contig 30196 bp, 21 predicted proteins | sample MAT03_FD_78385 | JGI IMG/M metagenome (GOLD analysis project Ga0105046, IMG submission 78385) | Freshwater microbial communities from Lake Fryxell liftoff mats and glacier meltwater in Antarctica - MAT-03 (megahit assembly) | ecosystem: Environmental > Aquatic > Freshwater > Ice > Liftoff...
ATTGCGGACATGAGTTCCTTTCCCGTTGACACAAAGGAATTCAAACCGCCGCTGGCTGCAGTGAATCACTCCACCGAGGCACGCGGCAACCCGACCATCGGCGCAGACGCGATCGCAGGAACAATTGGCGGTGCCAGCGTCGGTTTGGCAGTTGGCGCCGTCAGCAGCGGGATCCTTGGGCCCCAAGGGTTTGTGGTCGGGGCCGCAGTGGGCGCCTACATCGTCCCGGCGACGGATGCGGCAAGATGATTTCTTCGCAGCTTTTGTCAAAACTCAACTGGTTAGAGACTAAAGAAGTATCGTCTCATAGGGACCTAATGTCGGGAGAAAAAGGAACCCCCAAATAACCCCTCCCCGCAGGGACCTAATGTCGGTAGCAGGTGTGCGCAGCAGAGCGCCGCCCCAAAACCGGCGGCTTAGCGCTCGCCAAGCAAGCCGAGCATAAACGCGTAGTCCTCAGCGGTTTCTTCCAGGCGATTGAAACGCCCAGAGCGTCCGCCGTGACCGGCTTCCATGTTGACCTTAAACAACAGCGGATTGTGGTCGGTCTTCAGTTCGCGCAGACGTGCAACCCACTTGGCGGGCTCGAAATATTGCACTTGGCTGTCGTGCAGGCCGGTGGTTACCAGTAGCGCCGGGTAGGCCTGCGCGCGCACTTGATCGTACGGCGAATAGGACAGCATGTAGTCGTAGTAGACCGCATCCTTGGGGTTGCCCCATTCGTCAAACTCGCCAGTGGTTAGCGGAATGGATTCGTCGAGCATGGTGCTGATCACGTCGACAAAAGGCACATGGGCGATGACTCCGCGATAACGATCCGGCGCCTGGTTAATCACCGCGCCCATCAGCAAGCCGCCGGCGCTGCCGCCAGCGGCGAAGACCTTGTCCTTGGCGGCGTAGCGCTGCTGCACCAGAAAATCGGTGACGTCGACGAAGTCATTGAAGGTGTTCTTCTTTTTCAGCAGCTTGCCGTCTTCGTACCAGTGCCGACCCATCTCCTGGCCGCCGCGGATGGCGGCGATCGCATACACGAAGCCGCGATCCACCAGCGACAGTACGCTGGACCTAAACGCCGGGTCCATGCTTGATCCATAGGATCCATAGGCGTATTGGTAAAGCGGCGCGCTGCCATCGAGCGCCGTGCCTTTGCGATAGAGCAGCCAGACCGGCACTTTGGCGCCGTCGCGCGCTGGCGCGAAGCGGAATTCGGTCACGTAATTGGCGGAGTCGAAATCGCCGAGCACCGCTTCGCGCTTGAGCAGGCGACGATCGCCGCTGGCGAAGTCCAGCTCAAAGACACTGGTGGGTGTGGTCATCGAGGTATAGCTGTAGCGCAGTTTGCCGCTCGTCAAACTTGGTGTCTGTTCCAGATCCATCACATAGGCGGGCTCCTCAGCGCTCAACAAGCTGCCCTCGCCACCGCTTAGCGGCACGATGCGTAGCTTGCTCAGACCGCCAGAGCGCTCGTTGATCACGACTCGATCGGCAAACATCTCAATACCTTGAATCAGCGCGTCGGCACGATGCGGCAATAAGGCTTTGAAGCTCGCTGGATCGGCGGGAATCACCGCGGGCGCCGTCAGTAACTGGAAGTTCGCCGCACCCTTATTGCTGCGAATCACGAACAGCGAACCGGCGTCGTCCACCTGATACTCATGACCGCGTTCGCGCGGCAGATAGATCTGAAAATCAGCGGTCGGATCAGCGGCTGGCAACAAGCGCGTCTCACTGGTCAGCGTGCTGCCCAGGTAAATGCCCAGATAGCGGTCCGATTTGCTGCGGAAGATGCCGGTGTAGAAGGTGTTGTCCTTCTCTTCATACACGGTGACGGCCTTAGCGTACGGCGTGCCGAGCACATGGCGCTTAACCCGAAACGGCAACAAGGTAGTCGGTTCTTTTTCGACCACGAAAACCGTTCGATTATCGTCAGCAAACACCGATTCGCCGGATACGCCGCTGATCTCGTCGGGTAGCCAAGTGCCCGTATCCAGGTTTTTGAAGCGGATGGTGTACTCGCGTCGGCCGACAAAGTCCTCGGCAACCGCCATGATTTTGCCGTCTTCGCTGACCGTGGTATCCGCGGCTTGGTAGAAGTTGTGGCCTTCAGCGCGCTGGTTGCCGTCCAACATGATCTGTTCGGGGGCGTCCAAGCTACCCTGGCGGCGGGCAAAAATCGGGTACTGCTTGCCCGTCTCAAAACGGGTGTAGTACCAAAAACCATCCTCAAGTACCGGGACGCTGGCATCGTCTTCCTTGATGCGTGCGCGCATTTCTTTAAACAGGCGCTGCTGCAGCGGCCGCAGCGCTGCAAACCCGGCCGTGAAATAAGCGTGTTCAGCCTGCAGATGCTGCAACACATCCGGTTTGCTACGACTGTCATCGCGCAACCAGAAGTACGGATCAGCGCGCCCACCACGCGGACCTTCAACCGAATGATCCACTTTAGCCGCTACCGGCGGCAGCTGCGCCGGCAACGTCAACACCTGACTGGTATCCGGCGGCGTTGCGATGATGGCAGCAGGTGCAGACCGTTCCGGCGCTTGCGCACAAGCGCCCAGCAACAAGGTCAACAACAAGGCATGCGTGAAAGGACGGCGCAATAGAGCAAAGAAGGTCATGGTTGGGCTCCAGAAATGGTCGTCGACGATAGCGCGCGGAACGTCCAGATTGCGATGTGTGGGATAGCACGAGTGAATTGTTATTCGGCAAGCGCGGTAACGACGCCCTACACTTGGGAAGCTCCGAGCAAATTGTCATTGCGAGGGCTCTTTTTCAGCCCGACAATGCACGCGGTTGAGCCTCACGACATGCATCGAGCCGTGCTGGGGGAAACTCAAGCAGAACAACGTTGATGTCACGCTGCGGACGCCAGAGCGTGAGCCACCGAGATCGCTTCGGATGGCTGCCTAAAAAACGTCTAGGACAGCCAAATTTATGGCACAAAAAAAGCCCAAGTAATCAATCACTTGGGCTTCAGTATTGGCGGAGAGGGTGGGATTCGAACCCACGGTGCGCTTACACGCACGCCTGATTTCGAGTCAGGTACATTCGACCACTCTGCCACCTCTCCATAATCGTGATTTGTGCACGCCGGGGTCGACTCGGCGAGGGCGGGAGCATACGGGTGCGATGGCTTGTCGACAAGCACCCCGGCGATTTGCTGCAGGATGGGTTTGCTCAAATGAGGTGCGCGAAGTCGATTTTTTGTCGCAATGTGATGGCCTGTATTTGCGCCTTGTCCCGTTTGCCGTTTAACGAGTGCAAACCGTGTGTTGCAAGCCGAGCGAGTGCACGGCATCCTATCGCTGAGGGAGGCCCAACTTGCATACTCGAAATTATAGGTTTGAGCTTTCCACGCCGACCGACGCTAGGCTATTTGCCTACAGCGTCGGCGCCGATCGACCGTCGTTATTGCGCGACCGAGCACCATGATCGAATTCGGACACGGGACGCATACTGGACTTAGGCGCGAGCATAACGAGGACACCTATTGCGCGGACGCCGACATGGGTCTGTGGCTGGTGGCCGACGGAATGGGCGGTCATGAGCACGGTGAAGTGGCAAGTGCATTGGCGCGTGATGTGGTCATCCGCGAAGTGCAAAAAGGGCAGGCTTTGGCGAGTGCCATACAGTCAGCTGATGAAGAAATCATTCGACATTCGAATGAAAAGCGCAGTGAGCGGCCGATGGGTACAACGGTCGCTGCGGTTCACGTGCGCCACCATGATTATGAGGTGGCATGGGTGGGCGACAGCCGGGTGTATATCTGGAACGGGGCGCTACGCCAGATATCGCAAGATCACTCCTATGTCCAAGAGCTGATCGACCAAGGTGCGATTAGCGCCGCCCAAGCGCGCACTCATCCGCATCGGAATGTGGTGACCCAAGCATTGGGCGTCACCCTGCCCGACCAGCTGAAGATTGAAACGCTGCGCGGCACTTTGCAGCCCGGTCAGTGCCTGTTGTTGTGCAGCGACGGCCTTACCGAAGAGGTCGAAGACACGATGATCAGCGACATTATTGCGCGCGGCCTCAGCGTGCAGGAAACGGTGGAAACCTTGATCTTGGCCGCCTTAGATCATGGCGGCTCGGACAACATCACCGTGTTATTGGTGCGCTGCGTTTAACCGGGCAGCGCGCCCACGCGCCGGCGGCTTTGTAGAGCCGCTGGCCGTTTAGCGGTTTCTTTTGCGTCAGCAGATTCCCGGTCGGTCCGGTCTTGCGGCAGAAGCGCCGGCTTCCACCCCTGTCAGTGCGCTTAGTCGCTGATCAAACGGGTGAATTTCGCTCTTTCACCCATCGGGTGAGTGCGCTACGGGGCAGATTGCACGGTTCTGGCTGCGTTGCAACTCGTTGGAATAGAAGAGCTATTCACCCCGGCCTGCAAGCACAGCTTGCAGTCGTTCAAACCGGCGCGCCGCATGCGGCGCAAGCTTGCCGGCTTTCACCCTCATTGCGTGTTGCCCTGTTCCGGCCTGCAAGCACAGCTTGCAGGCGTTCACGCTCCATAGCCAAACACTCTACCCCGTCCAACTGAGGTTTCCAGGTTCAAGCCGGAACGCCGCGCAAGCCGAAAGCTTTCACCCCCTTTCAGTGCGCTTATTTGTGCACAAACTGAATGGGTTCTTTCGCTGCAGCATGAAAGCAAAGAGCGGCAAGGCCGCTTTTCGTGGGTTTGGACTTGTCCAAACGCTTCGGCTTTTTCGCGTTTTCTACAAGCATGACGAAACCACGGCGAACAGCAACCGCAACAGCGTTCGGACAGGCCTCTCAGGAACGGGTGAGCTTGCCCAGGTCTGCGTTGCCCGGATATTTTTGCGTTGCTTGCTTAAGCAGCGTATCGGCTGCCGCGGGGTCGCCCTTTGCCCGTAACGCGGCGACCTCGGTTATGACTGCCTGAATGAGCTTAGTGTTTAATTGTTTTGCTTTCGACTCGGACGCTGACATTTGGATCGCACTCGCCAACAAATCGAAGGCGTTGTCACCGGCTGGCGCAAACCACTTTTTCTCGTTGATCAATCGCTCAGCGGTAGCCAAATCACCACTCACCATGCTCACCGTGGCTCCCAGCTGCGAGGATGTAGTTTCCGCACTGGGTGCAACGGTGCTTGCACCAGTCCCACCGATCAGCTTGAACACGCCCCAGACCAGTGCTGCGAGAATGAGAACCAACAAGCCAATGCGCAGCATCGCTTTAGCCAAATTGCCATGTTGCGGGGCTGGCGGTGCTTTTGTCTTCACAGGCTGCGGTACGCTCGGCACCGCAGGTTGGAAAACGGTTGGAGCACCAACGGGTTCCGCCACAGGCGGCTCTGGCGACGTGGCTGGCCGCGCCACGCCGGCGCTGCGAAAGGGTTCTACGCGCGGCTCGCGAATCGTCTTGGGCTCCAAATATCCATCCAGCGCGACCACCATTTCGCGCGCGCCGCCGTAACGTTCATCCGCTAGTTTGGCGAGCGTTTTGTCAATCAGCGGTTGATACAGGCTGAGTGCCTCAGGCAATTTCGGCACTGGCTCGGACAAATGTTTGGCGATCACTGCGAAAGGATCTTCGGCATCGAAAGGCGGTCGACCAGTCAGCATTTCAAACAACACGGTGCCTAAACTATACAAATCGGCGCGGCCGTCGCCGACTTCGCCCTCGATTTGTTCAGGGCTCATGTAGTGCGGACTGCCAATTTGCATGGTGTTGCCACCAGACTGGGCCCGTTGAATGCCAAGATCCCCGAGCACCGCCGCACCATCACCGCGAAACATCACATTTGAGGGCTTGATATCGCGATGAATCACGCCTTGTGAATGCGCGTAGTCGAGTGCACTAGCCAAATCGCGAGCGATGCGCAGTGCTTCAACTGGCGCCATTGGCTGCGCCATGCGCTCACGCAAGGTTCCGCCAGGTACGAACTCGGTCGCGATGTAGGGGAAACCGCCAGCCGAGCCAATATCAAACACCGCTAGCACATGCGGATGATTCAGGCGCGCAGCGCTTTTTCCCTCATCGACAAAGCGCTGGCGGAGCGCCGGATCGTCAAAGAACTCCTCGCTGAGCACTTTCAATGCCACTTGACGAGCCAGCGATTCCTGCTCGGCTAGAAATGTGCGCGAACGCTTGCTCTGCTTGAGTATCTTGAGCAGTCGGTAGCCTGGAACTTGCGGCAGCTGGGCCATGACTATCTAAGCAAGAAGGGTAAGCCTGATTAGACTCGCGTGCAGTGGTCGCCGCAAGGACGACATCACAAACGATGCACAATTCTCATGCGCAAACGCACACGAAGATGCGAGAAAAGCGCTTGACCACAACTTAGGAGGCGGACTGTGAACTATTCACAGTCCGCTTTTTGGCTTTCCAACATTCCTTAGAGCGCGCTTGCTCGCAGCGCTTTTAGCGCGTCCACGAAAGCCGACATTCGATAGGCGTCTTCTTTCTCGACTGCAGCATAAACACGATCTACACCGGCCCGCAGGCCCGCTGCATCCGCATCGCCTAACTGCTTGGCCGTTTCAAAAGCCACCACGACAGATTGTGCGGCTAAAGCGGCCTGTTCAGCTGCGGCGAAATCCCGGAATTCACCGCGCTCGGCATCACGCAGCAGACTGCCAATAACCAAACCGAGTGTTTCCGGGCCGAATGCATAACCAGCGACCTTATCCAATTGCGCCTCTACTTTGGATCTAAGCGCATTGGCAGCGGCAAATGTGCGCTCACGACTGACCAAAGTCGCTTGGTGCAAGGCCCTGGTGGATGCCAACAAATCTTCGCCCGCCCGCGCGTCGATGATCCCAAGCACATGTCTAAACATCATCAGGTTGGCGTCGTTGAGGCGCACGACACCCGGACCAAGCCCCGTTCCCGGCCGCGGACCCCATTGCAGCCCGCTCATCGGCCGGTGACAGGCGTGACAGTCGAACAAAACCAATTCCGGGAATATCCCTGTCCAGCCCTTGCGCTCGTCGGTCAGAATTTCAAGCAGATTCATTGCAGCGACGCCCTGCCCGATCGCCCAATCTCGAGCACCATTGAACTCGCCTTTGCGATCAACGTAATCCTGATCAATCTCGTAATGCGGGTTGAGCCAGGTAAAAGTGTCCAGTTCAAACGATAAGCGCGGATGGCCTGCGCCCATGATCCGGTGGGTGATCATGCGATCACGCGTACCCATGTGGCAGCTTAAGCACAACTTGGCGCGCGCCACCGGCTGCTCGGTCGGATATAAGCCTTCGGCGAGTGTTTCGGCTCGCGCGCGCTCGCCATCGGTGTGACTGGCAATCCAAAGCTCAGAACCACCGTGACAAGATTCACACCCGATCCCGTCAGTGAGACTGAATTTCTCACCCCGTTTGGACTCCGGCGCGTTGTCAACGTGACAATCCATACAAATTGCCGCAGATTGGGCGTTGCCCAGACCCAGCTTGTCCGCAATGCGTTGCGACTCCGGCTTTGCCAGCGTCGCATAGGACTTTGCGTGCGGATCGGTTTGCTGCCATACGCTGAACTCATTGAGCAAGATGCGCGCATCGGCTGCGCGTTGATTTGCGCCATGACACGCCGAACTCGCACAGGTCGCCGGCCCCAAATGCTTGTGTGCAAAAATCTGCTCTACAGCACCAACCGCCCACGCATGGGAGCTTAGGCCGACAGCAAGAACCAAAATCAACCAGCGGACACCCAAAAAGAGTCTTGGGATTTGTTGCGATCCGACCTTTCGCGAACGCGCCATCTATTGAACTCCCCGCCATTGATCAGGCCGTCTGCATTCTGCCACTTGCGTTTGTGCGCCGTCATCTCTTCTCTACAATTGATTTGGACGGGCGGCTCGACTCAAATCAAGACCACTGGCGCCACAAGGACGGCTTTCCAGACTTTCCTTCAATCTCTGCCATGCTGAGCAGATGCATGGCTCGCTCCTGTTCACTGGCATGGCGGCGCGGGACTTTCAAAGCCGTTGGATCGTTTAACGTTGGCAGCGTCAGCGTGTTGCCCGCCATGTCTAGACTCAAGCTGCCCTGCCCGGCAGTCATATTGAGGTAAACATCGGCCAGAAGACGCGCATCCAACAAGGCGCCGTGGTAACTACGCCCTGAATTGTCGACCTGATAGCGCTTACACAGGGCATCCAGCGAATTGCGTTGCCCTGGATGGAGGGTTCGAGCCAAACGGAGCGTATCGACTACCGCATGTTTGCCTTCCACACGCAGATCGTGGTTAGCCAACCGTAACTCGCGGTTGAGAAACCCGAGGTCAAAACTGGCGTTATGAATCAGCAATTCAGCGTTCGCAATGAACGCTAGAAACTCCGCGACAATATCGACAAAGCGCGGCTTGTCAGAGAGAAATTCGCTCGTCAGCCCGTGCACCAGCAGCGCGCCTGGCTCGCTGTCGCGATCTGGATTCAAATAAACCTGAAATTTGCGCCCGGTGATGGCGCGCTGCACGATTTCGATGCAGCCGATTTCAACCACCCGGTTGCCCGATTCGGCGTCCATACCCGTCGTTTCGGTATCTAGCGCAATTTGCCTCATTTGCTAGCCCCGCGCTCACGCTCCAAACGTTCACGCGCCAGACGATCGACATGCTCGTTCAAAGGCACGCCGCTGTGGCTACGCAGCCATTGCCAAAGAACGCCGTCCGTGTAAGCAATCACCAATTCCGGCTCAGCCTGCACGACGCATGCCCTCCGGCGCCGCCAGCAAACCATGGCGGCGATCACGCGCGAATGGAATAGCAATCACGTTACTGCTGCGTTTACGGCCGCAAACACTGTAAATGCTGCCAGCCGCGGGCACGATGCGACTGAATGTGCGATCAAGCAGGTCACTGTGTCGCTCAATGAAAACGCTGGGTAGCGGTGGCCAGCACAGCGCATGCCGAATTTCGATGTCCTCCAGTCCGCTCGCGCGCAGCAAACTGCCCATTTGATTGGCAGCTAGCGTGCGCGGCGCCCCCCGCCAGCGCGCGCGCAAGCCCAGCCAACTCCAGGGATTTGTGTCGACCACCATGAGTCCACCATCATCTGCCAACACACGAAACACCTCTGCCAAAAACGGCTTTAGCTGCCCAACATCGACCATCGCTAATCGATCTAACACGACCAACGCGAGCGACCCGTCTGCCAACGGTAACAACGGCAAGCGGCCACGCAGCACACCGCTAAAGCTGAGGTCGGCGGCTACCCAGCTCAGATCAAAACGTGTGCGCCCCGGACGCTCCACTACCGCAGGTTCGCCGGGCGCCATTCTGATTGCCAAACCAGGGGCGCGCCGCCAGCGCTCTTCGATCAAGTCCACGCAGGCACGCTCACAGCGCGTTGCCAGCCCATCAGCGCTTGGCGCGTCGGCATCATCCTTTGGCATCAGCGTCCTTCGATTTCTGGTTTCGTAGAGCATAAAGCGCGCAAGGCGCAACTGTATGCAGTGCCGCGCAGATCGGTCGGTGGCGGGAGGCCCGACAGCAATCTCCGCAATTTTCCAAACCCAAGGCCTGGGAGCCACAAAACGCCCGCGATTTGACCGCAATCCGCCCCTCTGCGACCATTCGCCGCCCCGCAAAGGCCAGGGTCTGCGCGGCAGCCACTACGCATCACTTAAACCTCTCTACCTCAATGGGTCTTCACGGATGCTCGTTACCATTTTGCCGGCGTTTACTGACAACTACATCTTTGCGCTGAACTTGTGCAATGGCGTTGCCGTGGTCGATCCGGGTGACGCATCGGTCGTGGCACGTCATCTGCAGGAAGTGGGTGGCCAACTGCGCGCCATCTTGATCACCCATCATCATCCCGACCACATCGGCGGCATGGCCCGCCTGAGCACCCAGTGGCCGGCCGCGCGTCGCATTGGTCCAGTCGACTCGCGCATAACCGGACTCACTGAATGGGTGCACGATGGCGAGGAAGTGGTGCTGGATGATGATTGTGTTTTGCGGGTGATGGCCACGCCAGGGCACACACGCTCCCATATCGTTTATCTGGGCAAAGACCAGGTTTTTTGCGGCGACGTTTTGTTTAGCCTGGGCTGCGGGCGCAATTTTGAAGGTGATGCCGCGCAGATGCTGAGCTCGCTGGAGAAGCTCGCCGCACTGCCGGACAGTACGCGCGTTTATTGCGCGCATGAATACACGCTGGCCAATGCGCGCTTCGCAAGCAAATTGGATCCCAACAACGCAGATTTACGGCAGCGGGTGGCCGACATCCACGATCTGCGGCAGCGAGGGCTGCCCAGTATCCCCACGAATATCGGCAGCGAGCGCCGCTGCAACCCGTTCTTGCGGTGTGATGACCCGTCCATATGGGCCGCCGCCAATCGTTATGCGGAGGAAATTTTGCCTAATCGAACCGCTGTGTTCGCCACTTTGCGTGCTTGGAAGTCCGCATTATGAGTGCTGCAGCGCAAATGTCATTGGGCTGCAAAAAGACATGGCTGACGATCGGCTGCGCGCTAGTGCTCAGCGCACTGGGCGGATGTGCGATAGCTCCGAAGCCCGATCAAGTTGACGCCGACACTCAGGTTGCAGCGCCGATTGAAAGCTCGGCCGTGATCGCAGAGCCGCTGCTGCCACCGATGCCCGCAGCGGATAAGATTAATGTCGCGCCAATCCCTGACCTTTGGGAACGTTTCCAAGCGGGGCGCCATTGGCGGCGCTGTGAATTGACTCCTGGCATGGAACACTGGATCAAGCGCTATGCCAGCAAACCTGACCGCTTTGCGAGTACGTTGGAGCCGCTGATCCCGCTGATGGAGTATGTGCTCACGCGCGTGGAAGCGCTTGAGCTGCCTAGCGAAATTATGTTGATTCCGATTGTGGAGAGTTACTATCGTCCGGATGCGCGTGGCCCTGGCGGCGCGCTTGGCTTGTGGCAACTGATGCCCGATACCGGTCGGCTATTTGGCTTGACCGGCAAAGGAAACGCCGATCAACGTCTGGATGTGCAAGCCTCGACCGGCGCCGCGTTGCGGCTACTGCAGATCAACGCAGACGCTTTTTCCCACAATCCTAAATTGATGTTTGCGGCCTACAATGCGGGCGCTTATCGCTTGCGCAAAGCGTTACGCGGTCGCGATCACGCCAGCATGAATTCCCTGGAAGGCCTTGGGTTGTCCAGAACAACGCGCGACTACATCGACAAAATCAAGGCACTAGCTTGCTTGATCGGCGAACCGGAGCGTTTTGCACTCTCGCTCCCTGCGTGGTCAGAAAGCGCACGTCTGGTTGAATTTCGGACGCCCTATCCGGTGGATCCAAACGAACTTTCGGCGCGTGCTAGCGTGGCCGTGGCGGATGCCAAACGCTGGAATCAGACCGCATTTTCGCGCAACGCGACCGACGCGGCACGCCCATTTTTACTACCAGCCACCACTAGCGCAGCCGCGCAGCGTGCGCTGCAAGACGGTCAACTTTCCAAAGCAAGCCCCAAGCCCGCGCCAATTTCGACATCAACGGTAGCCAGCCGCGTGTACAAAGTCGCATCAGGTGATTCGCTTTGGACGATTAGCAGACGCTATCGTGTTGGGCTTGCTGACTTGATGCGTTGGAATGGCTTGAATAAACGCAGCGTGCTGCGAATTGGGCAACGATTAAACTTGCAAAGCAAATAATTCGCATAGGAGCATCGACAGGATGGGATTTCTCGACGGCAAACGCGCGTTAATCACGGGTATCGCCTCACAACGCTCCATTGCTTGGGGCATCGCAGAAGCGATGCACCGGCAAGGCGCACAGTTGGCATTCACTTATCAAAGTGAGCGTTTGAAGGATCGCGTTGACGCAGCCGCAGTGGCGTTCGGCGGCGGTCCGGTACTGGCATGTGATGTGGCGATCGACGGCGATGTTGATCGTATGTATGCCGCTTTGGCGCAGCACTGGGATGGCTTTGACATCCTCGTGCATTCCATTGCTTTCGCACCGCGCGAGCAAATCCAGGGTCGTTTTATTGACGCCGTCACCCGCGAAGGCTTCAACATCGCGCACGAAATTAGCAGCTACAGCTTTGCCGCGTTGGCCAAAGGGGCTCAGCCGCTTATGCAGGGCCGGCGTGGGGCTTTGTTGACTTTGAGCTACCTGGGCGCGGTGCGTTCGATGCCCAATTACAACGTAATGGGATTGGCAAAGGCATCGCTGGAGGCCTGCGTGCGCTATTTGGCGCAGGATCTTGGGCCCGAAGGCACGCGCGTAAACGCTATCTCAGCAGGTCCGATTAAAACCTTGGCGGCTGCGGGGATCGGCAATTTCCGCAAGATGCTTGACCATGTGGAACGCACGGCGCCGCTGCGACGCAGCGTGACCACCGAGGATGTGGGCAATGCCGCAGCTTTTTTGTGTTCTGACTTGGCCGCCGGCGTCACCGGCGAAGTGCTCTATGTCGACTCCGGCTACAGCCACGTGAGCATGGGCGACTTGCAAGCTTAGGCGTGCAGGGCCCAGTGCTTCACCGAGAAAGCTCAGGCATCCCACCGAGAGCCTTCCCCGGCCTGCAAGCGCCAGAGCCCGGCAGGCCCGCGCAAGACGCATTGCGCCTGCAATGCGCCCACCGGCACTGGTTGCGCCTTACAGGCGATCCTCAACAATCATGATCTTCGCCTGTTTACGCAGCGCTTCTACGTAGGCCTTGGATTCTGCTTCCGACCATTGTCCGACCAGAAGCGTGCGAGCGGCGTCGCGTGCAGCTTGTTCGATGGTTTTAGGATCGCCGTCCACCACCGCCGTCAACTCAATCAGTGCCTGCTCGTCATCGTTCAACTTGATGACTTGACGGATGGGAGCGCCGTTCGGGCGTGACATCTTGAACGCCTGTTCCAACAAGACTGCATCGATGTTTCCGGCCGTACGGACCACCGCTTCTGCAGCGTCAGGCGTTTTGGCCAATTCTGTCGCAATCGTGGCCAGTGATTCGCCAGCGATCAGACGCGCTTCTAAGGCTTTGACTTGTTCTTCCAAAAGTTTACGTTGGGCAGACTGACGGATGCCTGCTTCAATCTCGCCGCGAACTTGATCCAGCGTGCGTGGCTCCGGCGCCTTACGTTGCGCAAGTCGGATCGCTACCACGTGCTCCTTGGTCAAATCGATGAGGTCACTGGTTTGGCCACGTTCAAGCACCAGACTGGAGAAGGCTTCGGTCACCACTTCGGGGTTCGCCGCGATACCTGCTCCACCCGTTCGGGCGAAGAGTTCAGAAGTCTTTAGCGGCAACTTCAACTTATCGGCTGGACCTTGCAAGGACTGCGGGTCACGTTGAATTTCATCAACTAAGGAACCAGCAAGATCGGAAAAAAGGCGATCCTGCTCCGTTTGTCGATACTCTGTCTCTAACTCCGCCTTCACTTCAGCAAATAGACGGCGGCTTTCCGCCTTGATCTCACGCAACTGGATCAAATGGTAACCATTCGCGCCCAGTACGGGCTCAGAAATCTGACCGGCTTCCAGCTTGAACAAGGCATCTTCGAAAGCGGGATCGCTTGCGCCTGGCTCCAACCAGCCCAAGTCACCGCCTTGTTGCTTGGAGCCCAAGTCCTCGGAGCTTGCTTTCGCGACGTCAGCAAAGTCCTTTCCCGCGCGAATTTCGGCTAGCAGAGCCTCGGCTTTAGCCAGCGCTGCCTTTTGCAGGTCGGCGGCGGCATCGCTGGCCACTTCGATCAGCACGTGACTGGCCTGGCGTTGCTCTGGAACCACGTAACGGTCTTTCGAATCTTCATAGCGGACTTGCAACTCCGCATCGTTGGGCATTTCCACTTCGATGTCGGACGCCTGCACTTCAACGTATTGCACGCTGATCAGTTCCGGCGTCTGTAATTCACTCTTGCGTGTCTCAAACTCCTTGGCGATAGCCTCTTCAGAAGGCGCATCGACAGTCTCTTCCGCAGCGTTGAAGCGCAGCGAGGTGAAGGTACGAGTCTGGTTTTGCAACCGTAAGTAGCTGTCGATCTCTGCGTCGGTGGCGAATGCGCTACCGCCTACTCGAGTGGATATCTCGCGCGCCGCCATGTCGCGCAGCATGCGATCCTCAAAGATGCTCGGCGTCATGCTCATATTGCGCAGAACGGCAACATAAGTATCCTGATCAAAGGTGCCGGCGGGCTTGAAAGCGTCTATGGCCAGGATTTCGCTTTGTAGCTTCGCTGCCGGGATCTCCACGCCGGAAGCGCGCGCATCCTGGTAACGCAATTCCTCTTCGATCAGGGAATCTAAAATTCGACGCTTGTTGTCCGGAGTCTCAATAAACCCGAGGTCGGCATCTTGTCCCAACATCTGACGCATTTGCCGACGTTGCAGGTCCAGGCGCTCCTGCAACTGACGCGAATCAATTTCAGCGTCGTTAACTTTGGCAACGTAGGAATCAACCTGCGCCTCAAAGTAGTTGTTGATGCCGAACAGCGCGAAGGGAACGGCTAAGAGGAGCACGATCACTACCAAAATCCAGCCGGATAACTTTTCGCGGATTGCCTGCAGCATGATCTAAATCCGTTGTTGCTGTGGTTGGACCGCAGGCTCCGCGTTTGATGACGCCACGCTTAGCAGGCCCGGAAATGACACGGGCGCCCTTGGGCGCCCGTGTCAGGATTGGCGGAGCGGACGGGGCTCGAACCCGCGACCCCCGGCGTGACAGGCCGGTATTCTAACCGACTGAACTACCGCTCCATTGAAACTGATGGTGGGTGCTGAGGGGATCGAACCCCCGACCCTCGCCTTGTAAGGGCGACGCTCTACCGCTGAGCTAAGCACCCAGCCAGACAGCCCGTCAATTTACAGCATCTTTCAGGGCTTTGCCAGCTTTAAAACCAGGATTTTTCGACTTATCAATCTTAATCGTCTCGCCGGTCTGCGGATTACGGCCTTGACGAGCTGCCCGTTCACGCACCGAGAAGGTACCAAAACCGGTCAAAGTCACATTGTCGCCTTCTTTCAGCGCCTTGGTGATCACATTGATGAACGCGTCCAGCGCCCGGCCAGCATCTGCCTTACTGAGATCGGCTGCGTCGGCGATCGCGTTAATGATGTCAGTCTTCTTCATAACAGTGAAACTCCCTTCGGAACCCGCAGCAGAGGATAGCCACCGGTCATTGTGATAGTAGTTGGGCGATCGGCTTATGGGGACAGCGTACCAGTACTCAAACGCGCCAGCGCTTGATGGTGCGGCGATCTGCGCTGGCGCTTTATATCAGGCGACAATTAGGCACGCAAGAAATCCGCTGGGCCAAACTGCAGAAACACCTTGAAAATGTCCGGACAACGTCGCAATTTGGCCCAGCAATTGACTTAATGGCGCACCACTCCCGGAACTTGAGCGGGCTCCGGTGCGGGCGCGGCAGCCTCTTCGACGACCACGCGTTCAGGTGCCGGAGCAACCGGCAACGGTGAACGAACCAACGCAATATCCAGCACCTCGTCAATCCACTTCACGGGCTTAATCACCAAAGCACCCGTGACGTTGGCTGGGATATCAGCCAAATCTTTGCGGTTGTCGTCCGGAATTATCACCGTGCGGATGCCAGCGCGATGTGCGGCCAGCAGCTTCTCTTTGAGCCCACCAATGGGCAATACCCGACCACGCAGCGTGATTTCCCCGGTCATCGCCACCGAAGAACGCACTGGAATCTTGGTCAGTGCCGAGACCAGTGCGGTACACATGCCCACGCCCGCGCTGGGACCGTCTTTGGGTGTAGCGCCTTCGGGCACATGGACGTGGATGTCCCATTTCTGATGGAAATCGGTATCGATGCCCAGCGACTGGCTGCGACTGCGCACCACAGACAACGCAGCTTGCACGGATTCTTGCATCACTTCGCCCAGCTGACCGGTTTGAATCAACTTGCCGCGACCGGGCACAATGGTTGCCTCGATGCTCAGAATATCGCCGCCGACCTCCGTCCAAGCCAGGCCTGTAACCAGACCGACTTCGTCCTTTTCCTCGGCTTGTCCATACTGGAAGCGTCGCACCCCGAGAAACTTCGACAAATTCTTGCTGGTGATCGCTACGGCACGTGCCGCTTTGGATGTCGTCTCTGGTTTCTCGATGACCGCACCCGTGAGTTTGGCCTGTTTAGCGTCCAACTTGGCCTTGGCTTCTTTTAGCGACAGTTCCTTGACGACTTTTCGACAGATCTTACTGATCTCGCGCTCCAGGCTGCGAACGCCAGCCTCGCGGGTGTAATAGCGAATCATGTCGGCTAAAACTGCATCCGAGAGACTGATTTCTTCCGGTTTCAAGCCATTGGCTTTGATCTGTTTGGGTACCAGGTAGCGTTTTGCGATCGCCACTTTTTCGTCTTCGGTATACCCAGGAATCCGAATGACCTCCATGCGATCAAGCAAAGGACTCGGAATATTCAACGAGTTAGCAGTGCCAATGAACATCACTTCGGACAAGTCTAAGTCCACTTCTAAGTAGTGATCGTTGAAACTGTGATTCTGTTCCGGATCCAGAACCTCCAGCAGCGCGGATGAAGGATCACCGCGAAAGTCCATCGACATCTTGTCTAGCTCATCCAGCATGAACAGAGGATTCTTGGTCTTTGCTTTACTGAGGTTTTGCACAATGCGACCGGGCAATGAGCCAATGTAAGTCCGCCGATGTCCACGAATTTCAGCCTCATCGCGAACGCCGCCCAAGGACATGCGCACAAACTTGCGCCCGGTGGCGCGGGCGATCGACTGGCCCAACGAGGTTTTGCCTACGCCCGGTGGTCCGACCAAACACAGAATCGGCGCCTTCATATGTTTGACGCGCTGCTGCACCGCCAGGTATTCAAGGATGCGTTCTTTGACTTTTTCCAGCCCAAAATGGTCTTCGTCCAGTATCCGCTTGGCTTCGGCCAAGTTTTTGCGAATACGCGAACGTTCAGACCACGGCACATTGGCCAAGCAATCAATGTAATTGCGCACTACCGTCGCCTCGGCGGACATCGGCGACATCATTTTCAGCTTGTTTAGCTCGGTGCGCGCTTTGGCAGCAACGTCTTTGGGCATCTGCGCCTTTTCAATGCGGCGCGCCAGCTCATCCATTTCACTCGGCGCTTCGTCCAGATCGCCGAGTTCTTTTTGGATCGCCTTCATTTGTTCGTTCAGGTAGTACTCGCGCTGACTTTTCTCCATTTGCGTCTTGACCCGCCCGCGAATACGCTTTTCGATCTGCAAGAGATCAATCTCCGCATCCACAGCGAGCATCAGCAACTCTAGGCGTGCGCCAATGCCCGCCGTCTCCAGCAGATTTTGTTTCTCCGATAACTTGATCGACAAATGCGCCGCAACGGTGTCCGCAAAACGACTCGGGTCATCAATAGCGCCCAACGTCGACAACAATTCAGGCGGAATTTTCCGGTTTAACTTCACCAGTTGCTCAAACTGCGACAGCAACGCACGCGACAAAACCTCAACCTCTCGCGGCTCGCGGTCCATGGTCGATTCAATTTCGACGGGAACCGCGCGATACACGCTGTCGGTCTCGCTCACCTTGGTGACTGAGGCACGACTCACGCCTTCGACGAGCAGCTTAATGGTGCCATCTGGCAGCTTCAACAATTGCAGCACCGACGCAAGTGTACCGACTTCGTACAACTCCGACGGCTTTGGGTCGTCTATTTCCGGAGCGCGCTGACTAATCAGCAGTATTTGTTTGTCCGCGTCCATTGCCGATTCGAGCGCTTTCATCGACCGCTCTCGCCCGACAAACAAGGGAATAACCATATGCGGATAAACAACGACATCGCGCAACGGCAGGATCGGCAGGGATCGCTCACCGTGCCCGAATTCCAAGCGCGTAGTAGCAGACATTGATTTACTCCAAAGCAAGGACGGCGACGGGCACTAGTTGCCGGTACGGTCGAGAATTGGGGTGAAGCTGGGCGAATGCAAGCCCGACGATGTCTAGCAGCCTGTCGGGCTTTGCGCGTGAGATGCGTTGTGAGGATTAATCGGATGGCTGCAAAGCGCGGCGCGCAGGCAATGGCTCTTCCATGCCTAAGCGTCGCAACGCAGACGCCCAACCCAAAGGGCCGGACAGCCTTTTGGCACAGCGCAGACTCGCAAGTACAGCGGGAGCCTTCAAAATCAATCCGACAATGCTTGGAAAACCAGGGCCAAAAGGACTTCCCGCGCACTCGCGAGGAAAGTCCGACAGGCTGCTAGATGGCCGCGCTGCGTGGCTGCGCTGAGCCTTCGTAGATCAAGTAAGGTTCCGCGGTGCCATTGATCACTGCCTCATCGACCACGATCTTGCTGACGTTAGTCATCGACGGCAGATCGTACATGGTGTCTAACAACACCTGCTCAACAATGGTGCGCAAACCACGTGCGCCAGTGCGACGGTCCAAGGCCCGACGCGCAATCGCGGCCAACGCATCTGGCCGGAATTCCAAATCCACGCTTTCCATCTCAAACAAACGCTTGAATTGTTTGACCAGCGCGTTTTTCGGCTCTGACAAAATGCGCACCAGTGCCGGCTCATCCAACTCTTCGAGTGTCGCCACGACAGGCAAACGACCGACGAACTCAGGGATCAAACCAAAGCGAATCAAATCCTCTGGCTCAACTTCGAGCAATACCTGCCCGACATTGCGCTTGCCTTGCGAGCTGCGTATGTCTGCCGAAAAACCAATGCCAGTGGAAGTCGAGCGGGCTTGGATAATCTTCTCCAAACCGGCAAACGCACCACCGCAAATAAACAGGATGTTGCGGGTATCCACCTGCAGAAATTCTTGCTGCGGATGTTTACGACCGCCCTGTGGCGGAACCGATGCCACCGTGCCCTCGATCAGCTTCAGCAAAGCTTGTTGCACGCCCTCGCCCGACACGTCGCGGGTGATCGATGGGTTCTCGCTCTTGCGCGAGATTTTGTCGATCTCATCAATGTAAACAATACCCGTCTGCGCCTTGTCGACTTCGTAGTCGCACTTTTGCAGCAGTTTTTGGATGATGTTCTCGACGTCTTCACCGACGTACCCGGCTTCCGTCAGTGTGGTCGCATCGGCAATGGTGAATGGCACGTTGAGCAAACGAGCCAAGGTCTCGGCGAGCAAGGTTTTACCCGATCCGGTCGGACCGATCAACAAAATATTACTCTTCGCCAACTCCACATCATCACCACGTTGGCGCGATTCCAAGCGTTTGTAATGATTGTGCACGGCAACTGACAAGATACGTTTGGCGCGTTGTTGGCCTATGACGTATTGGTCAAGCACCTCTAAGATTTCGCGCGGTTTGGGCAAGCTACTGCGCCCGGCTTGCGCCTTGTCTTCCAGTTCTTCGCGAATGATGTCATTGCACAGCTCTACGCATTCATCACAGATGAAGACACTAGGCCCAGCAATTAATTTGCGAACTTCGTGCTGGCTCTTCCCGCAGAAGGAGCAGTACAACACTTTGCCACCGTCTCCGGAACGGTGCGGGCGATCGTCAGACATTTTTTAACCTCAACAGTGAAGCGCCCCTTTGACTAGGACAGCCCGAGCATATCATCCTAGCGGCCTGTCGGACTTTCCTCGCGAGTGCGCTGAAAGTCCGACAGGTTGCTAGAATCGCAAGTTGGACAGGGGATCAGACCGACTTGATGCTCGCATCTGCGCGCCGATCGAGAACCGCGTCAACCACGCCGTAGGCTTTGGAGTCGTCAGCGCTCATGAAATAGTCGCGATCGGTATCGCGCGCAATACGATCGAGCGGCTGGCCGGTGTGGCGGGCGAGAATTCGATTTAAGCGATCACGAATCAACAGGATTTCGCGGGCGTGGATATCGATATCCGACGCTTGTCCAGAAAACCCACCCAGCGGCTGATGAATCATCACGCGCGAATTGGGCAGGCAATAGCGTTTACCGGCAGCGCCCGCCGCCAGCAGAACCGCCCCCATGCTGGCCGCTTGACCAATACACATCGTGCTGATCGACGGCTTCACGAATTGCATTGTGTCGTAAATCGCCATGCCGGCGGTCACCGCGCCACCAGGGCTATTGATATACAAATTGATGTCTTTGTCGGGATTATCTGATTCCAAAAACAGCAACTGCGCGACGATCACATTGGCCATGTAGTCGTCGATCGGACCGACGCAGAAGACCACGCGCTCTTTCAGCAGTCTCGAATAAATGTCATAGGCGCGCTCACCGCGGGCGCTCTGCTCGACAACGATTGGAATCAGATTCAAAGCGCGGATTTCGTTGGCCATGGTGTGCTCCATTGCAGAAGAATGGTAATGGGGTCGTTCTAGCGGTTTTCAACGCGCCCTGCGAGCCCACCCGCAACACAACTGGCCATTTTCAGTGCACGGTGCTCAACGGCGCATGCGCGTCATTGGCGAAAGCAGCAGAGCGAGCTTTGTTGACAAGGGCATGGAAACTGCCACCCGTTCGCAGCGAATCATGCGTAACCGAACGGGTAGACCTTTTAGCGCTCGCCGTATCAGGCGTTCGGTTGCAGGATTTCCTGGAAGCTGCGCTGCACTTCAGTCACCTTGGCGTGCTCGGCAACCCACTCTGCGACTTGCTCATCCATAACTCGGGCGCGCAAATTATTCAACAAGCGCTGGTCCTGCCTATACAAAGTGACCACTTCCGCCGGGTCTTCGTAGGTCGAAGCGACGGCCGAGAGGGCCACCTGTACGCGGCTTTCGTCCAGGCGTAAGCCATTGCGCGTGGCTAACTCGTTCAGCAACAACCCTGCCAAAACGCGACGACGGGCGATATCACGCAAGCTCTCCAGAGCGGGCTCTGGCGGCACCGGCTGTCCGGCACGCTTGGCACGTTCCGTTTGCTCGGCGATTGCCTGACGCTGAATGGATTCCGCTTCGCTGGTGACCAGCGAATTGGGGACCGGCTGCGAATCGTACTTGTTGAGCAGTTGTTCGACCACCACGCCACGCAAGCGCGCTGACAGGGCTTGTCCAAGTTCACGCTCTAGGTTCTGCCGAACCTCGCGACGGAACGCATCGACACCACCGGGAATGTTGAAAGTGTGCGCAAAAGCGTCATCGACATCGGGCAGCACGCCTTCGCTGACTTGGGTCAACGTAACCTCAATGGATGCGGTTTGGCCAGCGAGTCGCGCATCGCGGTAATCCGCCGGAAAACTCAACTCAACCTGTTTGCTTTCACCAACCGACATGCCAATGAGCGCGGTTTCAATTTCCGGCATCACCGACTTTTGGCCGATCGCGGTGGTGCCTTTTTCCTGTCCCTGTTCCGGAATGCGCACTTCACCGGCGCTGATGACAAATTCGAACGCGACAAAATCACCCGTAACAGCGGCGCGGTCAACTGCGCGAATGCTCATCCGCTGGCGGCGCAAGGTATCGATCATACGATCGATATCCGCGTCGGTGGCTTGCGCCACTTCGCGCGCAATCTCTAAATCGCTGACATCGATAGCCGGCAAATCAGGCAACACGTCAAAGGTGGCGGTGTAGCCGAACTCATTCGCGGCAGCGTTATCCAGCACCACCGAAGGCGTATGTGCAGGGCGCAAATTATTCTGTTGGACCGCTTCGGCCAAAGTCTCGCGGATTAAATTGCCGCTGACTTCCTCACGTACCTGCTGGCCAAAACGCTTCTCAATGATGAGTACCGGAACCTTGCCCAGACGAAAACCCTTCATCGTGACTGTCTTGCACAGCTCGCGAATTCGCGAATGAACGCTCTGTTGATAGCGCTCACTAGGAACGCTGACTTTCAGACGGCGCGCAAAACCATCCAGCTTCTCGACCGAAACCTGCATGAAACCTCCAAAAATCACAGACTAATGCGGCAGGACGCCAAACGTCTGCCTGAACATGGTGCGAAAGGAGAGACTCGAACTCTCACGGGTTACCCCACTGGATTCTAAGCCCAGCGCGTCTACCATTCCGCCACTTTCGCATGGACCAAACCGGCAAGTCAGGGTCGGTATGTTGGTGGGCTGTCAGGGACTCGAACCCCGAACCTACTGATTAAGAGTCAGCTGCTCTACCATTGAGCTAACAACCCATCGAAAACCAATGACTTTCGGCAAAACTGGGGTGGATGACGGGGCTCGAACCCGCGACCGTCGGAATCACAATCCGATGCTCTACCAGCTGAGCTACACCCACCACTTGAAACCGTTTAAAACTGGCGCGCCCGACAGGAATCGAACCTGCAACCGTCGGCTTAGAAGGCCGATGCTCTATCCGGTTGAGCTACGGGCGCAACGCTCCGCAAGCTTTCCGATGATGAGCGCCTAACCGCTAAAGGTGATTACGCTGGCGAGAGTTGGTCGGGGTAGAGGGATTCGAACCCACGACATCCAGCTCCCAAAGCTGGCGCGCTACCAGACTGCGCTATACCCCGTGATTACTCTGCGCCAATGCACTCACCATCGCACAACATAAGACTAGCATCGCGACCGGTCAATTGATCTGACTTTTCGCATTGCCCTAAACATCAACGCCCGAAACCAGTTCGGGCGTCGAGAGACAAATGGCGCGCCCGGAAGGATTCGAACCTCCGACCACCTGGTTCGTAGCCAGGTACTCTATCCAACTGAGCTACGGGCGCGCAGAAAGAGAAGTATGTCGGGCGAATCTGGCAACGTCAAGCCCTTGTGCTATTCGCTATTCGCTATTCGCTATTCGCTATTCGCTATTCGATTTCTTGTTGCCGCGCTAGTTCGGTCATTTGTTCATCGAACTGCACGCGTGCAGCGCGCAGATCCGACTGCAGTCCTTCATCGACCGCTTCGCCACACATTTGTGGCTCAGGATGGTCCGCACAGGCCTTCGTTGCGGTGCGATGGCGCAGCTGCGCTGCAGCCGTCGCTTGCTGCATATAGTTTTGTACTTGCGCCGTGCGCGCCGACTGCTGCGCTTTAGCCCGCGACTTGGTATCGCGATTCGTGGCCGGCGGTTGTTCAATCGCCGCCGCGCTGGTCGCCGCCGCCGATGGCGGTTGCGAATACGTATCGGGTTTAATGGGCTCATCCTTAGCACCGCAGCCCGTCAAAACAAGCAGCGCCACCAAGACCAGAATTTGCTTCAACACGATTGAAAACTCCACAAGACAGCACTGCAGATTTGCACAAAGGTAGCGCCAGTGTAAGGCTCGTCAACCACCGCGACCGATCGCAAATGAACACTGCTGTTCGCTTGTGTGAGCGTTTTCGCGTTCTTTTGCCAAAAAAAGGGCTGCGTGCACGCTGTAGTGGATGGCACGTACAGTGCATTAATGTCTTCTGTATCCGCCGCAATTGAGGTAAACCATGCTCTGGATGGATTTTCGCTTCGCACTGCGCCGCTTGTGGCGACCCGACCAACGCGCTTTTTTGTTTGGTGCACTGGCGACGATCACTGTTGCCCTGGCGAGCCTGCTGCTGGCGGCTATCGGTATCGCCGCCACCCTTGTTTACGCGATTCGTCAGCGCCATGAAGAGCTTGCTGTGCGCATGGCGGTCGGTGCCAGCACGGGCAGATTGCAGGCGGAATTGGTCAGTGACGGTGCCACATTGAGTTTGATCGGCCTTGCAACCGGAAGCATCGCAGCAGTTGTCGCACTGAGGTTGCTCGGCACCCGTTTGGCGCTGCCTAGCGATCCAGGGCCCTGGCTGATTCCCGGATTGTTGACCGCGTTTATCGTTGCGCTGCTCGCCAGTGCGGTGGCGGCACGTGGCCTAGCGCGCATTTCGGCAACGGCGGCCTTGCGCGGCGATTGACAACTCACACAAACGCGTCAGAGCGCGCTAGTTTCGACTGCTATCTCATGCGGATACGCTGCTATCGAACTTATTGTCGCCACTGAGGTGTTGCGGGTGCTTGCCGATGCTAGTCGGGTGCGGCTGCTCGCGCTGCTGGTCGATGAGGAACTGACCGTCGCTGAATTGTCGATCATCACGCGTTTAAAACAACCTCGGGTATCGACGCACCTGGGCAAACTCAAAGACGCGGGTTTGGTGGTGGATCGTCGCTCGGGCGTGGCCGCTTTTTACCGGGCGGCGATGGCAGACTGGCCGGCGCCGACCCGCGCGCTGTGGGACAGCTTGCATCGACATGCGCGCGATGCAGTGCTGGTTGAGGATCTGCAACGCCGGGTTGACGTGCTGGCGGCGCGCTCTGGCAATGCCAACTGGGCCGACACCGTCGCCGGTGATATGGAACGCCATTATTCGCCTGGGCGCACCTGGGAAGCATCGATGCGCGCTTGTCTGGAGCTGTTGGACTTAGGCGACGTGTTGGATGTGGCCTCCGGCGACGGCGCGTTATCGCAGTTGTTGGCGCCCAGGGCGCGATCTTTAACCTGTGTGGATTTAAGCAGTCGCGTGGTCGAGGCCGGCCGAGCCCGGTTGGCCGATCAGCCGCAAGTGCGGGTTTTGCAAGGTGATATGCATGCGCTGCCTTTGACCGAACAATCGGTCGATTTGGTGCTGCTGCTGCAAGCCCTGCCCTATTCTGAACAGCCCAATGTGGTGCTCAGCGAGGCAGCCCGGGTGTTGCGAGCGCAGGGTCGTTTGCTACTGACTTGTCTGGACGCGCATGAACATCGATCCGTCGTCGCGCCGTTTGGCCATCGCAACCTCGGATTCTCACCGAGCAAGCTGCAGCGGCTGATTGGCGATGCTGGCTTTGTCGACGTGCGCATCCGTTCCGGCGGTGTCGAAACTCGACCGCCGCATTTCCAAGTGTGGGTAGCTACCGCCCGGAGCAGCTTTTCCGCTTGAGGAACGCCCCAAAAAGCCTGCCTCACCCACACTAACTTTTCTCTATACAATCCATCGCTCTATCTTGATACAAGGATCAGCCGTCCAGACGGCTGAATAGACTGATGATCGAACTGCCCTTCAAGAACCCCGCCGAATCCGAACGTTTGATCGCCGATGCGCGCTCGCGCATCTTGATCCTGGATGGCGCGATGGGCTCGATGTTGCAGCGTTACAAACTGGAGGAAGCCGATTTTCGTGGCGACCGCTTCGCCCATTTTGCGCATGATTTGAAGGGCAACAATGACTTATTGGCGCTGACGCAACCGAAAATTGTGCAAGCCGTGCATCAGGCGTACTTGGACGCTGGCGCTGAGCTGATCGAAACCAACACCTTTAACGCGACGCGCATCAGCCAGGCTGATTACCATCTGGAAGAGGCGAGTTACGAATTAAACGTGGCCGCCGCCAAGCTGGTACGCGAGGCTTGCGATCGCAAAAGCCATGCAACACCCGATCGTCCGCGCTATTGCGTCGGTGTGCTGGGCCCCACCAGTCGCACCGCGTCGATCTCACCGGACGTCAACAACCCCGGATTTCGCGCGGTCAGTTTTGATGAACTGGCGGCGGCCTATCGCGAGTCGACCGACGGTCTGATCGATGGTGGCGCGCAAATCATCATGGTCGAAACGATTTTTGACACGCTGAATGCCAAAGCGGCGTTGTACGCGATTGATCAGGTCTATGCGCGGCGCGGTTATCGCTTGCCGGTGATGATTTCCGGCACGATTACCGATCGCTCCGGACGCACGCTTTCTGGGCAAACTGCGGACGCTTTTGGCTATTCGGTGCGCCATGCTCATGCATTTTCGATTGGCTTGAATTGCGCGCTTGGCGCCAAGGATTTGCGACCACACGTTGAAGATTTGTCGCGCAGCATGGACGCTTTGATCAGCGCGCACCCGAATGCCGGCCTGCCCAATGCCTTCGGTGATTACGACGAATCGCCAGAAGATATGGCGGCGACGATCGCTGAGTTCGCTAGTTCTGGCCTAGTCAATATCGTCGGCGGTTGCTGCGGCACCACGCCCGCGCACATCCGCGCCATCGCCGACGCGGTTGCCAAACTGCCACCGCGCGTCATTCCAAGGCCAGCGCCCTATACGCGCTTGGCTGGTTTGGAGCCGTTGATCATCACGCCCGAGCTAAACTTCATCAACGTCGGTGAGCGCACCAACGTCACCGGGTCGGCGCAGTTCAAGAAGCTGATCAAAGATGATCGCTACGATCTCGCTGTGGACGTAGCGCGCCAGCAAGTGCAGAACGGTGCGCAAATCATCGATATCAATATGGATGAAGGTTTGCTCGATTCCGAAGCCGCAATGACGCGCTTCGTGAACTTGATCGCCGCCGAACCGGACATCGCCCGCGTGCCGCTGATGATCGATAGCTCAAAATGGAGCGTCATCGAGGCCGGCCTGAAGTGCAGTCAAGGCAAAGCGATCGTCAATTCGATCAGTTTGAAGGAAGGCGAAGCGGCCTTCCTGGAGCATGCGCGCAAAGTGCAGCACTACGGCGCCGCGGTGGTGGTGATGGCCTTTGATGAACAAGGTCAGGCCGACACCGTAGCGCGCAAAGTGTCGATCTGTAAACGTGCCTACGACTTGCTGACCAGCAAAATCGGCATGGCGCCGGAAGACATTATTTTTGATCCGAATATCTTCGCGATTGCCACCGGCATCGACGAGCACAACGATTACGCGGTGGCGTTTATCGAAGCCTGTAGACAGATCAAGGCGCTGATGCCCGGCGTGCACATTTCCGGCGGAGTTTCCAATGTGTCCTTCGCGATGCGTGGCAACAACCCGGTGCGCGAGGCAATTCATTCGGTGTTCCTGTATCACGCGATCCGCGCCGGCATGGACATGGGCATCGTCAACGCCGGCGCCTTAGCCATTTACGACGATTTGCCCACCGATTTGCGCGAACGCGTCGAAGATGTGGTGCTGAATCGACGCTCCGATGCGACCGAGCGTTTGCTGGAAATTGCGCCGAAGTATCAAGGTGGCGCACGCGACAACGGGCAAGTAGCGCGAGAAAACGCGCAGTGGCGCGGCTGGGAAGTTGAAAAGCGCTTGGCACACGCGCTCGTGCATGGCATTGATGAGTTTGTCGGAATCGACACTGAAGAAGCACGACAGCGCGCCAACAAACCACTGGAAGTCATCGAAGGCCCGTTGATGTCCGGCATGAATGTGGTCGGCGATCTATTCGGCGCCGGCAAAATGTTCCTGCCGCAGGTGGTCAAATCGGCGCGCGTGATGAAAAAAGCGGTCGCCTACCTGATTCCGTACATCGAAGAAGAAAAGCGTCGTAGCGGCGATGTGGCAAAAAACAACGGCAAGATTTTGATGGCCACGGTCAAAGGCGATGTTCACGATATCGGCAAGAACATCGTAGGCGTGGTGCTGGCATGCAATAACTTCGAGGTCATTGATCTAGGCGTGATGGTGCCTGCGCAGAAGATTCTCGATACCGCGCGCGCGGTCGGCGCCGACATCATTGGTTTGTCTGGCCTGATCACGCCGTCGCTGGACGAAATGCACCATGTCGCTAAAGAGATGCAGAGACAAGGCATGACGCAGCCACTGTTAATTGGTGGCGCCACCACATCGCGCGCGCACACCGCGTTGAAGATCGAACCGCATTACAAATCACCGGTGGTGTGGGTGAAAGACGCGTCGCGCGCGGTTGGCGTAGCGCAAAATTTGGTCAGCGTGTTGGAACGCGAACGTTTTGTCGCCGAAACTCGCGCCGATTACGCCGAAGTGCGCGAGCGCCACAAAGACCGCGGCCCCGGCAAACGCTTGGTATCGCTGGCGCATGCGCGCAGTAACCGCTTCGACGGCGATTGGGCCAGTTACGAGCCCCCGACGCCCAAGCAGCTGGGACTGACGGTGCTCGACAACTACCCGTTGGCAGAATTGCGCGAGCATATCGACTGGACACCATTTTTCTCGACCTGGGAATTGGCCGGCCGCTATCCAGCGATCCTCGACGATGCCGTGGTCGGCGTGGAGTCGCGCAAACTGCTCGCCGACGCCAACAGCATGCTCGACAGCATCATCAGCGAAGGCTGGCTCAGCGCGCGCGGCGTGATCGGCTTGTGGCCGGCCAACTCGGTGGGCGAGGAAGTGGAGGTCTATGCGGCGGGCGCCAGTGCCAGCAGCAGTGCACCTGATGGCGTGCCGCCAGCACCAACAAGCGGCCTGCTCGCGTCGTTCTCCTTCCTGCGCCAACAAGCCGACAAGCCGCCCGGCCGACCGAATTTGTGTCTGGCTGACTTCGTGGCGCCAAAATCCTCGGGCAAGACCGACTACATCGGCGCCTTTGCGGTCACGGCCGGAATTGGTATTGAGCGGCACGTCGCGGCGTTTGAAGCCGCGCATGATGACTACAGCGCGATCATGCTGAAAGCGCTCGCCGATCGACTAGCGGAAGCCTTCGCTGAGCGTTTGCACCAGCGTGTGCGACGCGAGTACTGGGGTTATGCGCAAGACGAACAGCTCGATAACAGCGCGCTGATCGACGAAGGCTATCGAGGAATTCGCCCTGCCCCAGGCTATCCAGCTTGCCCCGACCACACCGAAAAACGGGTCATTTTTGATCTGTTGCAGGCCGAACAAAACACCGGATTGCAGTTAACCGAAAGTTTCGCGATGTACCCGGCCGCGGCGGTCAGCGGTTTGTATTTCGCGCATCCGAACAGCCAATACTTTATCGTCGGCCGCATCAGCAAAGAACAAGTCGAAGATTACGCGCATCGCCGCGGCCAATCGCTGCGTGAAGTCGAACGCTGGCTGGCGCCAGTGCTCGATTACGATCCTGACGAGTGATGCACCCATGTCCGCGCCCGACAGCTGGCTAGAAGAAACCCGCTCCGCGTGGTTGTATCGGCAACTGGCGACGCTGGAAGCTGAGCCACGTATCGCCGCATTGTTCAGCGCACTCGCTGCGGAGGCGAAGAAACAGGCGCTTACCTGGGCCAGCATCGCCGCTCGGGAAGGCGCGTCGCTGCCGAGCTTTACGCCCGGACCGCGCGAGCGTCTGACTATCATGTTGGCGCGTCGACTGGGTCCGCGGCGCATCAAACCCTTGCTCGCGGCGCTCAAAATCCGCGGATTGTCGGCCTATGACCCGGTGTTACCCGGCCATCTGATCCCGACTCGCCTGGAAGATGTGGGTGGGCGACACAAAGGGTTTGGCGGTGGCAATCTGCGCGCCGCGATCTTTGGCGCCAACGATGGTTTGGTGTCAAATACCAGCCTCATCCTCGGCGTGATCGGCGCCTCGTCGTCAACCTCTGCGACCATCACCGCAGGAATCGCTGGTTTGCTGGCCGGCGCATTGTCGATGGCCGCGGGCGAGTACATTTCGGTGCGTTCGCAACGCGAACTGTTCGAGTATCAGATCGAATTGGAACGCCAGGAATTGGCTCAGTACCCAGAAGCCGAGGCCGCAGAACTCGCATTGATCTATCAGGCGCGTGGATTGTCGCCCATTGAGGCTAAAGCACTGGCCGATCGCCTGACTGCTGATCCGAAGGTGGCGCTGGATGTGCTGGCGCGCGAAGAATTGGGTCTGAATCCCGATGACTTGGGTTCGCCGTGGGGCGCGGCCGGCTTTTCCTTTGGCGCTTTTTCGATCGGCGCACTGGTGCCATTGCTGCCGTTTTTTGCCGGCCTACAACTGCCCAACGCCGGTTACATCGGCGCCAGCATGGCCGCCATCGGCCTATTTGGCACCGGCGCATCACTGAGCCTGTTCACCGGCCGCTCCGCACTAGGCGGCGGCCTGCGCATGCTCGGTATCGGCGTTGCCGCCGGCGCATTAACTTGGCTAATCGGCAGTTTGTTGGGTGCGGCGGTGAATTAGGTTCACCTACCGGTGGCGGGATCACTGGACTTGTATTGGCCCGCCTAAAAATCGAAACACTTCACCAAACCAAATCGTCGGGCACCACGAAGCGCGGATCGCTGTAGTCATCGTCTGGGTTGTTTGACGCGCCGATGCCGTCCGGCACAAACAAGGCAACTTGTTGCGGCGCGATTTGCAGAACGTCGCGGATCAGCGCAGGGGTCAGAATCACGAAGCGGCCATCGACTTGGGCGACGCCGAGTTCGCCGACGTTGAGCTGCAAAAATTGTTCGGGGGTGACGTTGACCTTACGAATTTTTTTGCCGTAAAAGAAATTACGGGCATGCTCGCCTGTGCGGTCATTGAGCGCTTGACCGGCGACCAGCGCGGTGAGTTTCAGGCGCTGTTCGCGTTTACGCTGCGCTTCTTCCTGCGCACGTTTTTGCGCTTCCTCGCGCTCGCGTTTTTCGGTCTCGGCGCGAATTTGATAGGCGTGCGCCAACGAGGGCTCGCCAGACTTCGGCTTGGGCTCGCGTGGTGCAGTGTTCGGCTTAGCGTCGCGTGCGGCATGCGCGGGTTTGACACCCGCCCCGCTGTCTGGGCGGTTCGGCTGTTGCGGTGGCCGGGCGCTGCCGCGCTGCTCTGGCGCGGCATGTTG
>Ga0105046_10002290_pt1 | contig 30182 bp, 33 predicted proteins | sample MAT03_FD_78385 | JGI IMG/M metagenome (GOLD analysis project Ga0105046, IMG submission 78385) | Freshwater microbial communities from Lake Fryxell liftoff mats and glacier meltwater in Antarctica - MAT-03 (megahit assembly) | ecosystem: Environmental > Aquatic > Freshwater > Ice > Liftoff...
CATCGTGGCCGAGTGGGTGAAGCCGGCAGCCAGCTTGTCTTTCCACTGCGGGCTGAACCACCGATTGCTCGACTGATGCCGGAGCCCTCTCATGGCGCGAGGTCGAAGACCAGCACTTCGGCGCCATCGCCGCCGCTCAGCAGCAGCTTCGGCTCGCCTTCGAGCGTGACGGCATCGCCGCCGCCGAGTGCCTGGCCATTGACGTGCAGGCTGCCGCGCACCAGGTGCACATAGGTCAAGCGGCCAGACGCCAGCGCCAGTTCGACGACCTCATCGCCGTCGAACAGGCCGGCGCGCAAGGCGGCATCGGCATGGATCGTCACCGAGCCGTCACGGCCGTCGCTGGAGGCGACCAGCGCCAGCCGGCCGCGCTTGGCGGCAGCGTCGAAGTGTTTCTGCTCGTAGCCCGGGGCGATGCCGCGCTGCGCCGGCTCAATCCAGATCTGCAGGAAGTGCGTGGCACGGTCGGTGGCGTGGTTGAACTCGCTGTGCTGCACGCCGGTGCCCGCGCTCATGCGCTGCACGTCGCCGGGGCGGATGACGCCGGCGTTCTGCGCGCCGGCCTGGCCATTGCCCATGCTGTCCTTGTGCGCCAGCGCGCCGTCGAGCACGTAGCTGACGATCTCCATGTCGCGGTGCCCGTGGATGCCGAAACCGGTGCCTTGGGCGATGCGGTCTTCATTGATGACACGCAGATTCCCCACGCCCATGCGGGCGGCGTCGTAGTAGTCGGCGAAAGAAAAGCTGTGGAAGCTCTTGAGCCAGCCGTGGTCGGCAAAACCGCGGTCGGCTGATTTGCGCAAGGTGATCATGCAATGTGCTCCTGTCCAGAACCGTCAATGTAGAAGCGACCCTCCGCGCCAGGGTGGTCGGGCCTTGAAGCATCCGTTCAAATAACATGAAGCCCCATACCGCCGGAGACTTGCGATGACCGAACGCCGCCAGGCCCTGACCCCCGACGCGCTGGTGATGATGGACACCATCGCGCGAACCGGCAGCTTCGCGGCGGCGGCACGTGAACTGGGCAAGGTGCCGTCGGCGCTGACCTACAGCGTGCGGCAGCTGGAAGAGGCGCTGGACGTTCTGCTGTTCGACCGCAGTTCCCGCCAGGCGCAGCTGACGGCGGCCGGCAGCGAACTGCTGCACGAAGGCCGCCGGCTGCTGCAGGAGATGGACGCGGTGGCCAACCGGGTGCGGCGCGTGGCCTGCGGCTGGGAGACGCAGCTGTCGATCAGCGTCGAAGACATCCTGTCGATGCCCACCATCTTCGAACTCGTGCAGGCCTTCTGCGAGCAGCCCGACCCGAAGGACGGCTCGTTGGCCGGCGCCGGCCCGGCCACCCGGCTGCGCCTGCGCAGCGACGTGCTGGCCGGCACCTGGGAAGCGCTGATTTCCGGCCAGGTCGACCTGGCGATCGGGGTGTCTTCCCAGCACGCCAACCCGGGCGGCGTGGAGTTGCGGCCGCTCGGTGACATGGAGTTCATCTTCTGCCTGGCGCCGCACCACCCGCTGGCAGGCGCCGCCGCGCCGCTGGTCGACGCCCAGCTGGTGCACCACCGCGCCGTGGCCGTGGCCGACACCGCGCAGCGGCTGGCGCCCCTCACGCTGAACCTGTTGCCCGGCCAGGACGTACTGACCGTGCCGACCATGCGCCTGAAGCTCGAAGCGCTGTTGCGCGGCCTGGGCTGCGGCTTCGTGCCCGAGCCGCTGGCCCGGCCGCATCTGGAAGCCGGCCACCTGGTGAGGAAGGAAACCGCACGTGGCGCCACCATCGGCACCCTGCACTACGCCTGGCGCGCCGAACGCGGCAGCCTGGGCCTGGGACGGGCGCTGCAATGGTGGCTGGGGCAGCTGGAAAGTCCGACGACGCGGCGGGCGCTGCTGGAACGGCATGCGCGGCCGCTGGATTGAACCGGCGGGCCGCCTGATCGCGACATGGCATTTCCACCACCGCCGCCCGCCGGTCGCACCGGCCGCTTTGCGCCATCGCCCACCGGCCCGCTGCATGCGGGCTCGCTGGTGGCGGCGCTCGCCAGCTGGCTGGACGCGCGGGCGCAGGGCGGCCGCTGGCTGGTGCGCATCGAAGATGTCGACCGGCCGCGCTGCGTGCCCGGTGCGGACCGGCTGATCCTGCTGCAGCTGGCCGCCTGCGGCTTGCAGCCCGAAGAAGCGCCGCTCTGGCAGTCGAGCCGCGACGAGGCCTACGCCGCCGCCCTGCAGATGCTGGAGGGCAGCGGCTGGGCTTACCCTTGCGGCTGCACACGCAAGGACATCGACGAGGCATTGGCGGCGCGCGGCCTGGCCCATGAACGCCACGCAGAACGCGTCTACCCCGGCACCTGCAGGCCGGAACTCGGCGGCCTGCGCGGCAAGCCGGCGCGCGCCATGCGCCTGCACACGGCGCGCGGCGGACCAGACGTGGTGATCGACTGGACCGACCGCCGGCTCGGTGCGCAGCGACAGAACGTCACGCGCGAGGTCGGCGACTTCGTGCTGAAGCGCGCCGATGGCCTGTGGGCCTACCAGCTGGCCGTGGTGATCGACGACGCCGCGCAGGGCGTCACCGACGTAGTGCGCGGCGAGGATCTGGCCGACAACACGGCGCGCCAGATCCTGCTGCAGCGCGCACTGGGCCTGGTCACGCCGGCCTACCTGCACACGCCGTTGGTGCTGGCGGCCGACGGCCAGAAGTTGTCCAAGCAGAACGGCGCGGCGGCGCTCGACCTGAGCGAGCCGCTGCTCGCCTTGCGCGCCGCCAGCGCGGTGCTCGGCCTGCCGGCCAGCGCAGCGTCCGCCCTCGGCGACTGGCTGGCCGCGACCGTGGCCGCATGGCGGCAACGATGGGGTGGCATGATGCGCGTCCCTTCACCATCCGAGCCCCAGAGGTCCGAACCATGATCACCACCGCATCCGGCCTGCAATACGAAGACACCCAACCCGGCACCGGCGACACCGCCGTCCAGGGCAAGCGCGTGAAGGTGCACTACACCGGCTGGCTGCACGACCCGATGGCCAGCAACGGCCGCGGCAAGAAGTTCGATTCGAGCAAGGACCGCGGCGACCCGTTCGCCTTCGCGCTCGGCGCCGGCCAGGTCATCGGCGGCTGGGACGAAGGCGTGCAGGGCATGCAGGTGGGCGGCACGCGCGTGCTGTTGATCCCGGCCGAGCTGGGCTACGGCGCCCGCGGCGCCGGCGGCGTGATTCCGCCGAACGCGACACTGGTGTTCGAGGTCGAACTGCTGTCGATCTGAAGCCGCGTCGAAGCGCCGGAGCGCGGATCCGCGCTGCGGTGCCTGCTGGCCGGTGCGACGACAGTCCGGCTGCTCACGGCAGCGTTGCAGTGATCGCCGGCCGGCATTTCTCCCGGATGCACGACAACGTGGTGTGCCACGACAAGGCGAAACCCTCGACGCCTTCACGCTGAAGGCGCTCGGCGAGGGCCGCATCGTCGACGCCCTCGCGGCGAAACTCTTCCAGCACGGCATCGGCATAACCACCATCGGCCGGCAGCGGTGTACCGACCTGGCCGTGGTCGGCAAAGGCCAGCAGCGTCTTTTCGGGCAAGGTATCGATGGTTCCGGCGGCTACCAGCGCCTGCACATACAGCGTGTCGGGTGCGGCGGCATCCCTGGTGCCCATGCTGGCCCACAGCAGCCGCTGCGGTCGCGCGCCAACCATGGCCAGCCGCTGCCAGCGCTCGCTGGCCAGCAGTTCACGGTGGGCGCGGTACGTCCGCATCGCTATCGCGATGCCAAGCCGGTTGTGGAATGGCGAGGAGATTTCCAGCTTGACCGCCGAGTCCCAGCGGCTGACGAACAGGGACGCCACCGACTCGACCTTCGGATCGAGGCCGGCAGCCAGGCGCCGCTCGATCGCGCGCATGTAGGCTTGCGCCGCAGCCAGATAGTGTTCATGCGAGAACAGCAGTGTCACGTTGACAGGCACACCGTCGAACACCAATTCCTCGACCGCCCGAAGGCCTTCCGGAGTGCCCGGGATCTTGATCAGCATGTTGGCCCGAGCCGCCCCCTCGAACAGCCGATGGGCGGCCTGGATGGTGCGCGCCGCGTTGTCGGCCAGCAGCGGTGAGACTTCCAGCGACACCCAGCCATCCACGCCGTCGCTCGTGTCGAAGGTGGGGCGCAACAGGTCTGCGGCCAGCGTCAGGTCTTCCAGCGCCAACTCGAACAACAACTCTTCTCCCACCATACCCGCAGCATCCAGCAACCGGATGCTGTCGTCGTAGTCGGCGCCGTCGACGATCGCGTGTTCGAAGATGGTCGGGTTCGACGTCAATCCGGCGATCGACAGGTCGGCGATGTAACGCGCCAGCGCGCCGCTCCTCAGCAACTGGCGGCTGATGCTGTCGAGCCAGATGCTTTGCCCCAGGACATGCAGGCGGTGCGTGGTGTCGTTCATGGTGTGCCTTCAATGTTCGTGTGCAGCCACCTTCGCGCAGCCAAGGCCTGGAATGTGGGATGGAACACGACGTGTATACGCGGTCTGGCGCTGGCCATCCGTGCGCCATCGAACCTTGGCGACACGGTGGGCTGCCGAACCGACAGCTGAGGCTTTCTGGCGCACAGTGTGGCTCGTGAAAACTTTCATCGCCTCGTCGCAACGCTTCGGAGTGCCGATCTGAACTCGTGCCTTCGGACATTCGGGCTTGGCAGACTCGCTTGCGCGATGATTGCCATGACGCTGGCGTTCGGATCGCCTGCGGCGGAACCGGGCATTGTCCATGTCACAGATGTGCCGCTGCGGGCCGAGTTTGCGAGCCTGGTCTCGCCGGTGCTGGAGCTGCCACCGGCCGAAACCGACGCCTACGCCAATCGTCTGACCAGCGCGCTGAGCGCAGCCCGACTCGAACCGCCTGCGCCTCAGTTCGTGCTGCTGGTGGATCGCAATCCAGATGTGCAGGCGGCAATGCTCTTCTGGGGATCGTTCGCGCTGGGCTGGGCATTGGTCGGCGCCGCGCCTGTTTCCACCGGTTTACCGGGCCGCTACGAACATTTCACGACGCCGCTGGGCATCTTCTGGCACTCGATGGCGAACCCGGACTTTCGCGCTGAGGGCACGAAGAACCAGAACGGCTTTCGCGGCTATGGCGACAAGGGCATGCGCGTCTACGACTTCGGCTGGGTAACCGCGGTGCGCGGCTGGGGCGACGGGGCCATGGGCAAGCTGCGCCTGCAGATGCATTCCACCGACGCTGACCTTGCCGCATGGCGTCTGGGCACTGCGCAGTCCGAAGGCTGCGTACGGATTCCGGCCACGCTCAACAGCTTCATGGACAAGAACGGCTTGCTCGATGAAGACTACGACCGATCACTCGCCGCAGGCCAGACGCTGTGGGTGCTGCGCAAAGACCGCACGCCGACATCGCAACCCGGCCGCTATCTGATCGTTGTCGATTCGGAACGCCGGGGCAGGCCAGACTGGTCGCCGCTGCCCATCAAGCCACCAACGGTCAGGACACCACCCCGCCGTCCAGGATGAGTTGGGTGCCGTTGCAATAGCTCGAGTCGTCGCTGGCCAGGTAGATGAAGGCCTTGGCTACTTCGTCGGGCCGGCCCAGGCGCTTCATGGGCGTGCCGGCAATCCAGCCCAGGCGCACTGCCTCGGGCGCCCGTTGGATCAGCGGTGTGTCGATGTAGTACGGGCAGATCGCGTTGGCGCGGATGCGCTGCTCACCGTACTGCACCGCGATGTTCTGCGTCAGGCCCAGCACGCCGTGTTTGGCGGCCGTGTAAGGCGCCAGGCCATGCTCGGCCTTCAGACCGGCCAGCGACGCCATGTTCACGATGACGCCGCCGCCTTGTTTCAGGAATTGCTGCAACTCGTGCTTGACGCAGTAGAAGACGCCCGTCAGGTTGATGTCGATGATGCGCCGCCATTCCTCATCAGGCATGTCGTGGATGCCGCCCTACGGGCCACCGATGCCGCCGTTGTTGAGCGCCACGTCGAGCCGGCCGTAACGCTGCACGGTGGCTTCGTTGGCGGCCTGCACACTGTCGGCATGGGCCGCGTCGATCGGTACGAACGGCGGTTCGCCGCTCAGCGCGGCCAGTTCCTTCAGCGTCTCGTCGTGGAAGGCGCCGGCCAGGTCGGCGATCACGACTTTCGCCCCCTCCCTGGCCGCCTGAAGCGCGCAGGCCTTGCCGATGCAGGAGTTGCCGCCAGTGATGAAGACGATCTTGTTGCTGAACTTTTTCATGGAACCTGCTCTGAGTGAGTTGGCGTGGAAGGCTCGCGCGCCGGCTTCAGTCCGGCGAACAAGGTGATGGCAATGGCCGAAAGCCCGGCTGCCAGCGAGAAAACCAGCGTGGGTGACGTTGCCCAGAGCGCGCCGGCCACCAGCGACGCCGGCAGATAAAGCAAACCCGTGACGAAGTTGTAGATGCCCACCGCGCTGGCGCGGCGCTCTGGCTCGATGTCGGCAATGAAGGCCTTGCTCTGCGCCGCGTCGATGGCGTAGAACAGGCCGTAGGCCGAGAACGCGATGAAAATCTCCCAGCGGCTGCTGGCGAAGATCAGCCAGACGTTGATCAGGCCGTAGATGCCGTAACCCAGCATCACGATGGTGCTGCGGCCGATGCGATCGCCCAGCATGCCCACCAGCGGCGCCGCGATGGCGCAGGTGGCGTTGAACAGCGCATACAGCAGCACGAACTGCGTGACGCTGAACCCTGCGTCGTGGGCACGCAGCAGCAGAAAGCCCAGGCTGAAATACGCCAGCGCGAAGGCGCCGGCCGGGACGAGGAATCGCTTGAACCCGGGACTGAGCGCAGCCCAGTTGCGGGACAGGCTCTCGCGAGGATGCGGCTCGCCCGGCTGGTCCTTCATCAGCGACAGCAGCAGGATGCTCAGCACCGCCGGCACGAAGGCCACCCAGAAGAGCACGCGGTAGGTGCCCGGTGATTCGCCAAGCCACGTCAGCAGTCCGTAGGCGGCCAGCGGGCCGAGCACGGCGCCGGCCTTGTCCAGCGCCTTGTGCACGCCGAAGGCGAACCCGCGCGTCTGCTGCCTTGCAATCGCCGACAGCCAGGCGTCCTACAAGCGCTTGCTTTCGCGGGCCAGCAAGGTGGCGGTGGCGGCCAGCACCAGGCCGATGAGGATGGATGCCACGCCGTCGAGCACCGGCATGTTCAAGCGCCCGGCGGCGTAGGTCCCCGCAGCGGCAATCAGGATGCCGATCAGCGCCGCTCCGTCCTCGAAGAGGCCGACGAAAGCCGGCGGGGCCTCGCTGCCGCGAAATGCAGCGTAGGTGCCCTGCGAGCCCTTCATCCAGCTGAAGTGCTGCAGCGCCACCCATCACGATGCACCTTCGAAAACGAAGGCGAGGCCCAGCAGGATCTCGTTCACGAACGGATCGTGGATCGGCTCGCGGTTCTTCACGTGCAGGATGCCATGGTGGATCGACACCACGGCGCAGAGCGCAAAGACCAGCCGCGCGACGATGAAGCTCCGGAAGAAGAGTTCGCGGCCGTCGCCGATGGGGTGGTCGGGGTGGGCCGGCAGCTTGGCGCGGCGAATGCCGGACAGCCGCAGGACCTGGTTGCCGATGTCGACGAAAGAATGAATCGCCTCGCTCGGCATGGCCGAACTGCCGGTCCAGGCGACCGCGCCCGCCTTGGTGAAGGCGACAAGCACGTTGCGGGCCAAGGCGGCATAGACGATCTGAACGGACGATGAGTTGGCGGCCATGTCGTGGCCAGGCTTTGATCTGCGTTCCCCCGCTCAGCGGTGTGGATGGACTGTCACCTGGCCTTCAGCCTCGGGCCACGAAGCGGTCCGCTCGCGCTGCGTCCAGCACGGCTGCGACATCGCTCAGGAGCGTCTGGGCAGGAGCGGCGCCATGCAACCAGCCATTCGGCTGCGCGAACCATCGCGCGATTTCATCCGCCCCCATCACCCCGGCCAGTTCCGCCATTGCCGGCTCGAGTCCGTTGCGCAAGCACCCCTGCGCGAAGTCGAACTGAAAGAGAGGCAGCAAGAGTTCGGCGCCGCACGGCAAGGCGATGACGCGCCGATCGACGATCCAGTGCGCGAGCAGGGAGACAGGTTGCCTCACCTTGGCGCGCAATCGCTCGGCTACTTCGGTTGGCGCGGCAACGCCGCCGCTGGTGGCGAAGTCAGCCGGGAAGCCAGCCTGCCATGGCGCGCAAGACAATATGGCCCATGCAGCGCTTGACTCTGGCGCTGCATGCGGTAGCGTGCTGGGAACTGACATCGGGAACTCCGGTGCGGGTTGGCATGTGCGCCCCATGCCCGGGCATGTGCAGCAGACTAGTCGTCGCTGCGGGGCTGGTCTGTTCGCGAGCGAACCCAGAACCGTAGAAGTTCGGCCAAGGCGCTGTAAAGACAGGCACATGCCCATGCTGGAGTTCGTTCGGCCCCGCCAGGCAAACCCAGGCAACCCGATCAGGTGATCTACCGGGCTTCCATCAGGTCCAGTTCACGTACCAGCTTGCACGTGGTGCGGCTGCCCAGCCCGCCTTGCGCGCAGTTAGCGAAGCAGCGTGTTGCGCTCGGCGCGCAACGCGGCCAGGCGCGGTTCGCGCTCGATGCCTTGCTCGCGCCGCACCCGCACCACGGCCTCGGCGCTGCCGCTGCGCTTGTCGATACGGGTCGGTACACCGTCAGCAAGCGTGCCGCTGCGGCGGTGTAAAGCGCGGCTTCGCGGTCGTCGGCCGGGCGTGCACGCTCCAGGGTTTCGATGGCGGCGATCGCGGCGCGGGCGGCGCATAGCCGCGCGGCGTCTTCTTCCAAACTCAGCGAGTCGTCTGCCGGCAGCACCAGGCCGTTCAGCAGCAGCGGCAGCGGCAGCGCCACCGACGCCAACACCAGGGACAAAGCGATCACACCCATGGACAGCGTGATGGCCCAGGTGCGCGCCGGAGAATCGGCGCCGCCAGGCAGCAGCAAGGGCAGTCCCAGCACGCCGGCCAGTGACACCGCGCCGCGCACGCCAGCGAGCGACATCACCGAGATCATGCGCAGGGCACGCCTTGCGGTGCGGTCTGCGCCTGCGGCTTGTGACTGCGCCTGAACAGTCGCAGACGAAGCGAGACATAGACCCACGCGAAACGAAGCGTGACCAACGCGGAGATGATGGCTACCACGTTCAACCCCAGCGAGGTCACGCTGTCCAGGCCGCTGCCGGGCGCGGCGGCCGTGAACTCCGCAACGATGCCGTGCAACTGCTCGCCCAACAGCACGAAGACCACACCATTGGCCGCGAAGCTGATCAGATCCCAGAAGGTGTTGCGGCGTGTCCGCGTCGTGGCACTGGCCTTGCCCGAGTTCTCCACCACGGCCACCGCCAAGTCGCCGGCCACGGCCGCCAGCACGCCAGAGCCGCCCAGGCTTTCGGCCAGCAGATAGCAGCCGAAGGGAATCAGCAGGCTGATCAGGATCTGTGCCCCGCTCGCCTCCCCCTCAGCCGCGCGGCGGCGTTCTTCAAGGCAGTCGGCAGCAGCGTCAGGCCGACACCTGTTGCCACGCCGCCGGCTGCCAACCAGACAAAGTCGAGCACCGCGATCTGCACCGAGAAGCTGCCGGCTAGCATTGCCGCCAAGGCCAGCTTGAAGCACACCAAGCCCGAGGCATCGTTCAGCAGCGACTCGCCTTCCAGGACCTGCATCACGAGCGGTGGCATGGGCACGCGGCGGGCGATGGCCGAGACGGCGATCGGGTCGGTGGAGGAAAGCACCGCCGCCAGCCCGAAGGCCACCGGCAGGGGTATGGTCGGAATCAGCGCGTGTACGAACAGGCCCCCGCCGAGCACCGTGAACACCACCAGGCCGAGCGCCAGTTGAACGACGATGCCCTGGACCTACAGCAGTTCCTCGGCCGGCATGCGCCAGCCGTCCAGAAAAAGCAGGGGCGCCAGCAGCAGCAGGAAGAAGACCTCGGGTTCCAGCCTGAACACCAGTGACGGGAACAGGCACATCACCGCGCCGAATGCCACCTGGATCAGCGGCTTGGGAATCGTGAACGGCAAGGCCGAAGCCAGCGCCCGCGCGAGCAGGTCGCTGAGCACCACGGCGAACAGCAGCTGGAGGGTGAGGGAGACGGTTTCCATGGATGAGGCTGGCCGCGACAGCCCCAATCTGCCGCAGGTGCGCAATGGCAAGCCAGTGCTGTGAAGACCTACGGCTGCCCCACGTACAGCGCAATCTTTCCCCTGGCGTGCCCAGTCTCGCTCAAGGCGTGCGCTTGACGGATATCCTTGAGTTGTCGCCTTCGATCTCTCCGGACCCAGACGGCCGGCCCTCGACTCCATTTGCAAGAGTCGTCGGTCCATCGGCGCCTTGCTGCTCGATCAGCAGGTGCTGTGCGGCGTCGGCAATGCCTACCGCGCCGAGGCGCTTTTCGTCGCGGGCATCCGACACGACCCGGCAAGCCAGCGCATGAGCTCGACTATTGGATACGGATTCCAAGGGCCAGGTCACCTTGTGGCCCGCCATCCGCAACTGTTTCATCGGCGGACTCAGAGAACAATGGATTGTTCATGCGGAGTCCGGTTCAATTTCTTGTCGGTTGCGGGGCGAGACTGTCACACCATCAAGCTGTGGCCGAGTCGATCGACTTGCGCACACGGGCCGTGGCGGCGCTCACGCTGGCTTCGAACTCCTTCCAGCGCGCGGCGGTTGCCTGCTTCATCTCGGTCAGCTTGGCTTCAGCCGACTTCACCTCCACCTGAAGCGCGGCAACCTGCTGATCGATCTTTGCCTTCACATCGGCGGTGGCCGCGCCGGCCTTCTTTTCCAGTTCGGAAACCTTCGCCTTGCCCTTGGCGATTTCGCTTTCGGCGGAAGCCACGAACTGGTCGCGCTTGGCGTTGTCCGTGGCGTAGGTGAATTCCGGCATGGCCTTGATGGAGTCCTTGGTGGCGCCGGCCATCACGAGCCTGCCCGCCCTCTCCTGGATCTGCGTCACGGGTACGGCGACGTCGTGGCGACCGATGCCGATGAAACCGCCAGCGCCCACAATGACGTAGAACACGTTCTTGTCAGGCGCAATGATCAGATCATCCACCCTGCCGACCTTCTGGCCAGCCTCGTTGTAGACGGTCTTGCCCATCAGCGTCTTCTAGACTCTCCAACCCATGGCGAGCCTTGTCGACTCGGTGATGGTGACGTCGGCCGTGGTCGTACCGCCCGCCACCTGCGCCCAGGCGAGGCTTGCAACGAGAAGCGTTACGGCGAGGGCCGAAGTGATCAGGTTGAGATAAATGCATTCTTTTTCATGGCTGAAGTTCCTCTTGAGTTGACGCCGACGTTGGTCGATGGCTAGCGGGTACGGATTCCGTTGCAGCCAGTCGCAGGCATCAGGTCTGTTCTAAAGCGCACGCACCACGGCGATGCGGATGTTTGCCACGCCAATTTCGGGGAGTTGCGGGCACGCTGCGCAAGGTCCTAAAAACCTGTCGCTGGCCGGCGAAGCCCTTCAGCGCGCCTCGAGGCCCGCCTCCCGGTTTCGATATCTCTGTGGCGGCGTGTGGATTGCCAGTTCCCCTACGCACGTCGCCAGCTACCGTCAATTTCAGCAGGTTGGCGATCAGGGTCGGTTCCTCAACAGCTTGACCATTTCATTCGGCGGACTTGGGCGCACTGTAGGGTTGCGAATCGCATCCCGATCCAGCGGCCAAGATAGTCAAGTTGTTTCGTCACGGGTCCTTGTTTCACGGCTTCGGCAACCGGCGCCACCAATTCTGGCGCGGCGCAGCCGTTCTTGCCGGTATCTACGGCACCCCAGAGCAGCTGCATCATGCGGCCATCGGCAGTCAGGTCGACCTTGGAAACCGCACATGTTTTCATGCCGCCACTGGCGAGTAGCCGGCCTGTTTGATCGCGTCGCTGAGTTGCCGGGCGCTGGCTTTGGAGGGTTCGATCTCGACCGTGAATGTCGCCAGATCCACTCTGACCAGGGCCGAACGGTCTACGGCCTTGAGCGCCTTGGTCACCGCGCCGGCACAGCGGGCGCAGGTCATGTCACTGACCTGAAAGGCGATCATGCTTGCCCCTCCGGCCGGGCAGTGTCGGCCTCGCTGGCCCGCGGGCCGGCGAATTCAACTTGATGTGTCATGGTTTGTGGGTTCTCGTCGTGGGGTTAAAAGGCTTTTCCTCGACCGCCCTTGCGACGCGGCGGTCTGCATTCGCAATGTGCGCGTGCGGGCCTGCTGCCTTCTGTTCGTTGCCGCACCCAGGCAGCGCGATCACGCCCGGTGCGGCCGCAGCGCGCGAAGAACCCACTTGCGCAACTCGCTCAGCCACAGCACCAGGCTGGCCATCCCCACGCAGACGAGCCATTGCACCGGCGACATCGGCATGGTGCCGAACGCCTGGTTGAGAAACGGGACTTGCACCACCGCCACTTGCAGCAGCACCGATAGCAAGACCGCCGCCCCCAGCCAGCGGTTGGCAGACAGGCCGTGCCAGGCGCTGGCGGTCTCCGAGCGCGCGTTGAAGCAGTTGAAGAGTTTCGCCAGCACGAGCACCGTGAAGCCCGCCGTGCGGGCCAATGGCAGGCTCTCTTCGCCTTCGATCAGGCCACCGGGCAGGAAGATGTCGATCGTCAGCAACGCGGTTAGGGCTCGTGAGGAAATAACTTGGACAACTGGCCGTTGGATTGGGATGCGTTGCAGGGCGCGAAGTGCGCCGTGTGGCGAGCCCCACAAGCGATTCGCAACGCCGCAGCGCGCCCAAGGCCAGCGAGTCAAATGTTCAAGTTATTCTGGAACGAGCCGTTACCGCCATCGTGACGCCGATACCGAGGATGCCGGCCCACCTGGCGCCGTCGATCATGCGTGCATCACGGCGGCGCGGCTTCTGAGTCATCACGCCGTCGGTGATCGGGTCCATGCCCATCGCCAACGCCGGCCCGGCGTCGGTGATCAGGTTGATCCACAAGATCTGCGTGGCGAGCAAAGGCAACACCATCGCGCCGCCGGCGGCATTGGCCACACCGCCGACGTCGCCCGTGTTCAGGCCGATCACTCCGGCACCGACCACGCCCAGAAAGACGGTGAGTACCTCGCCGAGGTTCGATGAGAGCAGGTAGCGCAGGAACTTGCGGATGTTGTCGAGCACGCCTCGCCCCTCGCGCACGGCGTCCACGATGGTGGCGAAGTTGTCGTCGGCGAGGCTCATGCGAGCCGCCTGCTTCGCGACGTCGGTGCCGGTCACGCCCATGGCAATGCCGATGTCGGCTGCCTTGAGCGCCGGGGCGTCATTGACACCATCGCCCGTCATCGCCACCCCGTCGCCGCCGGCCTGCAGCGCGCGCACGATGCGCAGCTTGTGCCTCGGCGCCACGCGGGCGAAGACCGATGTGCCGCGCACGGCGGCGGCAAAGGCAGTGTCGTCGAGAGCGTCGAGGGCCGTGCCGGTCAGGGCTCTTGCATCCATGCCGGCATGCCCACGCCTTTGCACGATGCCCAGATCAGCCGCAATGCGCAGCGCGGTGCGCGGGTGATCGCCGGTGATCATCACCACGCGAATGCCCGCACGGTGCGCCAGCCCGATGGCCACCGCGGCCTCGGCACGCGGCGGGTCGATGATGCCCACGGTGCCCAGATAGATCAGTTCGTGCTCCAGCTTCGTGTGGGGCTTCGAATCCTCGCCTGCCGCCAGCGGCCAGTAGGCCACCGCCAGCGTGCGCAGCGCGGCGTCGGCCAGGGTGTCCACCTCGGCCAGGATGCGCGAACGCATCGCGCTTTCCAGACCTACGAGGGCTGCGCCGACGCGCACGCGCGTGCACTTCGCCAGCAATACGGCAGGTGCGCCTTTGGTGATGACGACAGGTTCGTCCGCGCGGTCGTGGTCGGCCTCGATGCTGGACATCAGTTTGCGGTCCGAGGTGAACGGCACTTCGCCGATGCGGGTGAAACGCGCCTCGCGCCTGGCCGTGTCGCCGAGCTTGTGTTCAGCGACCAGGAAGGCCGCTTCGGTCGGATCGCCCTGAATCGTCCAATCGCCTGCTTCGGTCTGTCGCAGGCTGGCGTTGCCGGCCAGGCTGCCGCCGCGAAGAACGGCTGCGGTCTCGTCGAACAGCGCGCCCGGCTGCAAGGCCACGCCGGGATGCTCGGCTCGCCCGGTGGGTGCGTATCCCACGCCGGTGATGTCGCTGCTGCCCGATGCGGTGACGACGCGCACGATGGTCATCTCTGCGCGTGTCAGCGTGCCGGTCTTGTCGGTGGCGATGACCGAGGCCGAGCCCAGAGTTTCCACCGATGCCAGTTTCTTGACAATGGCGTGACGCGTCGCCATACGCTGCACGCCCAGCGCCAGCACCACCGACATGATGGCCGGCAGGCCCTCGGGCACCGCCGCCACCGCCGATGACACGCCCAGCAACAACGCCTGGATGACATCGGTCGGCGCGCGCACGCGCTCGGTGAGCAGGATCGCAGCCACCACGACCACGGCTATCAGCACGGCCGCGCCGCCCAGCACGCGCCCGATGTGGGCCACTTCCATCTGCAGCGGCGTCGGCTGGTCTGGCGTGGCGTCGAGCAGCGTCGCGACGGCGCCGACTTCGGACCGCATGCCGGTGGCGGTGACGATGGCGCGACCGCTGCCCTGCGCCACCGTGGTGCCCTTGAAGACCATGTTCAGGCGGTCGCCCAGAGCGGCGGGTGCTTGCAGCGCCGCGGCGTCTTTCAGTACCGGTTCGCTCTCGCCAGTGAGCGAGGCTTCCAGGGTACGCAGGGCCGAAGCCTCGATCAGCCGCGCGTCGGCGCCCACGGCGTCACCTTCGCCGAGCAACAGCACATCGCCTCACACCAGCACCGCGCTGGGCAGGCGCAGCGGTTTTCCGTCGCGCACGACAGCGGAATCGGCCTCGGTCATCTTCGACAAGGCGGCCACGGCGTCCACGGCCTTCGCTTGCTGCCACCAGCCGATGACGGCATTCAGCAGCACGACGACGGCGATGACGATGGCGTCCGCGGGCCAGCCATGGCCACCTTCCACCGCCCACGCGGCCAGGGCCACGGCGGCGGCAACGAGCAGCAGGTAGACCAGCGGGTCGTTCAATTGCGCCAGGGCGCGGCGCCAAGCCGGCGCCTTGGGCACGGCTCACAACTGATTGGCACCGTCGCGCGCCAGGCGGAGCGAAGCCTCGACCGTGCTCAGGCCGGCTAAAAGGTCCGTCTGCCATGCCGCAGCGACCACCGCCGCATCGACCACCGTCGGGTCTGGCACGCCGGGCGGCGCCTTCATCGCACCCGCGAACCTGACTGCAAACGCGACCGCAGGCTGTCGATCTCGGCCAGCAGATCCATGACGAGCGCCGCGCCCGCCAGGTTCAATTCGAAGTCGCGCACGAGGCGCAGTGCGGTGCGCGCACGCGGCAGCGCATTGCCGCTGAACTGCCAGTCGTCCGGGCTCAGGCTGGTGCCAATGGCGGCACCGGTGGGTTCGATCAAGCCCTCACCGACCATCGCCAACAACTGCGCTGCGTCGGCCCCGCTGGCGCGGCACAGAGCGGTGAATGTGAATACCACATGCTCTTCGACGACGATCCCAAGCAACGGGGGGCGATGCGATTCAGTCATGATGTGCTCAAGCCTCCAGAGACGCGCGCGGGTCGTAACCGGCATAGATCTGTGCCAGCGTTTGATAGGCCACCGTCTGCGGCCCGGACGCCGCAGACGGCACGGCGATGGTGATCACCGCGTACAGGTCACCCGGCGGAGCGCCCGGCAGGCCCTTGCCCCTGAGCCGCAGCTTGCGGCCCTGCGACGAGCCGGCCGGCACACCCAGTTGCACCGGACCATCCGGCGTGGGCGCGGTGACGGTGGCGCCGAGCGCGGCTTCCCACGGCGAGACGGGCAGATCGAAGCTCACGTCGCGTCCGTCCAGACGGAACAGCGGGTGCGGCAGGAACTGGATCTCGAGGTACAGGTCGCCGGCGGCACCACCACCCCGGCCCGCGGCGCCCTGCCCTGTCAGCCTCAGGTGCTGGCCTTCGCGCACGCCCTTCGGGATCGTCACTTCGAGCTGGCGCTCCCGCAATGTAGCCTGGCCTTGCGCATCAACGACGGGCATTCGCAGCGACATCGTTCGCCGCGCGCCCTGGTAGGAGTCCCGCAATTCGATGCTGACCTTGGCGTGGTGGTCGACGCCCTGCACCGGCCCGGCGCCGCCGCCCGCGCGCCGCATGCCTTCATGACCACTGCGGCCACCGCGCTCGCCCCGGCCACGTCCGAACAGCGACTCGAAGAAGTCACTGAAGTCTGCGTCGCCTCCGCCGGACATGCCGTCGCCGCCACGTCCGCTGTACTCGAATCCGCTGTCCCAGCCCGGCGGCGGCTCGAAGGCCTGCCCGCTGGCCTGGCGCCTCGAGATGTCGTCGTAGGCGGCACGCCGTTCGGGGTCGATCAAGGCTTCGTGCGCTTCGGCCACTTCCTTGAATTTCGCCTCGGCATTCGGCTCCTTGCTGACATCGGGGTGGTACTTGCGAGCCAGCTTGCGGTAGGCGCGCTTGATCTCGTCGTGCGTGGCGCTGCGTTCGACTCCGAGCGCGGCGTAGTAATCCTTGAATTCCATGGCTGTCTTCTATGATCTATTGCCAGCCGAAGCGTCGGATGTAGAAGCGCTTCATCAGCGTGGTCAGCAAGCAGTAACTGATCAGGATCACCACCAGCCAGCCGTAGTAAGCCGGGGGCAGCGCCTGCAACTTGAAGTAGCTGGCCAACGGGCCCATCGGCAACCACAGGCCGACCGTCATGATGGCCAGCGTCATCACCATCAGAGGTGCTGCAGCACGGCTTTGCAAGAAGGGCAACTTGGGTGTGCGCAGCATATGCACGACCAGAATCTGCGTCAACAGACTCTCGACAAACCAGCCCGACTGAAACAGGCCTTGGACGGCACCGCTGTTTGCAGCCAATACCCACCACATCACGCCAAACGTGAGGATGTCGAACAGCGAGCTGATGGGGCCGAAGAACAACATGAAGCGACCGATGTCTTTCGGGTTCCACTGCAGCGGTTTCGTCACCAGCTCCGGGTCGACGTTGTCGAACGGGATGCCGGTCTGGCTGATGTCATACAGCAGGTTCAGCACCAGCAGTTGCAGCGGCAACATCGGCAGGAAAGGCAGAAAGGCGCTGGCCACCAGCACGCTCAGCACGTTGCCGAAGTTGGAACTGGCCGTCATGCGGATGTACTTCAGCATGTTGCAGAAGGTGCTGCGGCCTTCCACCACGCCCTCGTCCAGCACCAGCAGGCTCTTTTCGAGCAGGATGATGTCGGCCGCCTCCTTGGCGATGTCGACTGCGCTGTCCACGCTGATGCCGATGTCAGCGGCGCGCAGGGCCGGCGCATCGTTGATGCCGTCGCCCATGAAGCCCACCACGTGGCCGCCAGCGCGCAGCGCGCGCACGATGCGCTCCTTGTGCAGCGGCGTGAGCTTGGCGAAGATGCTGTGCGACTCGGCAGCGGCCTTCAGCTCCTCGTCGCTCAGCGCATCGACCTGCGATCCCAGCATCACCGCATCACCGGCCGGCCTGGGCAGGCCGACCTGGCGGCAGACCTGCGCTGTCACGAGATCGTTGTCGCCGGTCAGCACCTTGACGGTGATGCCGTGTGCGGCCAGCTGCTTCAGGGCCGGCGCGGCGGACTCTTTCGGCGGGTCGAGAAAGGCGATGTAGCCGATCAGGGTCAGGCCGGCTTCGTCCGCCACCGAGTACACGGACTGGTCGGGCGGCAGCGTCTTCACGCCCACGGCGACGACGCGCAGCCCTTCGGCGTTGAGTCCGGCCGTCACCGCCTGCGTGCGCGCCAGCAGGGCGGCATCGAGCGGCAGAGTGGGCATGGCGCGCTCGCCATCCAGGCTGGCGTCGGTGGGTTCCTGCACACGCACCTGGGTGCAGATCGCCAGCACCTCTTCCACGGCGCCCTTGCACACCAGCTCATGGTGCTGCTCCTGCCCGTTCAGCAGCGTGGCCACCACCACCGACATGCGTCGGCGTTCGAAGTCGAACGGGAGTTCGTCGACCTTGCGGTAGGCGTCCTTGAGCTTCAGTTCGGTGGCCAGTTCCACATGGTCGAGCACAGCGCGGTCGAGCAGGTTCTTGAGCCCCGTCTGATAAAAGCTGTTGAGGTAGGCGAAGTTCAACACTTCGTCGGTGTCATGGCCGTAGGCGTCGGCGTGGCGCGCCAGGGCGATCTTGTCCTGGGTCAGCGTGCCGGTCTTGTCGGTGCACAGGATGTCCATGGCGCCGAAGTTCTGGATCGCGTCCAGGCGCTTGACCACCACCTTCTTGCGCGACAGCAGCACAGCCCCCTTGGCCAGCGTGCTGGTGACGATCATCGGCAGCATCTCGGGCGTCAGGCCCACGGCCACCGACAGGGCGAACAGGAAAGCTTCCAGCCAGTCGCCCTTGGTGAATCCATTGACCAGGAAGACGATGGGCACCATCACCGCGGCAAAGCGGATGAGGAGCCAGCTGACACTGTTGACGCCGGCCTGGAAGGCGTTGGGCGTGGTCTCCGTGGCGGTGGCATGCGCCGCCAGCGTGCCGAAGGTGGTGCGGACCCCGGTCGTCACCACCAGCGCCGTGGCAGTGCCCGAGACGACGTTGGTGCCCATGAAGATCAGGTTGCGTTGATCGAGCGGGCCGTTGCCTGCCGGTGCACCAGCGGCGGCCGGTACGGCGCCCTGCACGAACTTCTCGACCGGCATCGACTCGCCCGTCATCGCGGACTGCGCGACGAAGAGGTCGCGCGCGCTCAGCACGCGGCAGTCGGCCGGGATCATGTCACCGGCCGACAGTCTGACGATGTCGCCCGCCACCAGATCGCGCAGCGGGATCTCCTTCGGCTTCGTGCTCACGACGGCACCGGCAGCAGCGGCGCAGGCTTCGGTGCTGCCGGACGCGCGGCGGATCACCGTGGCCGTGTTGCTGACCATTGCGCGCAGGCTGTCTGCGGCACGGTGCGAGCGGCCTTCCTGAACGAAGCGGATGACGGTACTCAAGGACACCATGGCGGCGATCACCACCGTGGCCTTGGCGTCGGCACTCAGGAAGGACAGCACGGCCAGAACGGTCAACAGCACGTTGAACGGGTTCAGGTAACAGCGCCACAGGTGCAGCCAGACCGGAAGAGGCGGCTCGTGCTGAATGTCGTTGGGCCCGTCCTGCACCAGGCGGCGCGCGGCCTCGGCGGCGTCCAGGCCATCGGCCCGGGATTTGAGAAGCGCCAGCGCGGCAGCGGGTTCGCCGGCTGCCGCGGCCAGAAGGCTCAGACCCAGGGCCTGCCGGGCTTGGTGGGCCGGCGGGACCGGCCCCTTCGCATCCGAGGCAGGCGAGCCAGTCGCCAAGCCATGCACGACCGCCGACGACGCCAACGCGTCTGGCAACGGCCGACGCTCGAAGTGCCGCTGCACCTTCCGGCGGCGCAGGAAGGTGCTGAAGCCCTGGGTGAGAGCCTTGTGCATGGCCACTTCCGCGCGCTCAGGTATTCACATCGCCAGCCTGCCGCCACGACGAACAGGGCGCAGGCCAAGTCTCATGCGTGGGCCGCGCGGCCCTGCGCGAGCCGCCGCTGGATGAAGCCCATGTCTTCTATCGACTGCATGGCCTGCGCAGCCTGAAGAACTGCGTCGAGGTCCGATCCCAACAGCTCGACAGGACGTCGATCCTGCAGCCGAACATTGGGCATCGCAAACCACATCGCCACTGTCCAGCCCGACCAGAGTTCCGGCAGTCCCGCCCTCACGGTCTGCGCCGCTGCAGAGATCGACGGACCGTCTGCGTTGAACTGAAACATCGGTATCCACAGGCAGCCGCGCCATTCGATCCCGAACACCCGGCCGGAATGAATGAGCCTGGCCAGGCTGACCGCCTCACCCGTCTGATGATCGGCCAGCAGCCGTCCGACGATGTCACCGGGCGCTTTGCCACCGCTCGGCCGGAAGGCCTCGAGCAAGGTGACGAATCCGCATCCGCTGGGGCGTTGTCGGTCATGGGCGTGTCCAGGTAGGGAGTGCGTGGCGGCAGAGCGCCGTGCCAAGGGCTCGTTCCAGAATAACTTGAACGTTTGACTCGCTGACCTTGGGCGCGCGGCAGCGTTGCGAATCGCTTGTGTGGCTCGCCACACGGCGCACTTCGCGCCTTGCATCGCATCCCAATCCAGCGGCCAAATGTCCAAGTTGTTTCTTCACGAGCCCTAAAGCTCGACTGCGTTCCCGACAAGCCACCTTAACGGCCGGAAGCGCGCCAGACGGTGCGCCAGCGCACTGAATACGAGCGCGATGCTGCAAAAAGGCGTGCTCTGCGATGGCGTGCGTGCAGACCATTCCCCCTGCCGGGAAGATGCTCAGGACCGCTCGACCCTGCTTGGAATCCACACCAGGAAGACCGATTCGCAACGGCAGCAAGACGTGATGGCCGAACTCGAATGGGAGCCTGCCGTGCATGCCGAACAGATCGGCGTCGAAGTGAAGGACGACGCGGTGACGCTGCCGAGCACCGCACACATCACTGATCACCTAGGTGGAAGTCAGGTCGCCGATCGGCCAAGCTTGGCCACTCAGCGGGCCGGCGCCAGATGCAGCCAGATCTCGTTTCGGCGCAGGAACCAGGGCGTGAAGGGCGCGTTGTAGCGCGCGTACAGAGGCTCGCCGGTCCAGGACAGATCGGCTGTACGCAAGGCCGCCTGCAATTGGGCCAGATGTTCGGCGTAATTCGACTCCGACCAGAAGCCCGAATAGCGGATGACGGCCACCTGGGCGGGCACCACCTCGCGAATTTGCACACGCGCGTCCAGTGGCTCGGGTGCGCTGGCCACCGTCACGCCCTTGGGCAGCATGAACTGCACGACGAAGCCGCCAGGCACGGCAGTCTGCGTGACTGGCGCCGTCATCTCAAGCTTCACCGGAGCGGCCACTTGAGTCACCGGCGCGGTCATCGCGAATTTCCGCTCGCCCTTGTTCTTGCCGAAGATGTAGCCGGCCAGGATGGGGAACGCCTGGTTGCCCGCTTCGGCCGCCGGCCCCGCCACCGAGACTTCCGCGACGGCATAGGCGACGTATTGGCGCACCTCGATGTCTCCGAGTTGGCGAACGACCTGGTACTCCGGCTCTTCAGTGGCGTGGCTGGACATGGCGAAGGTGCTCGAGACAAGGATCAACAGGGCGACAGCGCCGACCACTGCGGCGGGACTGCGAGGCAATTGCGATGGGCGAGGTTTCATCGGGTCATGATCTCATCAGCGACGGGTCCTGTCTGTCGCTTGCCGCATGTCGACTCTCGAAAGCCTGGGCATCGATGCGTGAGGCATGCGTCGCAATGTAGACCTCGGCCAGAAAGCAGGACAGGCCGGCGATCACCGAAAGCATGGCGGCAATGAACTGCCCACCCGCCAGCCACTTCAGATCGGCACCAGGAATTCCTCAATGAACAGCGTGACGATCACGGTGCACACCAGCAGGGCAGCCCCGGTGCAGCAAATTGATCGCCCAACTTGCGAGGTTTCGCCGACGTTCCAGATTGGCGACTTCCAGCCGCGCCGCCGCGACTGCCGCCGCATCCAGCGAACTCCATCCGCGCCCGACCTCGCGCGCCCGGTCAATGGTGCGCGCCAGCCGGTTCGCCATCACGCCGAGCAGACCGGCAATGCCAGTCAACAGGAACACCGGGGCCACGGACAACTGGATGGCCAGCTGGACGAACAGCGCGCTCTCGGGTGATGGCATCGGAGATTCCTTGTTGAGTGGGATCGATTGCGCCACGCGAGCCCGGCCGCGTCCTCTGGCACCGCACTGACCGGGCGCTTTCAAGACCGGACACTTCCGCCATGAGCACTTTCCACGCCGTCGCCTTCGTCGATCATCAATCCGCGCAGGCGCTGCAGTTCGACTCCGAACACGTTGTGGAACACAAGGGTCACGAAAACCTGCAGTTCACGCGCCACATGGCACGTGTGCGCACCGAACATGAGTTCTTCGGTCGGGTCAGCGACGCGCTCGACGGCATTGCCGAGGTGCTGGTGGCAGGGGCTACACCGGGCTGGCGGACTTTCGACACTACGTCGAGACACACCGGCCACTGACCGCCAAGTGCATTGGCGGCTACGAAGTGGTGGACCACCCGACTGAAAACCAGCTCGTCGCGATGGCCCACAGGCGCTTCGTCAAGTACGACCAGTTCGTCGGCACGCCGGTGCCGAAGTGAAGAGCCCGGGGACGTCACCTCGCAGCGCGCGCCCCTGGTAGAACTCCCGGAAATTGGCCGCGCCGACGTCCGATGAAACGTCCAGGGCGTCCGCACGTCTGCGCACTCGGCCGGGCCCGCAGGCAGCCAGCGCGGATGCTGAAGCCTTCGTCGTCCACGGACCCCAATCTCTACACCGTCTTTATGCCCTGTTCCCTCAGCGGGTACCGCCTGGTCATTGTCACGATCCCCATGTGGAACCCAGGCTGCGCGGGAAGTCCTGCGAAGCGCGGTCTTCCTGCCGGGCAAAGGCGAACACCGAACGTCCTTGCCAATTCGCCACCTCTACAAGGATTTCGCCCGGCCCGGCCCGGGATGGGGATCGGGCAATTCGGTCCACTCCAGAGGCCTGCCCATCTGTTTCGGCGCCATCGCGTGCATTGCGCACTTTCAGTTCGGGGGCGGGGCTGGGGCTGGGGAAGGTGACAGCGCGCGCTGGGCCGCGAGCCGGGCCAGCCGGCGGAACACCGCAGGCAGGCGATCGGGCAGGTCCTCGGCCAGCAGGCCCGGGCCGAAGTGGGCCGCTGCCGCGCCATGCATCCAGACGGCGGCGGCCGCGGCGAGGAAGGGCTCCATGTCCTGTGCCAGCAGACCCAGCACCAGGCCGGCCAGCACGTCGCCGGCACCGGCGGTGGCCAGTGTCGACGGCGCGTTGGCGTTGACGATGGCACGGCCGTCGGGCGCGGCGATCACAGTGTCGCTGCCCTTGAGCACGACGATGGCGCCACTGGTGCGGGCGGCTGCGCGGGCGCGGGTCAGCCTGTCACGGCGTGCCTCCCCCGCACCCTGGTTCATTTCAGGAAACAGGCGGGCGAACTCGCCCTCGTGCGGAGTCAGCACGCAGGCACCCTGAATGGCCTGGAACAGCGATGAAGGCTCGTTCCCGAAGACCGAGAGCGCATCGGCGTCGAGCACGGTCGCCCAGCCCGTCCGCAGCATGACCAGCACGCGCGAACGGGTGTCGGGCCCGATGCCGGCGCCAGGACCAATCAGCATCCCGGTGAATCGGTGGTCGGCAAGAAGCTTCGCAAAGTCTTCGGGCCGCGAAACCGGGCTCACCATGATGCTGGTCATCGCCGAGGCATAGACCGGCAGCGCGGCCTCAGGCACCGCCACCGTGGTCAGCCCTGCGCCCACCCGCGCCGCTGCGCGTGCGGCCATGCGGGCCGCGCCCGTGGTCGGCCAGCCACCCCAGACCAAAGCGTGTCCGCGCGTGTATTTGTTGCCGTCGACCCGCAGCACGGGCAGCGCGTCGGACCACAGAAGCGGGTCGTTCTCGAAGGTGTCGGGCACGACCTGTTCGAACACCGATGCGGGTGTGCCGATGTCGGCGACCACCAGCTCGCCACACAAGCTGCGGCCCGGCTGCAACAGGTGACCTGGCTTCTTGCGAAAGCAGGTCACGGTGAGTGCGGATTGCACCGCGCCCAGATTGGCGCCGGTGTCGCCCATCAGCCCGCTGGGCACATCGACGGCGACGATTGTCAAGTGCCTGGCCGCGGCCGCGGCCAGCGTCTGCGCCGCGGCGCCCTCCAGCGGCCGGCTCAGACCCGCACCGAAGAGGGCATCCACGATCAACTCGGCGCCATCAAGCGCCGCAGGCGTCAAGGCTTCCACCGGCCCGCGCCACAGCGCGGCGTGATGGGCAGCTTCGCCGCGCAACTGCTCGCGCGGCACCAGCGAGGCCACACGCACCGGCCAGTCTGCTTCAGCCAACCGACGCGCCGCCACGAAGCCGTCGCCACCGTTGCTGCCGGGGCCGCACAGCACCAGCACCGGCCGCAGCGTCCAGCGCTGCAGGATGGCCTGCGCCACGGGGCGACCCGCGCTCTCCATCAGCGCTGTGGCGCTGATGCCGGAAGCCACCGTCAACCGGTCCGCCTGCGCCATCTGCGCGGCGTTGAGCAGGGCCACGCTACCGTCCAGCATGGCGTTCAGGCCTGTGCGCCGGCTTTCGGCTTGGGAAAGTCAGCCGCGCGCGCGACCGCTTCGCCCGCCTCGAAGTCCTGGCGCAGATGGTCGAGTCTGGCCATCGCACCCTCGAAAGCATCGTTGCCGAGCAGCAGATGGTGCGGCGGGTTGCCAGACGCCACCGCCGCGACGATGGCCTTGGCGGCGCGCACCGGATCGCCCGGCTGCTTGCCGGAGGCCGCACGCACGGCGAGCCGGACGGCGCCGGCCGTGGCCATGTAGTCGTCGATCTGGTGCTTGCTCTCGTTGGCCGAGCGGCCCGCCCAGTCGGTGCGAAAGCCGCTGGGTTCGACCACCATCACCCGGATGCCCAGCGGCTCGACCTCTTGCCGCAGAGCAGCGGACAGTCCTTCGACGGCGAACTTGGTGGCGTTGTAATAGCCCATGGCGGGAAAGCCGCGCAGGCCGGCCAGCGACGACAGGTTGACGATGCATCCCGAGCGTCGCTTGCGCATGCCGGGAAGCACGGCCCAGATCATGCGGCCGGTGCCGAACACGTTGACCTCGAACATCTTGCGCACCTCGTCTTCCTCGCTCTCTTCGACTGCGGCGAAGTAGCCGATGCCGGCGTTGTTGACGAGCACATCGATGCCACCGAAGCGAGCCTCGGTGGTCTCGATCGCGGCAGCCACCTGATCAGGCTGGTTGACGTCGAGCTTGAGCACCAGCACCTTGTCGGTGACGCCATAGCCTTCCAGCCTGGAAGGGTCGCGCGCAGTGACCACGGTGCGGTAGCCGTGTTCGATGGCCCGTTTGGCCAGTTCCAGGCCGAAGCCGGTGGAGCAGCCTGTGATGAACCAGACTGGCGGTTCAGTGACGATGGATTTGCTGTTGGAAGTGTTCATTGGATGTCCTCGAGGTTCAGACCGGCGCAGCGAAGTGCCCGCTGCGAACGAGCTTCTTGTTGACGAATTCCTGGATGCCCATGTTGCCCAGTTCACGGGCATAACCCGAGTGCTTGATGCCGCCGAAAGGCAACTCGGCATCGACCCAGTCGATGTTGTTGACGAACATCATTCCGGTGTCGATGCGGCTGGCCAGGCGCTTGCCGCGCGCCTCGTCTTTCGTCCACACCGAGCCGCCCAGGCCGAAGTCGCTGTCGTTGGCCAGCGCGACGGCCTCGTCCTCGGTCTTGACGCGGTAGAAACACACCACCGGGCCGAAGAACTCGTCACGAAACGCCGGGTTGCCGGGTTGGATGTCGGCGAGGATCGTGGGTTGCATGAACCAGCCTGGGCGGTCGATGCGCTTGCCGCCCATCAGCAGCCTGGCGCCACCCTTTACGGCGGCATCCACTTGGGCCAGCAGCTGCAGCAACGCGGCTTCGGTCGACAGCGGACCTTGTGTGGTCTTCTCATCCATCGGATCGCCCGGCGTCAGGGCCTCCAGAGCGGTCTTGAATTTCGCCTGGAACTTGTCGGCCACGGAATCGAGCACGATGAAGCGCTTGGCCGCGCAACAGGTCTGCCCTGCGTTGTACATGCGACCCCAGACGGCCCAGGGAATCGTCTTGTCGATGTCGGCGTCGTCGAGCACGATGAAGGCGTCACTGCCGCCCAGTTCCATCGTCGACTTCTTCAGGTTCTGGCCGGCACGCGCCGCGACGCTGCGCCCGGCTGACATGCTGCCGGTCAGCGCCACGCCCTTGACGCGCGGGTCGTCGATAACGCGGTCCGACTGTTCGTAGGAGATGAGCAGGTTCGTGTACGCGCCCACCGGCGCACCGGCGTCGAGCAGAAGCTTCTCGAACGCAATGGCGCATTGCGGCACGCAGCCGGCATGCTTGACCACGAGCACGTTGCCTGCCATCAGCTGCGGGCCGGCCACGCGGGCCAGTTGGTAGTACGGGAAGTTCCAGGGTTCGACGCAGAACAGCACACCCAGCGGCGAACTTTCCATGTGCGCTTCGCCGGCCGCGGGATGCAGCTTCGTGGGTGCGAGGAACGTCTCGGCATGCTTGGCGTAGTAGGCCAGGATGTCGGAACTGAACTCGACTTCGCCGCGCGCCTCGTTGATGCGTTTGCCCATCTCCAGCGTTTCGAGCCGGGCGAATTTGTCGACATGGGCGTGCAGCATGGCCGCTGCGTTGTTGACGATGACCGCGCGCTCGGCGTAGCTCTTGTGTTTCCAGGTTTGGAAGCAGGACTCTGCCGCAGCCAGCGCTTTTTCTAGCTGAGCCGGGCTCATGTGCTCGAAGCTCTTGAGAACTTTGCCGTCGTTGGGATTGACGCTTTGATAAGCCATGGTGATACCTTTCGCCGGGTTGATGGATGAGGCCGTGAAACGGGCCGTGAATCAGACTGGAAGAGCGGGATAGTCGGTGTAGCCTTTGGCGCCGGGCGTGTAGAACGTCGCCATGTCGGGCGCGTTCAGCAGGGCGTCCTTGCGCATGCGTGCCACCAGGTCGGGGTTGGCGAGGAACGGACCGCCGAAGGCCACCAGGTCGCCACGCGTGTCGAGCAGGGCCAGCTCGGCACTGGCACGGTCGAAGCCGCCTGAGAGGATGAACAGCCCGTCGAACGCAGCGCGCAAGGCCAGCTTGAAGTCAGCCGGCACCGGCGGTGCACCCATCGGCGAGTGGACGACCAGATGAAGGTAGAGCAGGCCCGCTTCGGAAAGCGACTTGGCCAGCGCAAGGTACTGCGCCCGCACCTCGGGAAACTCGCCCGTGCCATTGAGGCCGCCGTACGGCGACAGCCGGATGCCGACCCGATCACGGCCTGTCGCGGCGACCGTGGCTAGTGCGATTTCCAGCGTCAGGCGGTTGCGCCCTTCGATGCTGCCGCCATGGCCTTCGCTGCGCAGGTTGATGAGCGGGTTGAGGAACTGCTCGATCAGGTAACCGTTGGCGGCGTGCAGTTCGACACCGTCGAAACCCGCGTCCAGTGCCAGCTTCGCGGCCGTCGCATGCTCTTTCACGGCGTGGGCAGTGTCGGCGTCGGTCATCGCGCGCGGCACGCTGTGCGGCTGCATGCCGAGCGAGTCGGTGTACATCTCTCCGGGGCACACCGCAGTGCCGGGCCCATGCACCTCGGCGCCGACCGGCAGGTTGGCGACGTGCGCCACCCGGCCGCAATGCATCAACTGCACGAAGATCTTGCCGCCGGCCGAACGGACCGCGGCGGTGACGGCTTTCCACGCGTTCACTCGGGCCGTGTCGTAGAGCCCGGGGATGCGCGGGAAGCCCAGTCCATCGGGGCTGGGCGATGTGCCCTCCGAGGTGATCAACCCGGCGGACGCACGCTGGCCGTAGTAGGTGGCCATCAGCGCATCCGGCGTGTGCGCCGGCGATGCCCGGCTGCGTGTCATGGGTGCCATCACCACGCGGTTGGCGAGGTGCAGCGAACGGGCAGAGAACTTGTCGAAGAGCATCGGATGGGTTCCTGGTGAGGGCCGATCCGGCGAGCCGAAACGCATGTGCGCAGCCAGCAAGGTCAGCATCGCCCGAAAGGTGCAGCCTGCGCGCCGGGGACCTTGAGGTCTGTTCGCTGGCGTACGCGGTGAGCCACAACGAATCGGGCACGCTGTGGCGATGTGGCCCCGGACTGTCCGGGCTGGGGCGCGGCACCGCAACGAACCAGGATGCCGGATTTGGCAAGGCAGGCCATGCCCGCCCCAAGCGGGCGTGGCCCCTCTCGACACGCTCTCGCGCACCCTCCCCTCACACAATCCCCAGGACCGCCTTGCTCGATTCCAGCGGGACCAGCACCAGCACCAGCATCAGGCCGAACTGCGGCATCGAGCGCGCCAGCGTGGCCAGAAAGATGCCCATCGAGGTGGTGGCGAACAGGTGCACGGCAACGATCAGCATGAACAACCCCACCGATCCCTGCACCGGCACCTGAAGCACGACCTGCACCACCACCGTCAGTGACACCCAGGCCGCCAACAGCACCACCCGCCCCATCGACCAGACCTCGGCGAGCACGATCTCCGCCGGCGTCACCGGCATCACGAGCAGGTGCTCGATGGTGCCGTGCTCACGTTCGCGGATCAGCGCCGCGCCGGGCAGGATCACCGACAGCATGGTGGCGTTGTTGATGATTTCGATCAGCGATCCGAACCAGCTCAGCTCGAGGTTCGGGTTGAAGCGCATGCGCAGCGCCAGGTCCACCGGCGGCGGCGTCACGTCCCGGTGGCGCTGCAGGAACTCGGCCACCTCACCCGCCACGATCTGCTGCACATAAGCACTGCCGGTGAAGGCCTGCAGCATGCGGTTGGCGTCGACATCGAGCTGAATCGTCGCGGCGCGGCCGCCCAGCACGTCGCGCTGAAAGCCGGGCAGGCTGTTGAGCACGAAAGTGAACTCGCCGCGGTCCATGCCGGCGTCCATCTCGGCCAGGTCGGTGGACGACAGCACGAACTCCGCCGCAGCAAGGGTCAGCGTGAGCAGGCTGCCCTTCACCGGCACGCCGAACACCGTCACGGCCAGCACCGTCAGCAAGGCAAAGTCGAGCAGCGCCAGCGCGACATGGGGCAATTCTTTGCCGAGCAGGAATTCGGCCGGCGTGACGGGCGCGACATGCAGGTTGATGATGGAGCCGAGTTCCTTTTCGCGTACCACCGACAGCGCGGTCAGCATCGACGGGATGATCATCAGCAACAGCGGTATCACCGCCGGCACCATGGCCGGCAGGCTGCGCACATCCGGGTTGTAGCGGTATCGTGTTTCGATGCCGCCCGCCGATGCCAGGTTCATGCCCAGCCGGTGCACCGCCATGTCGACCAGCCAGCCCTGGTGCATGGCCATCACGTAGCCATGGATGGTCTCGGCGCGATTCGGCATGGCGCCGCCGACCCAGGCACCGATCTGCACCGGGTCGCCGCGCTCGATGTCGCGCGCGAAGCCGGGCGGTATCTCGATGGCCGGCGCCAGTTCGCCGCTGCGCATGCGCAAGTCGAGCGCGGCATGGTCGGCGATCGGCGGGCGCTCGCTGAAGTAGCGCGACCCACCCAGATCGAGCACATAACTGCGGCTCAGCGTGCTCTGGTCGAGGTCGAGCACCGCGAAAGACAGATTCTCGACGTCGAGATTGATGCCGGAGCCGATGATGAACATCAAGAGCGCCGAGCCTGGCAGCGCGAGCGTGGCGCGCACCGGTTCGCGCTGCAGTTCGAGCACCTCGCGCAGCGTGCAGCTCCAGGCGCGGGGCACGCTGAACAGCCGGCGGCGCGGCGGAGCGGCGGCGCTGGTCTGGCCGGCGCGCGGGGTGGGCGCGGAACGGGGTTCGACCGCTGCGGCTGGCGGCGCGCCTTCCTCGTCGCCGGCCGACGCAGTCTGCAGGATGGCGATGAAGGCTTCCTTCAGTGTGCGCGTGTCTTGTTGCCTGACCAGCGCTGCAGGCGCGTCGGTCACCAGCACCTGGCCGGCGTGCATCAGCGACACCCGGTCGCAGCGGGCGGCCTCGTTCCTGAAGTGCGTCGAAATGAAGATCGTCACGTGGTCATGCCGCGACAGATCGACCATCAGTTGCCAGAACACGTCGCGTGCAACCGGGTCGACGCCCGAGGTCGGTTCGTCGAGGATCAGCAGTTCCGGGCCGTGCACCACCGCCACCGCCACCGCTAAAGACAGCCGCTGGCGCACGCCGAGCGGCGGCGTGGCAGGCAACCTGTCGGCCACCGTGACGAGGCCGAAGCGCGAAAGCAATTCATCGACACGCGCCGGAATTTCCACAGCCGGCAGCGCAAAGATTCGCGCGTGCAGCACCAGGTTATGCCGCACTGTCAGTTCGCTGTACAGCGAGAACGACTGCGACATGTAGCCGACCCGCGGGCGCACCGCGATGTCCCGCGCATCGACCGCCTTGCCGAACAGGTGGGCACTGCCCTCGCTGGCCGGCAAGAGCCCGGTCAGCATCTTCATGGTCGTCGACTTGCCGCAGCCGTTAGAGCCCAGGAATGCGAAGATCTCGCCACGCCGGATGCGGAAGTCGACGTGGTCGACGGCGGTGAAATCGCCGAAACGCATCGTCAGTTC
>Ga0105046_10002294_pt1 | contig 30159 bp, 28 predicted proteins | sample MAT03_FD_78385 | JGI IMG/M metagenome (GOLD analysis project Ga0105046, IMG submission 78385) | Freshwater microbial communities from Lake Fryxell liftoff mats and glacier meltwater in Antarctica - MAT-03 (megahit assembly) | ecosystem: Environmental > Aquatic > Freshwater > Ice > Liftoff...
TCGTTGTGTCAAAAAAAATAATCGCTCATTTACCCCAGTAAACCTCACAATCATTTTTTTTTACACGCCTCGAAACTGAATTTTTCCATCCAAACACCTAGTTTTCGGACAGACACTAAATAAAGTCTTTTTCACACAAAGCAGCGAAGAGGGGAGCCATGTGGTTCCCCTTTTTTATACCGGGGGCATTCCTCTCCATTTGGGTCTAAAATGCTTCTCTTCAGCCCTGTAATTTCGCCCGAGTAATTTAAGTGACTTTTTAGCATTTTTCTGTTATTTTTGTGACTTAGATATTATGGGTATGGCTAAAACTGCTACAGAGAAAAAACTGAAATTTACAAAAGACCAATATTTACATTGGTATGAATCTATGTTGCTAATGCGCAAGTTCGAGGAAAAAACCGGGCAAGTGTACGTGCAGCAAAAAATAAAAGGGTTCTGTCACTTATATATTGGGCAGGAAGCCATTGTAGCAGGTACGGTTAGTGCTACTAAAAAAGGTGATAAACATATTACGGCTTACCGTGATCATGCGCATCCGATCGGTTTAGGACTGCATCCAAAATACGTGATGGCCGAAATGTATGCAAAGATTACTGGCTGTAGCAAGGGCAAAGGTGGAAGTATGCACATTTTTAGCAAAGAATATGGCTTCGTAGGAGGACACGGGATTGTAGGCGGACAGATTCCGCTTGGAGCAGGAATTGCCTTTGCAGAAAAATATAACGGAACAGATCATGTATGCGTTTGTTCTATGGGCGACGGTGCTGTTCGTCAAGGTGCATTGCACGAGGCTTTTAACATGGCTATGTTATGGAAATTACCTGTAGTTTTTATTGTTGAAAATAACCGGTATGCGATGGGAACTTCAGTAGAACGCACCAGTAACGTACACGAACTTTGGAAACTAGGTTTAGCTTACGATATGCCTGCAAAACCAGTGGATGGCTTAACGGTTGAAGCTGTTCACGAAGCGATGGAAGAAGCCGTTGCACGTGCACGTCGCGGTGATGGGCCAACTTTTTTAGAAATGAAAACGTACCGTTACAAAGGTCATAGTATGAGTGATGCTCAGACTTACCGCACTAAGGACGAAGTAAAAGAATACCAGAGCCAGGATCCAATAGAAAAAGTTTTAATAACGTTGAAGAAACACGGTTGGATTGATGATGCAGGAATTGAAGCAGCGGAAGAACGCGTAAAAGCACTGGTAGCCGAATCTGTGCAATTTGCAGAGGAAAGTCCCTACCCGGAGCCGGAAGAACTTTACAAGGACGTATATTCTGAACCTAATTATCCGTTCATCATAGAATAAATTAATAATTGAGAATTAATAATTATGAAGCAGAGTCTCATACAAGATAGAACATTTCGATTCGCAGTGGACAGCATTAAATTATCCGTTCAGATGATCGAAAAAAAAGAATATGTTTTATCCAAACAATTATTAAGGTCTGGAACCATTATTGTAGCAAACATTGAAGAGGCGATAGCAAGTAAGAGTAAAAAAGATTTTCTTTCGAAAATGAGTGTTTCACTAAAAGAAAGTCCTGAAACTAATTATTGGCTAAGACTTCTTAAGGAATCCAAATTAGTTGATGTAGATTATTCAACGAATATTAAAGAGAGTAGAGAAATCAAGAACATTATTTCTGCTATTGTCAAAACAACAAAACAAAATGTCAATTCTTAATTTTACATTTTTAATTTTTAATTTATTCTAGATATGGCAGAAGTAGTAAGAATGCCCAAATTAAGTGATACCATGACGGATGGTGTTATTGCGAAATGGCATAAAAAAGTGGGTGACAAGGTGAAAAGCGGCGAATTGTTGGCTGATATTGAAACCGACAAAGCGACTATGGAATTTGAATCCTTTCAGGATGGCGTTCTTTTACATATTGGTGTGCAGGAAAAACAAGCCGTTCCCGTTGATTCGATCATTGCTATTTTGGGAAAAGAAGGGGAAGATATTAGCGGCTTACTAAATGGAAGTACGGAAGATAAACAGAAAGCGGAAGGCGCCGATAAAAAAGCGGATGCAGGTGAAAACTCTGATGGCGATAAGAAGTCTTCGGCAGATACCAAACCCGATGCGACTAAAGAAAAATCTTCAGACAAAAAAGAAGAGGGAAAACCGGCGGCTTCGACAAGCTCAGCCGCCAAATTACCTGCGGGTGTTGAAGTAGTGCGTATGCCGAAGCTCAGTGATACGATGACCGAAGGCGTTTTGGCCAAATGGCATAAAAAAGTTGGAGATAAAGTAAAGAGCGGAGAATTATTAGCAGATATAGAAACAGATAAAGCTACCATGGAATTTGAATCCTTCCAGGACGGTGTATTGATTTATCAAGGCATTGAAGAAGGGAAGGGTACGCCTGTAGACAGTATTATTGCCATATTAGGAAAAGGTGACGAAGATGTGAAAGCAATTCTTGCCTCTGTGCAATCAGACGGTGGGTCTTCAAAACCGACAGCAGAGAGCTCTGATAAAAAAGAAAGCGGCGAAAAAAAATCTGAAGGAACCACAGACAAGGAATCTTCAGGTTCTGAAAAGAAAGAACAAAGTAGTTCCGATAAAAAAGAAGAAAGCGATACAGAAACACATACTTCTTCCGATGGACGCATCAAAGCATCTCCTTTGGCAAAAGCATTAGCAAAAGAAAAAGGAATTGACCTTAGTAAAGTAAAAGGTACTGCCGAAAACGGACGTATCACAAAAGCGGACATTGAAAATTATAAACCTTCTGCGGCAGCTGCTTCCGGAGCAAAAACAGGAGTTTCTTCTGCACCACTTGGGAAAGAAGAATTCAGGGACGAGCCAGCTTCGCAAATGCGTAAAACCATTGCAAGACGCTTACTGGAAAGTACACAAAACACGCCTGTATTTTATTTGAATATTGAAGTGGACATGGATAACGCAATGACCGCGCGCACGGCGATGAATGCCATTCCTGACACAAAAGTTTCATTTAATGATTTAGTTATTAAAGCTTCCGCAGCCGCCTTGCGCAAACATCCGCAAGTCAACACCAGCTGGATGGGTGATAAAGTGCGTTACAACTCACACATTCACATCGGCATGGCGGTAGCTGTGGATGATGGTTTATTGGTTCCTGTAATTCGTTTTGCAGATCAAAAATCTCTTTCACAAATTTCAGTGGAAGCTAAAGATTTTGGCAAACGTGCAAAAGATAAAAAACTACAACCAGCAGAATGGGAAGGAAATACATTTACGGTTTCTAACCTTGGTATGTTTGGAATTGAATCTTTTACTTCCATCATTAACGCTCCTGCTTCATGTATTCTTTCTGTTGGCGCAATCAGACAAGTACCAGTTGTGAAAAACGGAGCCGTTGTTCCAGGGAACACAATGATGTTAAGTCTTGCCTGCGATCACCGCACAGTAGATGGCGCAACAGGAGCAGCATTTTTACAGACGCTTAAGATATTTATTGAGAATCCGGTGACGATGCTGGTGTAATTGTTTCGGGAATAAAATTCTTAAAAGTCCGCTGATAACGGACTTTTTTTGCAAATTTTTAATTAAATTCGATTATGCGAAATTCTAAAGATAAATCTAAAAGAAATTCTGCTCTTCCAGGCGAACCTCTGTCTAAGAAAGAGTTTGTAGCATCCATTAAGGAAGCTGAAAAGGGTCCTTTTAAACCCATTGAAAATCTGGAGGAAGAAGTTAAATTAAAATGGGAAAAGAACTCTGATTCTAAAACCGGAAATAATGTTGCACCTTTTGGATTACCTCTTTCAAAAGAAGAATTCATCCAGTCAATCAAAGAGGCTGAAAAAGGACATTTTTATACTCACAACGAGTTCGTTCTAAAATTTAATTCATGAAAAAAAACATTAAAGAAGTAGTTTATAGTTCTACTTTTTACGATGATTTAAAATCCGTTTATTTATATGGCTATAAAACATTTGGATCGTATATGGCTGATGTTTTTCAGGAAAAAAATTTGCACCTGACTTACGGATTATCATACCAATACCTGATCTATCCTGAATGTCGCCCTCTTGAAACAAAACAGCAGATATATAGAAACATTATTTCTGACAATCATCGTATCATTTACCGCATCAGACTAAAAATAGTTGGAGTCCTAAGAATCATCCACGGAACTAAAAATCCTGCCACAATCAAATCAATTAAAAAAATCAAAATAAAATAACACTCAAATGGAAGCCTTCGTAAAATCAGAAATAAAAAACGGGATTGGAACAATTACTTTTTTTCACCCGCAGAGTAACTCCATGCCCGGCACACAGTTACGCAACCTTGCAGCAGAAATTGAAAAATTAGGAAAAGATGATTCTGCTAAAGTGATCGTTTTAAAAAGTGAAGGTGATAGAACATTTTGTGCCGGAGCAAGTTTCGACGAGTTAATTTCTATTAAAGATCTTGAGACAGGATTAAAATTTTTCTCGGGTTTCGCAGCAGTCATCAATGCCATGCGCAAGGCTCCAAAATTTGTCATTGCCCGCATTCAGGGAAAAGCAGTTGGTGGCGGTGTTGGCATTGCCTCGAGTGCTGATTATACGTTCGCTACAGAAGCTGCATCTGTAAAACTAAGCGAGCTCGCTGTGGGCATTGGTCCTTTTGTGGTTGGGCCTGCTGTTGAACGTAAAGTAGGAACAGCCGCATTTTGTCAACTGACAATAAACGCAACAGAATTTCAAACAGCCCAATGGGCCAAAGAAAAAAATCTTTACGCTGAGTTATTTCCAACCATTGAAGAAATGGATAATGGCATTGATGTTCTTGCTACCAAGCTGGCGTCATGTAATCCGGAAGCCATGAGCATGCTCAAAAAAATAATGTGGGAAGGAACAGAAAACTGGGATGCACTTTTAATTGAACGTGCAGGAATGAGTGGTAAGCTTGTACTAAGCGAATTCACGGTGAACGCAATTAATAAATTTAAACAGAAAGCTTAAGATCCAATACAAGAATCAAGATACAAAAATCTATGCGTACTCGCCTGATTACCCCTCTTGGTTGTCTTCAGTCTTGTATCTTTTAGTACTTCGGAATCATGCCCCTAAGCCCCATGTCCACAACTGTTTCGCCAATATCCGGCTGAAAAAGTCCGTCGATTGTTTTCTCCATCCACTCAAAACTTTTATTCGTCGATAACGATACGGTGATAATAATGTCCTGCGTTTCGTTCCCATTAATTACAAGGGGTTGTAAGGACGAAGATCCGGTATTAAAGAACTGGCCGGTTACAAGGCAACTTCCTGCCGGGATCGGACTATTCGGATTAGGATTTACAACCGTGGTTTGTGGCGCCTGTCCTTCTGATCTAAACTCTGTATTAAATACTTTTGTATAAAATCCCCAATAACCTTGCGCCTTGTTTGAGTTCTGATTTAATGTCGGTGTCATTATAGCACCTTTCATTTTATATTTTGAAACGTAAGTATTGTAGCCCACAAAAGATGCCAATGTACCATCAATAGTTCCTGTTGAATTTGTTTTGATCTTCACGTCATAATTTTGATAAGCCAGCGAAACCCGCAGCCATTTGTAGGTTCCCGCTGTAACCTGACTCAAAGGAACTGAAAAGAAAACATCCCCGTCCTTACAAACCACCGATTTGCAAAACACAATGGATTTTGATCCACCGCATTCCGTTTCTTCTGCTTTGTATAAAACAGCGCCTTGACCTATTTGTGTAAAATCAGTTTGGGCCATTTCTACATAATGCGCACTCATGCCGTTGAAACGAGGTGACTGCCCAGCATTTCCATTTGGTATAACAGATGGAGCGCCAAGATTATTCAACCGCGCTTGTGTGCTGTCGAATTTAAATTTGAAGATCAGCTTTGGACCACTACCATTATCTTTCCAAACAGAGTCTGGAAAATTGCAGGTAGGACAGGCCGTTGTACCTCCTGTTGTGGTAGTAAGAGCAGGCTCTTCCGTTTTTGGCTCTTCCTTTTTCTTGCAGGAAATGATCATTAATAAAAACAATGCAAAGGGTATTAAACTCTTCATTTTATTCATAATTTTAGTCCTGTTAAAGATATTAAATTATGCGACTGGTTATACAAAGAGTTTCTGAGGCTGGGGTTACAATTGATGGACATGTGCATGCATCCATCGGCGTGGGCTTTCTAGTGTTACTGGGAATTGAGGACGAAGACAATGAAGAGGACATTTCTTATCTGATTCAGAAGCTGTGCAACATGCGGATCTTTTCGGATACGGAGGGCAAAATGAATCTCGATATAAAACAGATTAATGGCGAAATTTTGGTAGTGAGTCAATTTACCCTTCACGCTTCTACTAAAAAGGGAAATCGTCCTTCGTTTATAAAAGCAGCACGACCAGAAAAAGCAATTCCACTCTATGAACGTTTCCTTTCAGAAACCTCACTAACCCTTGGTCAACCTTGTAAATCGGGTGTATTTGGCGCAGATATGAAAGTAGCCCTAATAAATGATGGTCCGGTAACCATTTTATTGGATAGTAAGAATAAAGAATAATATTTATATTTAGCCTGACAAAGATTTTAGCCGTGCGACCAAAAATTTTATTAGAAAAAACACAATTCGACGTAACCATACAACGTTTATGTCATCAGTTAATTGAAGTACATAACGACTTTAAAGAGACCGTGATCATTGGCCTTCAGCCACGCGGGATTTATCTTGCAAGACGCATTCAGAAAGAGCTTCAGAATATTCTCAAAACAAAAAAAATTCATTGTGGTGAATTAGACACTACCTTTTACAGGGATGATTTCCGTAAAAAAGAGTTGATTCCTAATCGCACTAGTATTGATTTTATTATTGAAGATAAAAATGTTGTTTTAATAGATGACGTGCTCTACACCGGCAGGACGATAAGGGCCGGGCTCGACGCCATGCTTGCCTTTGGGAGACCGAAGGACGTAGAGTTAATGGTGTTGGTAGATCGTCGTCTTTCCCGTAACGTTCCTATCCAGGCCAAATACATTGGTATTACTATAGATTCTATTTCCACACAAAATGTACGAGTGGAGTGGAAAGAAACCGAAGGCGCTGATAAAGTAACCTTATTAGATAAATAATACGTCGGTTGTTGGGTAGAGCCTGCAAGCCGCTTTAATACAGATCACATGCGACCAGAAAAAGGAACCTACCCTGTTTATTACGAAAATTACATACCCCTGGTCATGCAGGAGAATATTACCGTTGCGCTCCATCAAAATTGGGATGAACTAAAAAAAGTATTTTCTTTCGTTTCCAAAAACAAAGAAGACTATGCTTATGCGGATGGAAAATGGACGGTGAAACAAATGCTGTTGCATCTGGTAGATACTGAGCGGATCTTTGCATACAGAGCGCTTCGTTTTGCCCGGAAAGATCCAAAACAACCACTTTCTTTTGAAGAAAACGATTATGCCGCTGCGGCAGATGTGAGTAACAGAACGCTTGCAGATATTATGGAAGAGATGGAAACGGTGCGCATGGCAAGCATTTCACTTTTCAAAAGCTTTTCAAACGATACACTGTTACTTTCAGGGGATACTGCTGCAGGCTCTGCTACTGTAGTTTCCATAGGGTTTACCATTTGCGGACATGCACTTCATCATATCAATGTGCTTAAAGAACGGTATGCCATTTAATAGATAATCGTCCTTCGATTGTGGGTTGAGCGTTGAAAAAATAATTCTTTATTTGAAATATAAAAGTTACTTTTAACTTTTGAAATTACTCTGCAAATACGGGATCAAAAAATATAATGAGCCATTTAAGCGTCAATCATCTCCTCGGAATAAAACAACTCAACAAGAATGACATTGAATTAATTTTAAGTACCGCTCAGAATTTCAAAGAAGTCATTAACCGCCCCATTAAAAAAGTTCCTTCTTTACGCGACCTTACCGTTGCCAATCTTTTTTTCGAGAATTCAACCCGCACACGCTTATCGTTTGAATTGGCACAGAAACGTCTCAGTGCTGATGTCATAAATTTTTCAGCTTCCAACTCTTCTGTAAAAAAGGGAGAAACGCTTGTAGATACCGTTAACAATATCCTGGCTATGAAAGTGGACATGATTGTGATGCGTCACGCAAGTCCGGGAGCTGCGATTTTCCTTTCTAAAAAAGTAGAGGCCAAGATCATTAACGCCGGCGACGGTGCCCACGAGCATCCAACACAGGCCCTACTCGATGCTTTCTCCATGCAGGAAAAGCTTGGAAACCTGAAGGGCAAAAAAGTGGTGATCGTGGGCGACATTCTTCATTCACGCGTTGCACTCTCTAATATCTTCTGCCTTCAAAAACTTGGTGCCATTGTAAAAGTCTGCGGACCGTTAACGTTGATTCCAAAATTTATTACCTCTTTAGGAGTAGAAGTAGAACCCAATCTTAAAAAAGCCCTTGAATGGTGTGACGTGGCTAACATGCTGCGTATTCAATTAGAACGTCAGGATATAAAATATTTTCCTTCTTTGCGCGAATACACGATGATGTATGGTCTCGACAAAGAGTTACTGGACAGTCTTTCCAAAAAAATAATCGTGATGCATCCCGGTCCTATTAACCGCGGGGTTGAAATAACCAGCGATGTAGCAGACAGCAAACAATCTATCATTTTGGAACAGGTTGAAAACGGTGTAGCCGTGAGAATGGCTGTTATGTTCCTTTTAGCGGGACGGCAGGGCAGTTAAACCGGAAACTCATAACTCTGTTTTCTTGCGTTTTTTTAAATCCTACTCTAAAAAAGAAATTTCCTCTTCCCTTCCACAAATCAATAAATAACCGGTCAACATCGGCTCAATCCGTTGCTCAGTCGGGCTAAAAGGACTAACAAATATTAACAGCAAATAGCATACTAGCTTAAGAACTTAGGCGTTTGCGTTTTGTATAATTTACATATCTTCACACTTTACAATTATGGGAAATTACATTTTTTTATTGCTGGTATTAGCCTCCTTTTTCGGACTCAGCAAGCTATTCGTTAAAGCAGAAATTGAAGGGTGGAAAGCATGGATTCCGATCTATAACTTTTACATATTGGCAAAATTGCTCGACAAACCGTGGTGGTGGTGCCTTATTATGGTGGTACCGGGCGTAAACATCCTTATGTATGGTGTTTATGGTTTTAACGTCGCCAGAGCCTTTAACAAACCAAGTAATCAGGATCTTTTATTTGCATCCATTTTACCTTATCTCTTTTTTGTAAAAATTGGTTTTGATCCCACTGCCAAATTTGTGGGCTTGAATAAATTCAAAATAGAGCCAAGTACAATTATCAAGAATTGGGTAGACCCTATTATTTTTGCTGTGATTGCGGCTTCTATCATTCGTGGTTATTTTATTGAAGCATTTACCATTCCTACTTCTTCTCTCGAAAAATCTTTGATGGTAGGTGACTTTTTATTTGTGAATAAATTCGCTTACGGACCTAAAATTCCACAGACTCCACTTTCTTTTCCTTTTGCGCATCACACTTTACCTCTAAGTGCAACAAAAAAATCTTACCTCGAGTGGATCAAATTACCGTATTTCAGGTTACCGGGATTCGGTTCTGTGAAAAACAACCAGATTGTGGTGTTCAATTATCCTGACGGCGACACGGTTGCTTTGTTGCAACAAAACTCAAGCTATTACCAATTGGTGAGAGAAAGAGCGCACGAACTCAGAGGAATGGATGGTAACCGCCAACAGGATAAATTCTACATGGGTCAGGCATGGCAGGATGTAAATGGCCCGCAAAAACCTTATGGCGACATTGCTTCACGTCCGGTTGACAAAAGAGATCACTACGTAAAGCGCTGTGTAGGCATTGCCGGAGATGATTTTGAAGTCAGGAATGGCGAAGTACATATTAATGGAATAAAACAAGCTATGCCTGAAAAAGCACAGCACCGTTACATTGTAAGAACAAAAGGCAGTGTGTTTGGTGAAAATACTGTTACTACGGATAATACACATGCCTTAGGAAACTTCAAGTTATTGGATGATCTGGACATCTATGTGGACGAAGCTGGAAAAATTGAAAGTCCACCAAACATCGACACCAATTACTATGATATAAATATGCCGGCAGACGTTGCTGAAAAAGTAAAAAACATTCCAGGCGTTTATTCTATCTCTAAAAAAGTTGAGCCTGATAATTATTATGATTTCAGAATTTTTCCTCATAACCCTTCTTATGGTTGGAACAACGACAACTTCGGGCCTCTGCTAATTCCAAAAGCGGGGCTGACCATTCCTATTGACACACACAATATTTGTCTTTACGAAAAAGTAATGAATACCTACGATGATGGTATTCATGAAGTAAACGTGATGAATGGAAAAGTGACTTACGACGGACAACCCATTACGAGTTACACATTTAAGCAGGATTATTATTTTATGATGGGAGATAACCGTCATAATAGTGCCGACAGCAGAAGCTGGGGATTAGTTCCTTACGACCACGTTGTAGGCTCTCCGTTCTTCGTTTGGTTTAGCATGAAATATGCAGATCATAACCCCGTTAGCGGAAAATCCGTTTTGGGTTCACTCTTCAAAAATGGTAAAGACGGTAAATTCCGATGGGAACGTTTCTTATGTTATGTGCAGGATGGCAAACTCCACTCCATTAAAATTCCTTTTATACTCGTGATTGTGGCTATCTGGGGACTAAGTAAATGGAATACACGCCGTAAATTGAAATTGGAAAAACCATCAGCAAAATAAAACATATTTTTGATTTTGTAATCAGGATCAGGTGGTTTATCAGCGCATTTATTGCTCTTACAGCTTTCTTTTTACTTAAGAAATTTCTTTTTGATATTGCGCGCGTCAATAATAAAGACATGGCCACTACTTATAATTTCGGTGACGTCTTGCTCATCAAAAAGTCTGCTAACACTTACACTCCCGGCGATGTTCTGTACTTCGAATATCCCATGGAAGACGACAGCATGCTTACGCGTACATTCATGTTTCAACGTGTTTTTGGCTTACCGGGTGACAGTGTAGAGATCTCCGATAAAAAAATTTATAGGAACGGCTTTGCGCTCGCCGATACAACTAGCATAAAACATAATTATTCTATAGAAACCAAAAGTAAAAGACCGCAAACGCTTTTTAAACTTTATTACGGATTAACTGAAGGCGGTCAGGTTTCTGATCAGTACGATTATTGTTATTCCCTTACGGCACTCGAAGCAGAATTACTGGCAAAAGATTCCGCTATAAAAACGGTAGTTATGAAAACGGAGAAGAAAAATAATTTTGATGAGACTTGTTTTCCCGCAAACATAAATTATAAATGGAACATGGACCATTACGGAAAAATTTATCTTCCGAAAATAAACGACACGCTTCACTTAGACAGCATCAACATTAAGCTCTATTACGATTTAATTTTTCGGCATGAAAAAAACAATCTGGAGCTGAGGGTTGATAGCATTCTGATCAATGGTACACTTTCAACTTATTACGTGGTAAAGAAAAATTATTATTTTGTGCTCGGCGATAACCGCGACAATGCCAATGATTCAAGGTCTTGGGGATTTTTACCTGAAAACTGTATTGTTGGAAAATCTGTAGCTGTGTTAAGAAGAAAAAAATGAAAACCCTCCTCAATACCGCTTACTGGCCCAATCTACATTATTTTTATTACGTGCTGAATTCCGAAGCCGTTTCGATCGAGCAATTCGAGAATTTTCAGAGACAGAGTTTTCGCAACAGAACACAACTACTTACTGCCAATGGGGCACTCGACCTCAGTATTCCTGTAAAGAAAAAAGCGACGAAAGAACTCAGCAAAGACATTGAAATTACTTACGCTGAAAACTGGCACATCAAGCACTGGCGGGCTATTGTAAGTGCTTACAAGAACTCCCCTTACTTTGAGCATTTCGAAAGTGAAATAGAAATTCTTTACACCGAAAAGCACGAGTTTCTTATTTCTTTTAATACATTACAACTGCAATGTGTGCTTAAAATTTTAAAAACTCAAAAAGCTATTTCGTTAACGTCTATCTACGAAAAAGAATCTTCTGATTTACTGGATCTGCGCGAAAAAATTCATCCTAAGCTTAATTTTAAAGAAGATGCAATTGTAGCGAAACAGCTTTCAAATCCTTACTACCAGACTTTTGAAAATAAATTTGAGTTTAGACCTAACCTGAGTATTCTTGATTTGCTATTTAATAAAGGACTGGAAACGCTCGATTATCTAAGAGCTAAATAAGTCGTGATTACTTTTTAAGCACGTACTCAAAAAACGCCCGGTTCCCTACGCGATCGAAAACTTCGAGCTTAAATTGCAAAAGTCCTATCGGCGTTTCTTCATCGAAATAATAAGTCAGCAAATCTGTTTTTGCATCATATTCTGCAAGCACCCAGGCATTGTTGAGCCAAAGGTTGTATTTTCCAATGCCGCTCATATTGTCTGAAATCCTAAAAGAAAAAGCATCCATCTGCCAGGCTTCTTTCAATTGACGTGCTGAATAATCGACTTTTATTTTCGGCGCAATTGTATCAAGACTTAAACGATAAGTCCCAAATTCTTTTATCGCGAAAAACACCGAGTCATTGCGATTAAGCGGAAGTGCCGTCCCCGGGCCTCTTAACAAAAGCTTTTCTCTGTTCATAGAATACCTTGGTGGTAATTTAAATCCAAGACTTGCAGCCTGCATCAAATTAACTTCAGGAAAAATACTGAGTCTGTCATCTTTTTCAATGTTATTCTCAAGGAACAAAGCAGTTGAATAAAACAGAGTTCTTGAAGGAATCTGGAGACGCAGATCATTTTTACTAACTACAAATTCTTCTGAACAATTTGCAAAAACATGGGCAGCTGCAGGTCTCGTGTACGGGTTAATTTCTTTTGCTCTCAGGTAAAACTGCAGTCGGCTAGAGTTTCCTCCTTCATCTGTAAGCACCAATTTTATTTTGAGATACTTCTTATCATCCAGTATGATTCGCCCTTTATTTGTAAACGTTCCGAAAAAACCAGCTGGGAAAATAGTTGGCTGAAAACATTTTTGGTATTTCACCTTTCCCTTTACATCGCTGAATTCGTTTACGAATCTCGATTCAGTAAATGGAATGTTGTTCAGCTGGTGAACGTATACAAGTGTATCGTTTACATAAATTCTTGCAGCAAAAATATTATTTGGATTTCCGTTCGGTAAATACCTGTCCAGGCCCGAAAAAGCTAACCCAACAATAGAACTGTTAAGTGTTAGGTGATCTTCGCTCAAAGCGAGACTATCCCTTTTTACTTCCTCCACTTTGTGACTACTTATAAATTTGGGTAAAGAAGTATCTGCCAAATTATAAAAAGCGATGGAACTGATTTCAGGGGCTGAATTATCATTAAGGCGGTAAAATCCCAAAGGATTTAAAGGGATTTCCATTAGCTCATCCCTGATCTCAAAATGGAGATGTGGTCCGGTAGAGCCGCCGCTGTTGCCTGACAGCCCAATGATCTCATTCTTACGAACATAAATTGTTCTTGGCTTGGGAGTAAAATCAATTTCACAGCTTTGCGTGGAATACTGGAATTCTTTTGCTGCGTTCCCTATTTTCAGACTGAAAGCATTTAAATGTCCATAAACACTTACTTTGCCATTCGGATGTGTGACATAAATACATTTTCCATAACCGGTAGGGCTAACGCGGATTCTGGACACATAGCCTTCATCGATACTGTAAACTGGCAAATTGATGCGTCCCCGTGTTGAGAAATCGATTCCTGCGTGAAAATGATTGGGCCGCAACTCTCCATAATTTGCGGTCATCACAAAGGGCGAATCTATAGGCCAGACGTAATGGAAAGGACTCTGCGAAAAAGCTAAGGCTGACCAATACAGGATAAAAAAAACAACTTTGATTTTCATCAGCAAATATTTCGGAGCATTCCTTTGCTGCATAAATTAATTAACTGTTAGATTTGCAGTGAGAGGTTCGCTCTCGTCGCGAAGTTGGGCTTCAGTAACCTTATCAAAAAAACACGAAAAGAACGCGAAAAACAAAACACCTGCGGAAGTTTGCAGCATGCTTTCTACCATAAAATTCAGAATGATCAATAACGAGAAAATAAACAAAAGAAAGTGCTTTCTTTTAATCGAACTGATTAGTGCACCAAAAGTCATAAACACAAGAAGTATAAAGCCTAAAAGTCCGAGGCCAATGAACGTTTGAAAATATTGATTGTGTGTATTAAGTTTATGTTCCAAAGCACCCGTTAAACCATTGGCTTCATAAGCCTTATAAAGCTCATCGTTAACGTCGCCAACTCCTGTGCCCAACCAAAAATTACTTCGTACGATATTCATACATTGTTCCCAGATTAATATTCTTACGGTTGTGCTTTCAGAAGAGGTCTTGTCAAGCGTGACCAAAGAAACTGTAGTAAGGGATGACAAGCGCTCAAAAGCGCCAGGAAACGCTTTATAAGAAACACCTCCTAATACAAACAGTACGACCACTAAAATTGCAGCTGTTTTAATACTAAGAAATTCTCTAAACTTATATAGGAGAATTAAAGGCATTGTTATAAAAAAACTGATTAGGCCTAGTTTTGAACCGCATAAAAAAACAGTAACAATAAAACTCACTAAAATAAAATAAGAAGTGTACGCCACAGTTTTTTGTGATTTAAACCAATCATGGTAAAGCATAACAATTATTGCGATGGCCAGTATAAGGTACATAGCAAAATAAGATGGGTGAATAAATACTGAGAACGGTGTGTAGAAGAGATACTCTGCATGACCGTTAAAAGCATAATAAGCACCTCTTATTATTAGCGCCAGACATGCAAAAAAGCACCCCGAGACAAATGACACCAAACAGCGTTTAATAATTTGCACTGGCCATTTAAAACAATAAAATAAATACGGAACTACTAAAAAACTCATTTTTATTTCGATACCAAAACCTGCTTCGGTTTTATTGGATGAAAATGAAGCACTAATAACGCTAAGAAAAAAGAAAGCAAACGACAACCATAGATTTTTATCTTTTAAACCCTTTTTAAATTGATCTACATCGATGTTAAAAAATGATACAACGGTCCATAAAACTACCAACCCCGACAGAAGAAGCGACCCAAAAGGCAGGCAGAAGCAAAACAATGCCGGGAAAAGATAAAATAAGCCTTGCTTACGCGAAAGTTCCATTAAAATTATTTTTTTAGAAACACACCCAAGATATGACTTCTAAGAAGAGGTATATTAAATAAGTTGTACATTTTACCAACACGCCTGCCCAGGGGAGGCGCCAATGTTACTTTAATTATTTTTGTTTTGCCTGCGGCGAGAAATAGCCTTTTTACTTCTGTAATACTAACTTTTTTTACATCGGTATTACCGGGATTATTATAAATAAAATCGTACCATAAAATTATACCGCCAGGCTTTAAAATATTCCACATTTTGTCAGCAAGTTCTAACCTGTCTTTTTCTTTTAAGATAGAAGTAAATACTGTAGATTGAAAAACACAATCAAACTTCATATCAAAATTTATTTCCAAAGCATTGCCATCAAAAACCTTCACAGTGGGGTAATTTTTTTTTACATGCGCAACACGCTCTGGTAACAATTCGTTAATAAAAACAGTTTTATCGGTAAAACCCATATCATACATTAATTGAATATTACCTCCCTGACCCGCCCCTATTTCAAGAATGGTTGAACTAACACTAACATTTAGATACTCTTTAACCAACTGCTTGATTTTTGCACACCTCTCTTCTTCAGCAAAACTGGAATAATCCGAATTGTAAAGGATGCTTTTATCCAACCTCTTCCTGTATTGTTCTTCAATATCTTTTTGCAGTGACATTTATATGTTTTTTAATTGCTCAAAAAACTTCTGCGCGATAATCTCGCGGTTAAAGAAGTCATTTACAAAACGGCGGCCATTTTTTCCTAGTTGATACGCGATAGTTTTATTTTCGAGCAACTTTAAAATAGCAGTGTTTAAACTTTCGCTGTTCTCTGGTTCAAAATAAAGACCTGCATTTCCTTTGTCAATGAATAATTGCCTGGCTTCGCCGTTAACACCCAATAAAATAGGTACTTCCATGGCTAGGTTCTCAAATATTTTTGAAGGAATAGCTCCAAGAAAAAGATCTAATTTTCGTAGTGGAATAATTGCTCCATTAATGCTTTTTAAAACAGAAGGCATTTCCCTTTTCGAAATAGCTTCCATAAAAAAAACATTGTTGAGGTTAAGAGCGGCTTTAATTCTTATTAATTTTTCCTTTTCCGGTCCGCTACCAATAAATACAAATTTAATGTTAGGTTTGTTTACTAAGGTTTTTGCAGAATGTAATATAATTTCCAAACCCTGTGCTATTCCTATAATACCAGCGTACAGTAAAATAAAATCTTCGTTTGAAAAATTATTCTTCTCGCGCCAATTTCCGGCATCTGTCTTCGAGGGATCATAATAATTAAGGTCCACACCGTTTGGCAACCAATACGTTTTCACAGAGGGGAACCTTTGATTGATATTTGCACAGATTCCCTGTGTTTGTCCCGTAACAAGGACGGACTTTTTGTAGAGTCGCTCTTCGAGGTTGTATGCTAGCTTCAGGAGATGCTTATTATTTACCACACCTAATTTCTCAGCACTTTCGGGCCAAAGATCGCTTACGTTAAAGATGAGTTTTGCCTTTTTTCTTTTTGCAAGAAACATGGCACTATAGCCTAAAAATAATGGGGGAGATTCACAAAGAAGAAAATCAAAATTTTCAAGCTTTGTATTTCCTTTCATGGCACTTGACCAGACGAAAGAAAAATAATTTCTCAGACGGTTGACAATAGATTTACTTTTTGAAACATAAATGGAAGTCCGATGAACTTTTAGACCATCCATTTCTTCATAGAAATAAGTTTTATTCTTGTAGGCCTCGTAAATTTCCATTTGTGGATAGTTCGACATGGCGGTGAGGACGGTGATATCTACGCCGGCCTTTTGCAGACGTATAGCCAGCTCAAATAATCTGTTTTGAGGCGCTCCCACTTCGGGTGGAAAATATTGTGTAAGAATTAAAAGTTTCAAAATTTTATTTTATTCCATCGTAAAAAGCCTTGTGTATTTTTCCACGAATACCCATTTTGGCCAATTTATTCTCTTCAGCGTTAGGATAAACTCTATTGCTTAGAAAAACTACTATTAATTTATTCTTCGGATCAGCCCAGGCAAAAGTACCTGTAAAGCCACTGTGTCCGTAACTATCAAGACTGCAATCCGTAATAACAGGACTGTCTTTTTTTCCATTGCCTTCCGGTTTTTCAAAACACAAGCCTCTCCGATTTCCGGGACAAAAATGACAGGTCGTAAATTCCTTAACCACAGTGCTATCTAAAATTCTTACGCCGTTTAACTCTCCTTTATTTAAATACAATTGCATGATCTTTGCAACATCGAGTGCGTTTCCAAAAAGTCCGGCATGACCTGCTACTCCACCCAGCATGGCAGCCCCTGGATCATGCACATACCCTTGTAGAATTTGTTTTCTGAATTTTTCATCGTTCTCTGTTGGAGCAATTTGTTTTTTCGAGAAATAATTCAGCGGAAGATAGGTCAAACTAACACCGGCTTTCGCATAGATGTCGGTAACATATTCGTTCAGCCTTTTCTGACTTTGCTGTTCTATTATTTGTTGCATAAAATAATATCCCATATCACTATAAAGGTATTTGCCTGGATTTTCGATCTTAGATTTTACAATGCGCTTGTAAATGGAATCGTTGAAGCCTTTAAAAATATAGAGGTTCTTTGCTACTTGCGTTGGATGATCTTCTGTTTTGGTTTTTGAGTAAATACCAGGCTTATAGTCTCCTCCACGCTCGATGGTTCTTAAGTAAAAAGGAATAAATGCCTGTAGTCCCGCCTGATGAGAAAGAACATCCTCTATCACAATATTTTCCTTGTCGGTGCCCGCGAGATATGGCAGATAACTTCCGAGTGTACGCTTATAATCAAAATTACCATCTGACCGCAATTTCATAAGAGCCAGTGAGCTCGCCATTATTTTCGTAAGGCTTGCCAGATCGTACATGGTTCCATTATCCACTGGTTTGGAATCCCGGTTATAAGTATATTTTCCAAAAGACTTCTGGTAAATAATCTGTCCATCTTTTAAAGCCACAATCTCACAACCGGGATAGGCTTTTTCCTCTATGCCCGTTAGCGCAATACTATCCACAGCACCGAATCTTTTCTTCATGAAAATTTCTTTCATGTAATTTTTGGTCTCCAGATTTAATGCTTCCATTACCAATCCTGTACCGCTTTTAAAATGATTGGTGCTCACAGGAAGTGTTCCATTCACTTTACTATTTCCCATGATTGCATTTGCTGATGCTCTTAATAGCGAAGGCATGTATTCATAAGCTACAATAACAGCTTTAAAATTTGAAATGGAAAACATGCTGTTTAAAAGATATGGATTTGTCATCATGACAAGGATCGTTGGTCTCATTTTCGAAATGGAATCTACCAACTTGAGTGTTTGTTTTCCTACGCCGTAATTATTTTCAGCTTTTAAAGTTGCTTTGTTTAATTGCAGGATCACCAAATCCGATTCATTGATCCGTTCCATGGCTTTTGCGATGTCGGCAGGTTTTGCATCATGCGTTAAACCAACATGCTCTACATAAGCATAATTTTTAAGTGTATTGCCTAAAGTGTTCGTTTCTTCTACTCCCAGAGAAAGCTCGACGATTCTAATACTATCAGTACCGCGTAAGGGGAGAAAATTTTTCTCGTTTTTTAATAAAGTGATAGAGGCTTCTGCTAATTTATCATTCAACTCTTCACTTTGTTTTGTATTTATTTCCTTAAACAAATTCCTGGTAGCAATCTCTTGCTTCACATTCAAGCCACACCAGTATTTTGCCTTGAGTATTTTTTTGCAGCGCTCGTCAATTTCTTCCTGACTTATTTTTCCTTCTTTAATTGCTTTGTTAATTTCATCCATGGCTTTTGCTACATCGCCACTGAATAAAAGCACATCATTACCAGCCAGTAAAGCTTTAACGTCCACAACACCGGGCCCATAAAATTTCGAAACACCTTTCATGTTAAGTGCGTCGGTAAAAATTAATCCCTTATACCCCATTTTTGTTTTAAGGAGATCGTTTACCACATTTGGCGATAAGGTGGAAGCCAGATTTTTAGCGGTATCCAGACTTGGAATATTTAAATGTGCGACCATCACACTTCCTAATCCCCGATCAAATAAATACTGGAAAGGATACAACTCCAACGAATCAAGACGTTCGCGGCTATGCGCTAAGTAGGGAAGTGTTTTGTGTGAATCGCTATCAGTATCGCCGTGTCCCGGAAAATGTTTCCCATTGGCCATAACACGTTCATCCTGCAGACCCTGCATGTACATGTAGGCTTTTTGCGCGACCTTATATTTATTTTCCCCAAAACTACGCATCCCGATCACAGGATTTAAAGGATTATTATTTACGTCGGCAACCGGTGCAAAATTTACATGAATACCCAAGCGCTTGCATTCACGGGCAATCTGGCGGCCCATCTGGTAAATTAATGAATCATTCTGAATGGCTCCTAGAGTCATTTGTTTTGGATAGCGTGGAGTGGAATCCAGGCGCATAGCCAGGCCCCACTCTCCATCGATGCTATAAAGCAAAGGCGTTTTAGCGATGGACTGATAATAATTGGCAAGCTGGCCTTGACGAACAGGTCCACCCTGCATCCAGATCAAACCTCCAAGGTTATAATTCGTGATCAGTTCCCTAATTTCTTTCACATGCTTAAGATCTTTATTGCTGTATGCAGCCACCATAAACAACTGTCCGAGACGTTCCTTGGGAGTGAGTGAGTTAAAAACGGAATCCACCCATTTATTCTGAATGGAAATGAAATCGGGGTCTTTCCGCTTTTGAGGTGGGACCATGAAGGAAAGCAATGCAAAAAGCAATAAAAAGATTGGCGTTCTAAAAATTCGGTTCATCCCTCTAAAGTTAGGACTAAAAAAAGGCCGCATTTGGCAACCTCTCTAATGTTTTTAACAACAAGTGTTTGATTTTGTTTTTTTAACCGCAATTAGATAGTAGAAGACTTTGAAAAAGGCGAACTAGCTGTCTTAGTGCGGGCAATCCCGATGTAGTGTTTGTTAGAATTTCTTCTCGAATATTTGAGTAAAATAATTACAAACACTTATATCGCAGACAATTGATTTTTCAACTGTCTGTTTAGGGTTTAACGTCAGTGCCTATTCCCGGACCAATTTTCTTGTCATTTGTTCAAGTCCGGACTTTACATTTATAAAATAAACACCTGAACAATAATTCGTCAGATCAATTACAGTGTTCAATTCACTTTGTTTGTTGGTTGCAATAAGAACTTGTCCCATTGAATTATAGACAGTGACTTGTAGCTCTTTCTGGGTTGGATTGTTCAAATTAAATAATCCGCTTGAAGGATTCGGACTCACTACCAGGTCTTCGAGCATAAGTACATGACTCTGAATTCCTACAGCACTTGATACCAGAGCACGGATAAGAATATCATCTAAAAATATCCCGTCTCTCTCTTTGTAAAAATCGACATCCATTTTATAGCGAATTTTGATGTTTTGCCCCAGGTAAGCTGAAAGATCTATGTCTTCTTTCACCCATTCGTCCTGCCGTCCATCATAGAGCGGATAAGTACCGCCAAACGAGGCGGGCGAAGTTTCATACTTACCACACAAAGGGCTGTAACTTACGCCGTTATCAGTACTGATGAGGATCTGCGCCTCGTCAAAAGTTTTCTCTATATCAAACTTAATATAAAACTGCAAGTGAGCGTAAACAGCATTTTGCAGACTCACTTGATTTTTTGTAGAGATCGCTTTATGATCGTCGGGTGCGTAGTAAGAATTAGGACTATCAACAATACAAGACGGAGGTGACACATAAGTATCAGTTTGTAAGCCCCAGGTGCCAATTGCATCAATGGTTACAGCCTTGGTGTTTCCACTCTCATAAAATAAAGTGACCGGCAATCCGAATACTTTTGTTAGTGTGTCGCTTCGTGTAATCGAACCGTTGTTTACAGCAAGTGCATATTTTATTTTCTGAGCACTTGTAAGTCCTGACGGGATTGTAAATGCGATAGAATCCGTGATCAATTGATTTTGTGTCATAGAAGTGTAAATCTTTGGAGGTCCAACTGTCGCAATACCCGTTCCAATCGGCACTATAGAAACGGTGTAAGAACCTCCGGATAAGCCAAGTCGTCTGAGTTTATAATGAATATAGCCGTTACCGGAGATAAACTCATCCTGCTCATCATAAATCTTAGCGTAGTTTCCGGCCAGTCGTGCCAGATTATAATTTTGTGTGAATGTGGTTTTACAAATGTCGATGATCCTGTTTGAGGGTGGCCAGAACCCGTCGTTATAAGTGCCCGCTTCTGGTGTCATAGCAAAAATTTTCGGTTTGGATGTTTGCTCACCATACATCCAGTCGTCGCTACTTCCGTTGGTAATGTAGTTAAGCGTTTGATCGCAGGTGCCATACAAAAAGCGCGTGTCTCTCGTCAATAAAGTTCCCCAATGCACAAATGTAGCGCTGTCTGGGGTATAGGTACTTGCTATGTTTCCCCACGGATAAATAAGCACATTACTAAAAGTATGTGCGTTTAATGCGTTTTTAAACAGGCGTGAATTACAAAATGCCTGCATAGCCTGTGTTTCCGGCTCACTGAACGCAGCGGTTCCACGATAAGTATCGCTTGATGTGTTCGGCGAAGAACCAATGTTGTCAAAACCCCAGTTCATACCGTAATTGCGGTTTAGGTCCACTCCAAAAGTATTATCTGCATTCAAGCGCCTGTTCCGTCTCCACATGCCACCACCATTTGGATTAATGGTCTGATTATAAAGATAACCGTCCGGATTTACACAAGGCACAAAAAACAATTCAGAATTGTTCAATGTTTCCTGAATGTCAGGATCGGTTGCATAATTTTCCAACAAGTACCACATGTAAAATATTAACTGGGACAAACTTGCACCTTCGCGGGCATGATGCAACGCTGTATACAGCACTTCGTTTTCATTTTCGTCTACATTGGGATTGTCACTGAATTTAACGTACCAGATATTTCTGCCTTGAATTGTTTGAATGGAACTGATAGGTTGTTTTGCTTTTACAAGATTAGGATACAATAGTGCCATGCTATCGATGATATTTTCCATTTCGAGCAGCGTAAAAAATCCGCCCATGCTTCCAAGATGAAAATGAGAAGGCGTCTGGATATTCTGTGCATTGCAAACACCTGCCGCAGCAGTCCTTGCCGCCATTCTCGCTGCATTCCGCGCTTCATAAAATTTGGCCATATCGTAAATTAGTACTTTGTAGGGAATTTTATTCTCCTTTAAAATTTTGATCTCGGCCTCGCTGATCTCCGTTTCAATGCCTTTGGAGAGCGTGTGACTGTGATCAATTGTAATACCCAATTGCAAGATCCTGGTGCGCATCTGATCGTCAGCAGGAATTAGCACCCTATGGTATTTAGCCACTTGCGCTTGAACAAATCCTATGGTAAAAAGAAAAGTGACTACGAAAATTAAGTTTTTCATTGTTTTTATTTTACTCCTAAGTTATACAAAATAAATCTTTCTCTATCACTGCTTCGCTATTTGTTCGGGCATTCTGCACAAAGGATCAGGCTAATTATTGCCACCTTGTTAAAAGTGCTTTGTTGATATGTAAAAAAAGTAAAGGGGCGGGGCGGGCTATACAGGCATATTTTTGTAACTGTAGATGATTAAAGTCGGATTTCCTATATCTTCTGTATTTAAAAGTTCTTCTTTAATAGCACTGCTGTTTGTTATTTTCTTTTCTCTGAAAGGACTTGCGCAGCCGCCGCAGTTTAAAGTGTACAATTACATTGAAAAATACTCAGAGGCTGCCATTCACCAAATGGTAGAACATAAAATCCCAGCGAGTGTTATCCTCGCACAGGCCATCTTTGAAAGCAGCAGCGGCACAAGTGCGCTTGCAAAAAAATCAAACAATCATTTTGGAATTAAATGTCACGTTGGATGGATGGGAGACACCACTATTCAACACGACGATACACTCAACGAATGTTTCAGAAGCTACAGCGACATTGAAGAATCTTATACCGATCACAGTCTTTTTTTAAAAAATCGTCCGAGGTATGCTGGTCTTTTTAAGCTTTCTGTAATGGATTATAAAAGTTGGTGCATTGGTCTTAAAACCGCAGGATATGCGACATCACCAAACTACGCACTACAACTCATTAAGCTTATTGAAGAAACCAAATTATATGAATTGGACGGCTGTGAACCTTTGATAACGGAGATCAGAAGCATTGAACCGGAGCCTGAGATCAGAATTTCCAAATACACAGGCATTGGTTTTTCTATGCGCGATTTTTCAAGAGCTGGCTTTTTATGGACGGATGCAGATGATGTTTCGCTCAGAAGTCTCGATTTTATCGTTAGCCAGCGAAACGCTGCGGGCAGCGAAGTGGCCGGCAAGTAGCACCCTTACTCCGCTATTCCCCAAAAATTTGTCCACTTTTTTAGTCCGTAACCCCATTAATTATTACATTTATAGCTCAAATTTTTAGTATTTATGGAATTCAGAATAGAAACAGACACAATGGGCGAGGTGAAGGTACCTGCTCATGTTTATTGGGGTGCACAAACCGAACGCAGCCGCAACAATTTTAAGATCGGGCCTGAGGCAAGCATGCCAAAGGAAATCATATACGCTTTTGGTTACCTGAAAAAAGCAGCAGCAATGGCCAATCAGGAATTGGGTGTATTGACCAAAGAAAAATGTGACCTTATTGCAAAGGCTTGTGATGAGATCATTGCAGGAAAACTGGACGACCAATTTCCACTCGTGATCTGGCAAACAGGATCGGGTACACAAAGTAATATGAACGCCAATGAAGTAATTGCTTACCGCGCGCATGTGATGAACGGTGGCAATTTAGCGGACGATAAAAAAGCACTGCATCCAAATGATGATGTAAATAAATCGCAATCCAGTAACGATACTTACCCTACTGCGATGCACATTGCGGCATATAAACAAGTGAGTGAAATTACCATTCCGGGACTTGAAAAAATGAGAAACTCGCTTCATAAAAAAGCGGAGTCCTGGAAAACTATTATTAAAACCGGCCGGACGCATTTTATGGATGCTACACCTTTGTCATTAGGACAAGAGTTCAGTGGTTACGTGCAACAGATTGACATGAGCATTCGTGCTTTGAAAAACGCGCTGGAAGCAGTGAAAGAACTGGCTTTGGGCGGCACAGCTGTTGGAACGGGACTAAACACACCAAAAGGTTACGATGTTTTGGTTGCGAAAAAAATTGCTGAATTAACAAAATTACCTTTTGTAACAGCACCAAATAAATTTGAAGCTTTAGCGGCGCATGATGCCATGGTTGAAATGAGCGGCGCTTTAAAACGTACGGCTGTTTCCCTGATGAAAATTGCTAACGATGTGCGTATGTTATCGTCAGGACCACGCTGTGGCATTGGTGAAATTGTTATACCGGACAATGAGCCAGGTTCATCCATCATGCCGGGGAAAGTAAATCCTACTCAGCCAGAAGCAATGACAATGGTTTGCGCCCAAGTGATCGGCAACGATGTGGCTGTTTCGATTGGAGGCTCTATGGGGCACTTTGAGTTGAATGTATTCAAACCCGTAATTGCTGCAAATGTTTTGCAGTCTGCCCGTTTGATTGGTGATGCTTGTGTAAGTTTCACTGAAAAATGTGCCGATGGGATTGAACCGAATTTACCTGTACTGAAACAACACCTCGAAAATTCGTTGATGCTGGTAACCGCTTTAAACACGCACATTGGTTACGAAAAAGCAGCCAAAATCGCAAAAAAGGCGCACAAAGGAAACAAGACACTTCGCGAAGCCGCAATAGAACTCGGCTATGTAACTAATGAACAATTTGACCTGTGGGTTAAACCAGAAGATATGATCGGCAGCCTAAAATAAGTTAGGACCTTTTAATTTGAACCCCTTTTTATAACGTAAAAAGGGGGTTTTTTTTATGAGGCCCATCTAAAGCGCGCAACCAGCCTCCTTAACAATTTTTTCCTTTTGTTTCATTTTCGAATATAAATGATGTCTAGCTTTTATGTACATTTGTTATACAAAATAAACACAACTAAATTTCCGCCATGCTTCATTCTATAAAATCTGAACAATTTCTGAGAGGTGATCGTAAAACTATTTGGGATTTTATGAGCGATCCAAAAAACCTGGCACGCATAACGCCTCAGCACATGGGCTTCAACGTGCTGACGCCTTCTCTTTCATCCATGTACCAAGGGCAAATCATTGAGTACACGGTAAGCCCACTTTTTGGGATCAAGCTAAACTGGGTAACAGAAATAACACATGTGAAGGATGAAATTTATTTTGTAGATGAACAACGTTTTGGTCCTTATGCTTTTTGGCATCACCAACACAGGCTCACAGAGGTGGAAGGTGGTATCATGATGCATGACCTGGTGCATTACAAAATGCCTTTTGGATTTCTTGGTAAAATCGCAAACTTTTTATTTGTAAAAAAGCAATTGAAGGAAATCTTTGATTACCGGCACCAGAAGCTCGAAGAATTATTTAATCGATAGACGATGAATGAAGAAGATTTAAACTATTGTTACTACAGCGATTTACCTTCGCCCATGGCTTATATGCAAGTGGAGCCTTCTGAACAAGAAAAGAAACTACCTGAGGAAGATATAAATCGTGTGATAGAAATGGCCTGGGAAGACCGCACTCCTTTTGACGTCATAAAAATACAGTTTGGTTTAAACGAAAGCAGTGTGAAAACGCTGATGAAGAACCGGCTAAAATTCAGTAGTTATAAACGGTGGCGCAAGCGTGTTGAGGTTTGCAAAACCAAACATGCCAAAACGCGCATAAATAGTATTAACCGTTTTAAGTGCAACTTACAAAGAACCATTACTTCCAATAAAATTTCAAAACGCACACGATGAAAAAAAATTATCTGCTTGTAGGGGCCTCCAGCCTTATGGCTGTAAAGACGGCTGAGATTTTAAAAGATCAAGGCCACTCTGTTATTGGAATTTCAACCAAAGAAAAAACTTATGATTATAATGTTTTTACAAAAGTAGAAGGGTATGAACCAACGAACTTACCGGCCATAGATGAGATGATTGATGGCCTGGTTTATTTCCCAGGCACTATAAATTTAAAACCCTTTCATAGACTAACGCCGTTGGAATTCAGAAACGATTTTGAAATAAATGCCTTAGGCGCTATCAATAGCCTGCAAGCTTATTTACCAAATTTAAAAAAAAGTAAAGAAGCGTCCGTTGTATTCATAAGCACGGTGGCTGTTCAAACGGGGATGCCGTTCCATACATCTGTGGCCATGGCTAAAGGGGCTGTTGAAGGATTAACGAGGTCTTTGGCAGCTGAACTAGCTCCCGCCATTCGCGTAAATGCCATCGCACCTTCATTAACGGGCACGCCGCTATCCGACAGATTTACGAATACTCCTGAAAAGTTAGAGGCTTCAGAAAAACGAAATCCTATGAAGAAAGTAGGAAAAGCCGAAGAAGTAGCAGAAGTGATCTCTTTTTTATTAAGTCAAAAATCATCCTGGATGACTGGTCAAATACTAGCGGTAGATGGCGGAATGGGCACGTTAAAATTATAAACTATGCAACAGCAATTTACTTTAGAGGACATTTTAAAATTTGACCAACGTTACCGGGCCACCTTCGTCAATTCTCTGGGTGGTTTTAAGAGCTTAGTCTTAATTGGCACAGTAAACGATAAAGGACATACCAATCTGGCTGTTTTTAATTCCTTTTTTCATCTGGGGGCTCATCCTCCATTATTCGGCTTTGTTGTGCGTCCCGATTCTGCTGAGCGTCATACCCTTGAAAATATTTTGACAAGTGGCGAATTTACAGTGAATCATGTTGACGCTACATTTTATAAACAAGCACATCAAACTTCCGCACGGTATCCAGAAAATGTCAGCGAGTTTACAGCAACCAGCCTAACGCCTCACTATATGGAGCCTTTCAAAGCTCCCTTCGTTACAGAGAGTAAAATAAAAATAGCCGCCGAGTTCGTCAGAAAAATAGATTTAGTCGAGAATGGAACTATAATTGTAGTGGCAAAAATAAAGTCAGTTGTTTTGCCGAAGGATTGTGTGGAGATGGACGGTTATGTTGATTTGGAAAAGGCTGGAAGTATAAGCTGCGTTGGTCTCGACAGTTATCACACCACAACTAAAATAGCGCGCTTATCTTATGCCAAGCCTGACATGCCTTTGGAAATAATTACCTAAAGCCTTTGAAAGAAAAGATAAACATAGTTTGGTTTAAGCGCGATTTGCGATTTACAGATCACGAGCCTCTTTATCTGGCTCAGCAACAAAATTTACCTGTGCTACTTATTTATTTTTTTGAGCCATCTTTAATGGCTTATGAGGACAGCGATCTGCGTCACTGGCGTTTCATTTATGAATCTTTAAACGAAATGCAGGGAAAATTAAAAAGTATAACATCACGCTTATACATTTTTCATAATGAAGTATTACCTGTTTTTAAAGAACTTGAAAAACACTACGCATTACAATCTATTTTTTCGCATCAAGAAGTGGGAAACAAATTAAGTTATGACAGGGATATCGCAGTTAAAAACTATTGCATACATACCGGTATTACCTGGAAGGAATCACAATTGCATGGAATTATTCGTAATCAAAAAACGACGGAAAGATGGGAGCAAAAGTGGCATCAAACAATGACCAGTTCTCCCAGACTTGTTGACGATACCGCCTACTGGACATCTGTAAATCTGGAAAATGAATTTTATAGGCAATTAAAGGGGGCTGAACTTCCCACAGTGCTTACCATTCCGGATAAAAATTTCCAACCTGGAGGCGAGTCTTTTGCATGGAAATACCTGGATAGTTTTATTAAAAAGCGCTCTGTAAATTATAGTCAACATATTTCGAAACCCGCTCTTAGTCGCAAAGGCTGTAGCCGCTTATCCCCGTACCTCACTTATGGAAACATCAGCATGCGCATGGTGTATTTCTATATTCAGCAACACTATGACAAGTGTTACAATAAAAGAGATTTAGTGAATTTTAAATCCCGTTTACTTTGGCATTGTCACTTCATGCAAAAGTTTGAACGTGATTTCAGAATTGAATTTGAGAACGCAAACCACGCCTACGATCAGGTAATTAAACCTAAAAATGACTTTTTCATTCAGGCTTGGCAGGAAGGTAAGACAGGCGTACCTCTTGTGGATGCCTGTATGCGCTGTGTGGTAGCAACAGGGTATCTTAATTTTAGAATGCGGGCCATGGTAGTTTCGTTTTTCGTTTTTAATCTATGGCAGGATTGGCGTGAGCTACATTTTTTAGCCCGGCAATTTTTAGACTATGAACCCGGCATTCATTACCCGCAGCTGCAAATGCAAAGTGGTGTCTCAGGATTTAACCCAATTCGTATTTACAATCCAATAAAAAATTCACAGGATCATGATCCTGAAGGTTTGTTTATCAAGCAATGGCTGCCGGAACTTGTAAATATCCCACCCAAATTAGTTCATGAGCCTTGGAAACTCTCATTAATTGAACAGGATTTGTATGCCTGTGAAATAGGAAAAGACTACCCTTTACCCATTGTTGATGTGGAAGAAAGCAGGAAGCATGCAAGTGAGATTATGTGGCAATATCGCGGTAAACGCAAGCTTAGCGCAGTTAATTAATAGTAAGAAAAGTATGACTGATTTTTTGGATGCACGGTGGGAGAATATTGTTATGGCAAATTATAGTGTGCCAGTGAGTTTGTTACAGCCTTTTTTACCAGCAGGGGTTGAAATAGACTTGTACAAAGGTGACGCTTATGTAAGTTTGGTTGGGTTTTTATTTAAAGATTCTTCGTTATTCAAAATTCCAATTCCAAAATTCGGAACCTTTGAAGAAGTGAACCTGCGCTTTTATGTAAAACGAAAGGACGGAGATGAAATTAAGAGAGGTGTTGTCTTTATTAATGAAACCGTTCCCTATAAACTCGTTGCCTGGTTAGCGAACAAATTATACAAGGAACACTACACCGCTGTTAAAACAAGGCACAATTTGAATGTAGATTTTGTTACAAGACAAGTTAAGTACGAATGGAGCATCAATAAAAAGTGGAATAGTATTTATGTGGAAGCAACTAAGAAATCTGTGCCCATGAACGAAGACAGTTTCGAGGAATTTATTTTCGAACACTATTACGGCTACACAAAAATAAATGAACTTAGAACGCAAGAGTATAAAATAGATCATCCACGTTGGAACATATACGAAGTAATTCAGGCAAATATAAATTGCGACTTTGAAGCAAATTATGGAAAGGGGTTTTCCTTTTTAAATTCCAAGACGCCAACGTCCATTTTTATGGCAGAAGGCTCGGCTATAAAGGTGAAATGGAAAAGAAAAGATTTGTAGGGTGAAAGGAGTAAAAAAAGAAAACCTGCCTTCGAAAATTTGTTTGGTATGCAAGCGGCCTTTTTGGTGGCGGATGAAATGGGAAAATGTTAAGTAGCGTCTGTCCGAAATTGGAGTTTTCGGCCAAACACTAAGTACTGTAGCGATAAGTGTAGGAATAAGAAATAAGTGGAACGGCCAACTGAAAAAATATTAAGACTTGTATTGGGTGATCAACTCAATAGCCAGCATTCTTGGTTTAAAGAGGTGGATCACCGCTTTACTTATGTAATGATGGAAATTAGAACCGAAACGGACTATGCCACGCACCACATACAAAAGATCGTAGCTTTCTTCGCTGCCATGCGGCAGTTTTCAAAAGAGTTGATAGAAAAAAAACATCAGGTGATTTACATGGCATTGAATGATGAAAATAATTGCCAGTCTTTTGCAAAGAATCTTGAGCTGTTACTAATAAAAGAAAAATTTATTCACTTTGAATATCAGCTGCCGGATGAGTATCGTGTTGACGCATTGCTGAAATTATTCTGTGAAACTTTAAATATAAAACATGCGGTAGTTGACAGCGAACATTTTTTAGGTACGCGTCAAGAATTAGGCGATTTTTTTAAAGGTAAAAAAACATACCTGATGGAAGGTTTCTACCGGTTTATGCGTAAA
>Ga0105046_10002295_pt1 | contig 30158 bp, 23 predicted proteins | sample MAT03_FD_78385 | JGI IMG/M metagenome (GOLD analysis project Ga0105046, IMG submission 78385) | Freshwater microbial communities from Lake Fryxell liftoff mats and glacier meltwater in Antarctica - MAT-03 (megahit assembly) | ecosystem: Environmental > Aquatic > Freshwater > Ice > Liftoff...
ATCGAATTCAAACAGATCATCGGCCGAGGCACTCGCCTGTACGACGGCAAGGACTATTTCACAATCTACGATTTCGTGAAGGCTCACCACCACTTCAGCGATCCGGAATGGGACGGCGAACCGGTTGAACCCGTTGACAACGACGATCCGCCAAACATGACTCCCATGCCTCCCATGACACCGGAAATTGTTCGTGGACCAAACCGCAAAGCCAAAGTCAAGCTGGCCGACGGCAAGGAACGCAACATCCAGCACATGATGGTCACATCGTTCTGGCATCCCGGCGGAACCCCGATGTCGTCGCAGCAGTTCATGGAAATGCTGTACGGAAAACTGCCCGAGTTCTTCACGAATGAAGCAGAACTGCGCACCCTTTGGAGCGCCCCCGACACACGCAAAAAGCTGCTGGAAGGCCTGGTAGAAAAAGGCTTCAGCAGCGAACAATTGACCGAAATGCAAAAGATCATCGACGCCGAAAAGAGCGACCTCTTCGACGTCCTCGCCCACGTCGCCTGGGCTCTGCCGCCTGTCACCCGCGAACACCGAGCCACCCTCCCCCGCCCCGAAATCACTGCCCACTTCAACAGCAAGCAGCAAGCCTTCCTCGAATTCGTCCTCGCCCACTACATCAGCGAAGGCGTCGGCGAACTTGACCGCGAGAAACTGACGCCACTTCTGCGTCTGAAGTACCACAACTCACTGCCGGACGCATTGGCTGATCTTGGCAAAGGCCGACGAAATCGGCTGGGTCTTCGCAGGTTTCCAGCGGTATCTGTACCAGCAGCAGGGCGTGGCGTGACTGAACATCGCGTCCGACGAGCCGGTTCATCTGGCTGGTAATCCAGAACAATTCAATCACAACATTCCCGGACGTCCGGGATTCACACCTCAGGAAAGTAAAAAACATGGCAAGCGTCCACAAAGACGGCAAGGGATGGTGAATCCTATTCGTGGATCCAAACGGACGCCGAAAGTAGATCCGGCCAAGGCGAGGCACAAACAAGGCGACGGCCGAATTCATCGGGCGGCACATCGATCATTTAGTCATCCGGGTTGCTTCAAAAGGGGTTCTCAACCGACCGACCGACAGCTGAATGGCATGGTGGCATCGGCGACAAAATGCACGCGAAGCTGGCGAACGCCGGGCGGATCGCAGATCGCACATCCACCGAACTCACTCCGGAAACTTCGTTGAAGCCGGTAATTCAACTCGGCACATTCCTTGCTGAACATCGAGACGTCGGACGAAAAGCCACTGGCGAAAAAGCAGCGGAGTTAACTTCGAAAAATGGAAGTCTTCCAGCTGACCTGGGGCGATGTTCTTAGCATCGAGCGATCAATAAGTGTCGTGACTGAAATCAGCCGCAGAGCGCTAGCCCACGGTTGTCCCTGAACCGGACGCTAGCGCGTTCCGGCTGATAAGACAGTAATAATCCGCTCGATGCTTAGGGACCAGGGGAAGATGCGTGTTCAGATTCCAAAGACCAAACACCATGTGGGCAAAGATATCCGCTACGTTCCGCTGCGGGACGTCCGGCAGTATTTGCAGGAAGCGTTACTGTCTCAATTGCCAGCGGGCTCAACGGCCATTCCTGCCGAACATCCGGTAATTACTCGCTTCTCAGATTCGAACAGCGATTTGGACAAGCCATTCAAAGGCATCCTGCATCGGGCGGGAATGGTTCCCTGGCCGAGACTGTTCCAGAACCTGCGGGCAAGCTGCGAAACAGAATGGTTGAATGAAGGCCACCCCGCTCACGTCGTGGCGGCATGGATCGGGCGTTCTGTGAACGCTCCAGCGGGATAGTTAAGCTCAAATCACGGACGGGCATTTCGAGCGATTCTATAGCCACCCTATACCGAACGTAAAAATGGCCAGCAAGAGACGCGCAACGATGAAAACCCCAGCAAATTGGCCGGCCACCAAGATGGCCACTTCCGGAAAAAACGCAGAAAACCCAGGAAAACGCTGGGTTTTCCGGGGCTTCCAGTAGCGGCGGAGGGATTCGAACCCCCGACACGCGGATTATGATTCCGCTGCTCTAACCAGCTGAGCTACGCCGCCAAATGACCACGCTGCGAATTGACGACACACACAAGGTTGCCGAGTTCGCGACGGGCGGGAGTTTAGCAAAAACCGCCAGCACGACAACCATCATGCAGCATTTTGCCGACAGTCTCACAGTCGCCAATGGTCACCCGGAAAAACCAGCCTCAGTGGCGGACAATTCGCCCTCCCGCAACACGACAGATTCGATAAGGTGGCGTTTGCAGAGGCTGTGCCATGACAGAGCGCCAGGACTGCGTGGTTCCGTTCTGTTCGGAATGCGTCGGTCGTCTGATCTGTCCGGCAGGCGGCAGAATCGGCCGATCAATCACGATCGGACAAGGCTGCATGATTGATAACTCTGCCTGTAACGATCGATAGTGTTTTTCTGTGTCAACAGGTCAAAGAGTCATGGTGCTGGACCAGGCGGTCCCCTGTCAATCAAGTCGTGCAATTGAGGTCGTCGAAGAGTAAACCAGGAAAGTGCGCTTGCCGCGCGCTTAGGCTTCTCTCTTCAGAAATATCGAGGTACAGGCAATGAAAAGGCTCATGCTGGGAGCCGCAGTTGCAGTTGCCATACTGCTGAACAGCGGAACTTTGACAGCGGGATTGCTCGGATCGGGCGGTTTTCGCGGTTGTCAAACTTCTGCGTGTTCTCCATGTGGTGATTTCGTCGCAGCTCGGTGCGGAAGTGGTCCACAGTGTCACACTGTTCAGGAAGTTGTGTGGGAAACACAACAGTATACGTGCATGAAAACGGTGTACGACCAGTGCATCGAATCCATGCCGGTGTCATGCATGCGGAACGTCTACGATACGTGCTACCGCGATGAATGTTACACGGTCTGCAAACCGGTGTATCAGACCTGCTACCGCACTGTCACGTGCAATGTCTGCAGGCCTGTCTATCAAACGTGCTACCGTGACGTCACCTGCCACGTCCGCAAGCCAGTCTATCAGACCTGTTACCGCGAACAGTGCTACACGATCTGCAAACCAGTGTACCAGACCTGCCATCGCACAGTTTGCTACAATGTCTGCAGGCCAGTGTATAATACCTGCTATAAGGACGTGTGCTGCACAACGTACCGCACCGAAACAGAAACCTGCTACAAGGATGTCTGTTATACCGTCTGCAAACCAGTCACTGAATGCAAAACGGTCCAGGAATGCTGTGGCGAATGGGTCACGGAAACACGTCATATTCCCGGCCCGGTTGTGAAGAAATGCGTCGTTGATCCCTGCAATCCCTGCCGCACCAAAGAAGTGTGCGTGCAGTGCCCAGGTCGGACGATCTGCTGCCGCAAATGGTGCCCGAAGATGGTTGAGAAGACGATCACCTGCACTCGCATGGTTCCGGAAGTCTGCCACAAGCAGGTTCCTTACACGATCTGCCGTCAGGTTCCGGTACACTCGACAAAGAAGGTGCCATACACAACGTGCTCTTTTGTAACAGAAACCTGCCAGAAGCAGGTTCCTTACACGACCTGCACAATGACACACCAGACCTGCACCCGCAGAATTCCTTACACGACGTGCAGCTACATTGACCAATGTATCACTCGCCGGATTCCTTACACCACCTGCCGGATGGTGTCACAGTGCATTACACGGCAGGTTCCTTACACGACCTGCACCATGACTCAGCAGACATGCACGCGCAAGGTGCCGTACACAGTTTGCCGTCAGGTCTGCGAAACCCGTACGGTGACACGCACCAAATGTGTGGCTCGTCAGGTTCTTATGACACAGACTCGCTGCGTTCCTCGCGTAGTGTGCCGCACAGTTCAAACCTGTAGCGATCCTTGTGCAGGTGAAGGTTGCGGTGCGACGGCAGATGCCGGTTGCACGAGCAGCAAATAGTCCGGAATTGCGCATCATGCTGAGGTTCATAGACGTGGTTGTCAGTGGCCCAGGATTGAATTGAGTTGATTCCCAGCAGTCATTTCAAGGAATTCGAGGACTACTGAAATCAATCTGAAGAATGTGACAGGGGACCGTGATTCACGGTCCCCTGTTTGCGTTGGTGCGTTTCAAAGTCGGTGCGTTCTTCGGTACGAAAATCGGTCGCTCAGGCAGACAGCGGACAGTTTCTACGATCCGGATTGGAAGCAATGCTGTGCTGTTAATTCATCCGTGGAGAATCTGGGACGACCAACGCAAAGCCGTGCATGTTGCAGCAACGCTGGACGCTTCGTTCCCTCCCACGTTCATCGCGCAGGCGGCCGATGACACAGCATCGTCCGCCAGCGGCAATGCCAGAATCTTTCTGGACCTGACAAGCTTGAAAGTCCCTGTTGAGTTCCATGTCTATGAGACAGGCGGTCACGGTTTTGGCATGCGTCGCCGCGCGGGCGCACCGGGTACAGGCGACTGGCAGAATCGTGCCGTTGACTGGCTCCAGTTGCGAGGCTTCATTGTTCCGTGAGCGGCGCGGAGCACTCGTGCCGTAAGCCATGAACCGGCGTTTTCCGGTCGATCGCCGGTACCTCGTTTTTGTACCGGCAAGCTGACGCATGGCGCTCGCCAATTCTCACATGCATGACCGCGTCGAGCATAACAACGCAGGAAAGGACGCCCGAGTCATGCTCCGCGTGTGTCTGTGGCCCGGCTCCGAATTCTGATGAATTCGGCGACACGTCATTGCAGCTCGCGCGAGGAATGTGCGTTATTCGCGTGGGCCTTTAACCGACAACTTCCGAACGTTCGGCTTTATTGACAGAACCGTTAACATCGGTGTAATCAATACTTTACGTGCATGCGGAAGATTCGGATCCATTTCGTTGCGGTATGGATTCTGTAACGTCATTTGAGCCATAGAGTTGCGATCACATTCCGGCATTGCCGACCGTGACGATAATTCCGATGGCACGGGCTGTGCATTCCAAAACGATTGTTGTGACGAGAACGGTTGCACGGATTGTGAGGAATGCGAGAGCCGCTGCCGGCTGCTGACTTTCAGAGAGCCAGCCGGTTTTGGATCCGAGAGAGACATTCCTTCGCAGTGCGACCGGGTTTTGTTCGCAGCGAGAGAGGGAGACGGCGGCCTGAGAAACCGCCCGCGGCTGAGAGGAGATTCAGTCGTTGTGTTCGTCCGACGCGAGATGGGGCATTGATGCCCCATTCTCGTTTCGGGTGCCTTCCTTGTCGCCGCTCCATCGAACCGCCACTTCACCAAACCAGCGACGAACCGGCTGGCAGACCCGCTTTAAGTCTGCCATCAAACATCGTGGCAGCACGCCACGGAACTCTGTCCCTCTGATTTGTATCTGGAGAATATCAATGTTGAATCTGCTGAAAGCGCTTCGGCAGGATGAGCACGGAGTGATCCTGTCTGCGGAAATTGTGATCGTCGGAACAGTCCTGGTGATCGGCCTGATGACCGGCATGGCCTGCCTGCAAAAAGCGGTCAACAATGAATTGGGAGACTTCGCTCAGGCCATCGACAACTTCGATCAATCCTACTCGTTCTCAGGCCTTCGCAAGGCTGGCGGCAATTGTCGCACCGGCAACTGCTTTGCTGTCACCGCAGGTTCAGCGTTCATGAACTACGAATGCAACGCGAATGTCTGCCAAAACGACGTTGTCGGCTATGAAGGCGGGATGAACCTCCAATCCGGAAGTTGTGGCACCTGCGGTTCATGCGGCGGACAATGCGGTGTGAGTGGAGTCTGCGGCTCCTGTGGGATCTCCGGAACGGACGGCTACGGCAATGCGAATCGACCGGACTGTCTCTCGACCGGCGTGCCGAAGATGAAGGTGACAGAATACCCAGGCACAAGCGATGTACTTCGCACAACCAACGAAGGCAGGTCAGCATTGCGATTCCCTGAACTCGAAAGTCCGTTTCACAGACACCCACCTTTCGAACGACGTCCACAGGACGGTGAATTTCAGCCACGCTCTGAGTTTCATCCCGGCGGCGAGTTTCATGAATCCGGAGCATACGGACCAGTACCACCGAATGTCCCCGGTTCTGCCGACATAAACGAGCGGCTGCGTCCGATCCCTCAGGACCAGCCCCTGCCTTTGACCCCACCACCTGAACCTCAGCCATAGTCCATGACGCGCCATCTGTAACGATTCTTCCATCTTCACAGCACTGCAGCCGATGTCCGGTGATGATCGGCGGATTCTACCGGATTCGATTTGCATTGGCTTAAACCGCAGATCGATACCCAGTATGGAGATCTCTTCGCCTGCGGTTGCGTGCAATCGCAGACACGGAAAGATTGCCATTGGTGGCTCCAGGAAGGCAAGTCACCTGAACTCTGAATTCGCCAGCAGCATTCCACCCTTGAAATTGTTGCGATTTCAGAGATATCAATCCAGTTTTATGCGGAAGGAGCCGTGCCACAGGATGTGAAGCTTTCCCCGGAGAGTCCGTTGATGGCGCGACGTCAAACTTCAATTCTTGCTTCAATCGGCATGTTGTCTATCGGTCTGGCGATCGGTGGACATCTGGAATCGATGCGGCTGACTCAGTCGGCTCGAGCTGTCAATGAAGAGGGAAACTATGAAGCCCCTGTTCCGGCGAACGCGGCGGCGTTGGTCGAGAGCGGCAATCACATTTCTGACATTGCTGACGCCGTCATGCCATCGGCCGTACATATTCAGGCGATTCGCGTCGACGCGGAACGCAAGGTGGAAGAGACCGGGTCCGGCGTGCTGATGCGAAGCAAGTCTGTTCGCGGATTGTTTGTAATTACAAACAACCACGTCATCCGCGATGCGGAGAATCCAGCAATCGATATTGTCCTCGCCGATGGTTCCACGGTTCATCCGCAAAAAGTTTTCCGTGACGTCGAAAGCGATATTGCTATTATCCAGATTGCCGACGGCGGCCAACCGACAGCGCGCTGGGGCGACAGTAACGCTGTGAAAATAGGACACTTTGTTCTGGCTGTAGGCAGCCCCTTCGGACTCAGCCAGTCTGTGACGATGGGAATCGTGAGTGCTAAAGGCCGCCGCGACCTTTCACTGACGTCCGATCAGTCAGTCACGAATCAGGATTTTATTCAGACCGACGCCGCTATCAATCCGGGCAATAGTGGCGGCCCGCTCATCGATATCTACGGCAGCGTCGTGGGAATCAATACGGCGATCGCGTCCAACAGCGGCGGCAATGAAGGAATCGGGTTCAGTATCCCCAGTAACCTGGTACGGCACGTGTTTGATCAGATGCTACAGCACGGAAAGGTACGTCGTGCCTGGCTGGGGGTCGAACTGGATAACAACTTCACCGATGCGGCAGCTCAGCGTCTGGGACTCTCCCGAGCTCTGGGTGCGAGAATTGTCCGGGTCTATTCTCATAAAACGAGTCCAGCTGTTCTTGCCGGGCTGCGTCCGGATGATGTGATCGTCTCCTTCAACGGCGTCAACGTCATCGACGAAAATCACCTGATCAACCTTGTGAGCCTTTCCGATATCGGCTCATCCGTCAAGATGGAAGTTTATCGTCAGCGCCAGAAAACTCAGCACACCGTGCTGCTGACGGACCGCGATGCCTATCGCACAGCCGGACAAGCCGCAGAGTCGTTTATGACCCGCTAGTCCTTTGACAGGCTTTAAAGCGCGCGGAAGATCAGGAACTACCAAGCCGAACTACCGGACGCTAGCGCGTAGCGGCTGATTTTATCAGCCGCAGGGCACTAGCCCCTGGTTTTCGACGATATCCAGAAATCTGCCGCTCGCCTGAAAACACGTCATCGGGCTCCATGCAGTTTCATGTAGAGTTGTTGAACTTCACGGATGCAGCACTGACCATCGACGGCGAGAAGTTGACAGCGGGCCTCTGATGACTTCGACTTCGTGAGCAACTGCCGAATTCGCAACGGCGCGTCATCCCGCGCGTCTGCATCGACGTCGTCCCAGGTCAATCCGAAACACGCGCAGATCGGTGCATCAATGTCATAGGGATAGACAGGCGATCGAAGGTCGTTCACAAGAACACACTGTTCGAACATGTTGAAGTACGCAACTTCGCAGGCGGTGTGGCTGCAATACGATGCCGAATCCCCCATCCGAGACCGCAAAGATGCCTGGACATGTGTATCGAGTGGACCTGTTCCCACTGCGGTTCCAGGCGTTCCGCAGCGGGGACACAGCACGCGCCCATCAGCATCGGGTTCACGCACGAATGCTTTGTTCATGGCCAAAGTTCTGTAAGGAAAACTACAGGATCAAGCGGCTGCACTCAGTTTCATTGTACGTTATCAGCAGCCACCCAACCGCTGGCGATGCTGTCAGGGATACCGACCCCCGTATAGGCGCTGCCGGCGAGGTGCAATCCAGGTGTGTTCTTCAACAGTGATTCTATACGGGCAACGCGATCGAGGTGTCCGACGTGATACTGCGGCATGGCATTATTGTAACGGATCACTTCGTTGAAAAACGGCTCGGCTTTCATCCCGAAGATCGAACGCAATTCGTCATTCACAAATCCCGCGATCGAATCGTCGTCGTTGTTGAGCAGTTCCGGCTGCATCGCGCCCCCCACAAAGGTCCGCAGCAGGATCTGTCCTGCAAGTGCTCGATCGGGAAATTTTCGACTGGAAAAACTCACCGCCAGAATTTTACGCCGTTCAATCGCCGGCACGACCAGCCCGAATGCGTCCATCGGATGTTCGAAGTCTGACAACTGATGACCACTTACGACAATCGCGCTGGATGCATATTCGATTTCCTGCAATGCGGCGTGCAGTTCAGGACGAATGGCGGTTTTCAGTATGCGCGCGGCGGCGTGAGTCGGCAACGTAACGATGACGGCGTCGAACGTCATCGGACGCTGATCCCGCAGCTGCACGATCCAATGCGAATCTGAGGCAGTCGGCCGTTCAACACCGGCGACTTCCACCCCCAGTTGGATTTCGACTCGCCCTGACTTCAGTAATGTCCGCTCGATCGCTGTTACCATGTCACTCAGACCACCGGCAGCCGTCGCAAACAATCCGTAACGAGCTCCACTGCCGGAGGAATCATGGATGTCTTTGTGTTGTCCTGAAGAACGATTACGATCGCCTTTCTGCTGTGCCAGGGTTGCGCGGATGACGCTGCCGTGGGATTGCTCCATCTCAGAAAAACGCGGCATTGTCGCCTTCAGGCTCAGCTTCTCCGGATCGGCTGTGTAGATCCCGCCGATCAATGGCTGCACGAGTCGTTCAAGAGTCTGTTGCCCAAACCGTCGCCGCACGAAACTGGCGAGGCTTTCGTCTTCTTCGGTCGTACGTCGTGCGATCAACGCCTCGCCGAGCAATCGCAGTCTGCCCGCGATGGACAAAATCGGAGTGGTCAGAATTGCCCATGGCTTTGATGGAGCCATCAGCATAAATCCATCGGGTACCGGCATCGGCTTTCCGTTTCGCAGTACCAGCGATCGGCGAAATCGAGCATCCGTCGGGATTAATTGATCGGTGAAGCCGATCTCTTCACATAACTGAATCGCGGCAGGTTTGTTCGTGATGAAGGAATCGGGGCCGAGTTCCATCAGGAATCCATCGGCGGCCTCGGTGCGGATAATTCCGCCCAGCCGTCGCGACGATTCCAGTAATACCACCTGCACGTTGTCCGAACGTGACACCAGTCTCTGAGCAGCCGCCAGTCCTGTGATGCCGCCGCCGATCACGGCGACTCGGAGCGTCTTTGAGGCGGCTGTGCTCGACGCAGATTCGGTCACCGTCTGCTCCCCAGTTCATGCACAAAATCAACCACGGCCTTGACATGATCAGGATTCATGTCAGGCATCACGCCGTGCCCCAGGTTAAAAATATGTCCCGGTCGTCCGGCTGCCAGATTCAATACATCGGCGACACGCTGCCTGAGCACCGGAAGGTCGGCATAGATTGAAACAGGATCCATATTTCCCTGGAGAGCCACATCGTGTCCAAGTGTCTGCCATGCCTCGTCCAATTGAGACCGCCAGTCAATCCCCATCACATGCCCTCCCGCTTCCCGCTGCAACGGCAGCAGTGCAGGGTTGCCGTTGAGAAAGTTGATCACAGGAGCGTGGTCTTTCACCGACTGAATCAGACGTTTTGTGTGCGGCAGCACGTAGCGGCGATAATCGGATGGTGATAAACAACCGGCCCAACTGTCAAAAACCTGGACGCATTGACAACCCGCTGCAATTTGTTGTTGGAGATACAGGATGACGGTATCGGTCAAACGGCTCATCAGCACATTCCAGGCGCTCTCATCATTGTACATGAGCGACTTCGTACGGACGTAATTCTTCGAACCTCCGCCTTCGATACAATAAGATGCAAGCGTAAAAGGTGCTCCCGCAAAACCGATGAGCGGAATATCCATCGGCAGCGCGCGACGAATCAGGCGAATGGCCTGAAAGACGTAATCCACACGCTCCATGGAATCAAGTGCATGGAGTCGATCAACGTCGCGTCCGGTCTGAAGCGGATTGTGAATGACGGGCCCTTCTCCCTTCTGGTATTCCAGATCCATCCCCATGGGTTCCAGGATCGGCAACAGATCGGCAAACAAAATCGCGGCATCGACCCCCAATACCTGCTGTGCGGTCACTGTGACCTCGCATGACAGTTCTGGCGTCTTGCACAAGTCCATGAAAGTGACTTTGCTGCGGACTGCCATGTATGCAGGAAGATATCTCCCGGCCTGACGCATAATCCACAGCGGAGTCGTATCGACGGGCTCGCGGCGAACCGCTTTCAGAAAGCGGCTGTTGTGAAGAGCGTCAGTAATTGTCATTTGAGGGTGTTGAGGCCTGTTGAATTCTTGATTGGTGGTCGAATGGGACAGCGACTTTCCGAAGTTTGGCGAATCGCCTTCCACTCTGCAACGATGATGCGAATTCATCGAGATAGACGCTGTCCATCCAGGCATTTGAATCAGCAATTGGGTTTTCCGGCAAATACTGCTGCAACTTCGCTGCGGGTGAACTGCGAAAAAAATGCTGCCGTTCAACCCATTTTGAATTCCGATCCGATGTTGAACAACATTTTTTGCCGATTCCGGGGCGGACCAAGGCCATCAGAGCGAAATCAAGCTGGACAGATCAACCCAGACCACTCAAAATGCCAGGTTGCGTCGGTGGAACCATCTATACGGCATCATAAAATGAGCGTTGTCATGGTTTGATGACGTGAATCAGGCCGGAATGGCAGGTGAGTTTCCTGACGAGAAACAGAAGCGTCGTTTGAGGAATTAGGTTACAGGACTACAGCGCTTGCTGTGCGCCTGCTATCATAAATGGGAGGTGGACGAGTTTGAGCTTGGGTCAGCTGAAACTGTCTGCGAATCAGAAATTTCCATGTCGAGTGAGGACGCCGCGGTCGCGTTATCATATACGCGGGTCGCCTCTGTCTGTTCAGGTAGAACGGGATTGGAGAAGTGATTCTCCCTGTTCGATTTGAAAATCTGACTTCAACGGGTGCGATATCATGCTGGGGAAACTTTTTACTTTCGGTCTCGTTCTTTGCGCGATTTGTAACGGCAGTTCATCTGCAGTCGCTCAGAGTTCCTGGGCGCAGCAACTCGTCCAGCCGCAGAAACTGGATTTCGGCGTTATTGCCGCCGGTTCTGAATCTCTCAGAGTTCTGACGATCGAAAACACTACGAATGCCGTGGTGCATATCGTTGGAGCGTCGCCAGGGTGCCAATGCGTAATGCCGGGAGCGCCTTCGCAGAGCGTCCTTCAACCGGGCGAAAAAGCCACGATCGAAGTTGGAATGAATACGCGATCGTATAAGCACGATCGTGACACATTCCTCACGATCACATTTGATGCTCCCCAGCTGGAAATCGTGCGTATACCCGTGCACGCATACATTCGAACCGACGTCGTGTTCACTCCGGGGAAGATCAACTTCGGTTCAACCGAGGTTGGCGCCGGTGCCGAGGTGACCTGCAAGATCGCCTATGCTGGCCGCCCGGACTGGAAAATCCTTGATATCAAATATACAAACAAAGATCTCAATGCCAGTCTCAAAGAGATTGATCGGAATCCTGGCCTGGGAACAGCGGATTTTGAACTGACGATGACATTGGCACCGACGGCTCGTCCTGGCCGAATTCGTGAAATCATCACGATTGTGACTGACGATGCGGCCAGCCCGAATGTCCCATTGATGGTGGAAGGCATTGTGAAGTCGGATATCACACTTGCGAATGACAATGTCAAGATTCGCGATTTGAAACCGGGAGAAGTGACGACTGTGAAACTTGTCATCCAGGGCACAACGCCATTCGTCGTGGAAGATGTGGATTGCCCTAAGATGCAGGACTCTTTCAAAGTGAAACTGGATTCGGCCGAAAAGAAACTGCAGATTCTTGAACTCGAATTTACGGCACCCGACACTCGAGGGAAATTCGCTGAGGAATTGATCGTCAAAATCAAGGGCCGCGAAGAAACCTACCGGTGTACCGTCAGTGGCCAGATTCGCTGAATCCACTGTCGAATCTCCTCCTGCACTTCCCTGCCATTTCGATTCAGTACGTCGTTGTGCCCCGTGCCTCGGAAGAGCACCAACTTCTTTGGCACACCGCCTTGAGACTTTGCCCGAGTCAAATCCTGTAAGCGCTGCGCGAGCGGGAGCGGAACAATCGAATCGGTCGTGCCGTGAAACTGCAGCACCGGACAGGTGACGTAAGGAATCTCCAGATCTGAACGATAGCGGTCTACCAACAGAAACCTGACAGGTAACCACCAGAATCGATTGCGTGCCACGTCCAGCATGGATGAAAACGTAGAAACCAGGATCAGGCCCGCAGGCTGTTTCCCTTGCTGACAAACCGTTGACGCGAGTTTGATTCCCACGCCACCTCCCAGCGATTCACCTGCGATCACGATCTGATCCGGTCTGTAACCGAGTGTCTGCGTGGCGTACTGCCATGTCGCAGCCGCATCTTCTGTCAGTGCTTTCTCAGACGGCTGCCCTTCCGAATCCGCATAGCCTCTATAGTCCATGGCCAGGACATCAACGTTGATCGACCTGAAGAGCTCATACCACGACAGTCGTCGCGCACGATGACTGCCATTGCCGTGAAAAAAAAGGATCAGTCGCTCGCCGCGATTCTTTTCTGCCTGCAGAAACCAGCCCCGGATTTTTTCATTGCCGCCAGACAGAATTTCAACATCCGCCGCTTTGGCGAATTTCCCGGTCGTCACAGGAAACTCAGATACAGCCAATTGCTCAGCGCGCCCGGCAGGATACATCATCGTTCGCTGAAACCACGTGAACACGGCAATGACCACCAGATAGAACAGCAGGACTCGCTTTGCAAAGTGCATTGTCCACTCCGACCAACGAATTGATTTCGGCATTGAAATCCGACCGACATCGACCTGTGGGGTGTCGATTTAGACCTCACGCGATCCAAAGTGACATTCACCCGAAGCGTCAGCGAGGGCCTCATATTCTAATCTCTCGCTGACGCTTCGGGTTGGTCGAAAATGCCACCATGAGATCAATAATTGAAGCGACGAAGCGCCCGTCCATCCGTAGTTTCGCGTTATTCGCTGGCGCTCGACTCAAGAAACCGAGCAAGCTGATGAAAATCACTGCCCGGCGGAATGAAGCGTACCACGGTCACAAGTGTCTTCGGATCCACGAGCTTTTCGAATGGTACGTAATGCAGATCCAACTGACCAGACACAGACACCATGACACCATTGTGTTTCTTTTCGCACAACGCTCGATAAGCTCCGACCCCCAGTTGACTGCCCAGCATCACGTCGAAGGCGTGAGGTCGGGCACAACGGCATTCGTAACCCAGTTGGAGTCCAATCACTTTTCGTTTCAGGCCAGTCTGCTTTTGAAATTCTGCGGAAACCTTTTTCGCAAACATCTTTCCGAGATCCACACTGGCAACGGAAATATGTCCATGGTCGTCCCGCGGAATGTCCTTCAGAATTTCATCGGAAAGGAACTCTGCCAGGCCTTCGGCCAAAACCACAACGCCGTACTCTTTGCCCTCTTTCTCCTGTCGATGACGCATCATGCGCACAATTTTCTGGATCACCATCTCTGTGTCCATCACCCTGCGCTTCAGTGTCGATTCGGACGACAGATATTTCCCACTCATATCTTCGACACTCAGAACCATATTTGCTTCGCCCGCGATGGCAGCACCGTAAGCCAGCCAGCCTGCACTGCGGCCCATGCTTTCAACAATGAAGTACGCCCGAGCAGCTTCCGCATCCGCATGCAGATTGCGAATCTCCGTGCCAAGCGTTTCGACGGCAGTAAAGTATCCAAACGTGAAGTCGATCCCCATGTAGTCGTTGTCAATCGTCTTCGGCACATGCACCACCGGCATACGCTTGAGTTCACTCGGCAAACGATCCTGATACAACTTGAGCTTGTTTGCGGTCTTGAGCGTGTCGTCGCCGCCGATGGATACCAACGCATCCACGCCGATGGATCGCAGTGCGTCATAGACACGCTTCATCGGAGCGGCCTTCTCCGGATCTTCCAGGTGTTCCGGAGCCGTAATATACTTGCCCGGATTGGCTCGAGCCGTGCCGATGATGATCCCTTCTTTGCTGCGCGTGCGTCGCAGTGATGGCTCCGTGAGATTCTTGTAATGCACGCCTTCGACCAGCGGAGTGGCCGGTGAGTATTCCATCAGGTTGGAATAGCCGTACCGAATTCCGACGACTTCAATTCCGTTCCGAATAAAAGAAATGGCACAGGTGGAAATAACGGCGTTGGCTCCGGGTGCCGGACCCCCGGCAAACAGCAGTGCGACGCGTTTGATATCGTGGGACATGAACAGGATTCCTTGAAGATTTCGAATTTGAAATTTCAGATTTGATATTTGAAATGTTGAATCCGTGGTCGCAGATTATCTATATTGGAGAGTGCCACTTTTCGGCCGGTAGTAGCCCGAAGTGTAAGCGAGGAGACGAGTTCGGTAGAATCCCTCGCTGACGCTTCAAGTTGCAAAAACAACTGGTTTCTCGGAAAAGTGGCGATGTTCAACTAAAACGTGCGTTCCACAAACGTCGTGTCAATCGAAAAGTCCACAAAGTTGGCATGATTGAACATTCGTTTCGCCAACGGCAAGGTCGTGGCGATGCCTTCAATGACAAATTCACGCAGGCAACGACGCATGCACTGAATGGCCTCATCGCGGGTTGGCTTATGCACAATCAACTTGCCGATCATGGAGTCATAATACGGACTGATCGTGTAACCTTCGTAAACATGTGAATCAAATCGCACGCCCGGACCGCCAGGAAGTCGCAGCTTCGTGATCGTCCCTGGACTGCCGCGAAAATTATTCTCCGGATCTTCTGCGTTGATTCGCAGCTCGATCGCACAGCCGGTGTGGCGGATGTCTGCCTGAGTGAACGGCAGTTTTTCTCCAGCCGCCACCAGAATCTGCTGCTTGATCAGATCGATACCCGTGACAAGTTCTGTCACCGGATGTTCCACCTGAATTCGGGCATTGACCTCGATGAAGTAGAAGTTGTAGTTCTTATCAACAATGAATTCGCATGTGCCGGCATTGGTGTATCCGGACTCGCGGACCAGATTGACAGCACATTCGCAGATACGCTGGCGGACCTCTTCCGGCAACTTCGGAGCCGGGCTTTCTTCGATCAGCTTCTGATGACGTCGCTGCATCGAACAGTCGCGTTCAAACAAATGCACGACGTTTCCATGATTGTCGGCCAGAATCTGCACTTCGACATGGCGCGGCCGTTCGACATACTTCTCAATGTACACTCCGGGATTCTTGAACGCCTTCTCCGCTTCTGCCGAAGCCGCCTGCAATCCCGCGCGGAGGGAGATTTCGTTACCGGCAACACGCATCCCTTTACCACCACCGCCAGCAGTCGCTTTGATCAGTACCGGATAGCCGATGCGATCCGCCACCTTCACTGCTTCATTGACATCAGGAACCAGCCCGTCACTGCCAGGAACGCAGGGGACGCCTGCCTTCATCGCGATTTCGCGAGCGCTGACTTTGTCGCCGAGCTGCTGCATGGCCAGCACGGGCGGGCCGATGAATTCTATGTTACAGCTGCGGCAGACTTCCGCGAAGTGAGCATTCTCGGCAAGGAATCCATAACCCGGATGCACGGCCTGCACGTTGCCGATTTCTGCCGCACTAATGATGCGGTTGATCTGCAGATAGCTCTCGGATGCCGGTGCAGGTCCGATGCACCACGCTTCGTCAGCCAACTGCAGATAGTGAGCGCCGCGATCGGCTTCGCTGTAGACGGCAACCGTTTCGATTCCAAGTTCGCGGCACGCGCGAATGATTCGAAGGGCGATTTCGCCGCGGTTCGCAACCAGAATTCTTTGAAACATGTGATAACCGTTGAGAAACCTGAAAACGTGAAACTGTTGAATCTGAACCTTCGGGGTTCCAATCTGGCGCGCAGGGGACTCAAAGTAGCAGGCACATTCCATGTGCCGCAGCCGCAAGAAAAACAACGTTTTTCGCAGCTTGCCGGACGGCACACGGAGTGTGCCTGCTACGTTTTGAACGGTATTGGGGTTAATTGATCAAAGACACAACCCCTGAGAGCCATCGGTTGAATCTGGCGATTTCCAGTCACGCCGGTTCTATGCGAAACAGCGGCTGACCGAAACCGACAGCATCCCCGTTCTCGACAAGGATCTCGACAATTCGCCCGGATTTTTCCGCCGAAATCGAGTTGAACACCTTCATCGCTTCGATCATGCAAATGACGGTGTCCGGTTTAACCACTGTACCCACGGCCACAAACGGTGCGTCTTCAGGGCTGGCCGCCGAGTAGAAAGTCCCCACGGTTGGTGCGTTGATTGTCACGCCCGTCGGAACTGCCGCCGCCAGAGGTGCCGGCGCAATTGTCGGGGCCGCCGCTTGTGCTGCCATCGTCGGCATTGCATATCCCGGTGACGAAGCAGGCTGAGCATTAGCGACGCGCGGCCCACGGCGGATTTTCCAGGATTCGTCATCGTTCTGAAGGTTGATTTCAGAAACGTCGAATTTCTCCATCAACTGAAGCAGTTTCCGAATTCGATCCAAATCGAAAGACTCGCTTTTTTCTTCGCTTTCCACAGGTTTTGCCATTTCAAAATTGCCTCCGGACGTTTCCTGCAACGTCCTGTACGGGTCACACAAAAGTGGATGCAGGATCGTGAAATACTGCGATTTATGCAAGGATTGGAACGACTGCCTCGTCGAATTCCCGCTCAAGATTCGACAAAACCTCGTTTCCATCGCCTGTAACCAGAATATCATCTTCAATTCGGACGCCGAATTTTCCCGGCAGATAGATACCCGGTTCCATGGTGACCACCATTCCAGCTTCGAACTCCCGCTCAGAGATTGGACTGACACGCACGGATTCATGAATCTCAAGGCCGAATCCGTGGCCAAGTCCATGTCCGAAGTACTTTCCAAAGCCCGCGCGCTCAATCAGGCTGCGGGCAATTTTATCGACATCCGCACATTTTGCGCCTGGTCGAATCGCTTTTATCGCGGCTCGCTGGGCGGCAAGGACTGTTTTGTAAACCAGTTCCATCTGTTTCGTCGGCTTGCCCGTGATGAACACTCGGGTCAGATCACTCCGGTATCCGGAATCCGTGGACGCGCCCCAGTCGATCAGCAACACGGGATGTTCAGCGATCCGTCGCATCCCTGCATGAGCGTGCGGCAATGCGGCAGTCGGACCCACTCCCACGATCGGTTCGAATCCTGGACCAGTCGCCCCGAAACTTCGCATCGCTGCTTCGAGCAAATATCGAATCTCCGTCTCCGTCTGATCAGAACGAAGCGAACTTCGCACAACACCGATTCCACGTTGAGCATACTCAATCGCAGCACGAATCTGTGACAGTTCCCACTGGTCTTTGACTTCGCGCAGCCGTTCCACGAGTCCGCATGTAGCGACCAGCGTGGCGGTCGTGATCTTTTCTGACAACGAGCCGTGCTGAGCGACCGTTGTCTGATCCGCTTCGAAACCAACTCGCTTCGATCTGGCTTTGACGACAACCTTCGCGGCAAGATCATTGATCGTCCTGCCGGAATCACGAATTTCGATGTCTAATCCCGGGCACTCATCAGCCAGCTGCGTTTCGTATCGAGTATCGCTCAGCAATACACAACTGCTCGAACTCAGAAACAACCACGAAGCATCCCCGGTGAACCCCGTCAGATAGCGCACGTTTGCCAAACCGCTGATGATCAGGCCATCAACTTCCAGATCGGTCTTCTTCAATGCTCGTCGCAACTTTGCGCGGCGTGCCTGATAGTTTGGGCTCATGGGATTCCCGTGCCGTAAGCACCCATGCGCAAGTTTTCGCATACAACTTGTTTCACCGCGTGCCCATCGGGCCGCGTTTTACTCGCGAAAGCGCGGGGCGATGCCCACGCGGTTAAACGAAGAAACTTATGCACGGGTGCTTATCTCTGACAGACTATCGACTACTTTGCGGCTGCGAGGACAGCGTCGTAATTCGGATGCTCGGCAATTTCCCTGCAGTACTCAGCATACTTCACAGTTCCGTCAGCACCGATCACAAATACCGCGCGGCAGAGGCAGCGGTCGAGCGGACCGCCGCTGATCAGTACGCCGTAGTCTTCGCCAAACTTTGTGCAGCGATGAGCACTCAGAGTCTTCACTTTGTCAACGTTTTCAGCGCCGCACCATCGCTTCTGGCCGAACGGCAGGTCCATGCTCACAACGAGAATCTCGACGTTCGACAGCGCAGCCGCCTCGTCGTTGAATTTCTTCGTCTCAGTGTGACAGACAGATGTGTCGAGCGATGGGATGGTGGCAATGATCCGAACCTTGCCGTTGCTGTTGCCAAGTGTCACTTCTTCAAGTCCATTATTCTGCAGCGAGAATTCCGGTGCGTTCGAGCCGACCGCAAGTGCTTTGCCGGCAAGGTCTACGGGATTTCCCTTTAATGTCACTGCACCTTTTCGAACGTCCGACATGGCTTTAATTCCTTCGCGTAATGGCCTGATGTCAACAATTTCCACAACCACCGACGCAGGTTATCGACCGCAGTGACGGACTTGCAACCCAATGGCATGGCGATCTCGATTCGAGTCTGATATCCAGCAATATTGTCGCGTTGCTGAACACCGAACTTCAAGTTTTGGCGGAAATAGTCCAGAATGGCAGTGCTGCCGTTGACCTGCAATCTAAGGTTTGACAATGCACTTGCCCACACTGTCGAAAGTCACCATGCTCTCTCAGACTGTTGAATACGCATTGCGAGCCGTTGTGCATCTGGCAATGCGGGCTCCCGAACCACAGACGACCGCCGTGATTGCCGAAGTCACGAAGGTTCCGCCTGCGTATCTGGCGAAAGTGCTGCAGGGACTGAAGGAAAAGAACATCGTCCATCTTCAACGAGGAATCGGCGGCGGCGTTTCGCTGGCTCAATCACCGGACGAATTAACGATCCTGGACGTCGTGAATGCGGTCGATCCGATCAAGAGGATCAACCAATGCCCGCTCGACCTGAAGTCCCACGGGATTCGGTTATGTGCATTGCATTTCCGCATGGATAAAGCCCTGCAATCCATGGAAGATGCCTTTCGGGCGACGACCCTGAGTGACCTGCTTCGCGACGAAAACCCCAGCGTGCCGTTGTGCGATACGCTCGATCCGGAAGAAAGTCTATAGTACCCAGGCACAAGTTAATGGCGATAATTCGTTTAACGGCGAGCCGGAGGCGTAGGCAAATTACCAGAAAACCGACGCCTTCGGCTTGATGTTAAACGAAAAAACTTATGCACGGGTGATCTACAGTGGACATCACAAAGCAATGTCCATCCAAACGAGTCGATGATCAGAACATTTTATCAGGTCTGCTCCGGGGGTGCCGGGCATGGGCCAGAAGACTTCGGACGTCAGGACCCTGAGATCGCGGCTCGGCAGAACATAATCCACGCGCAGGTTACCGACGCTGCCGTCAGAGAAGTCAGATGTGTCATGGGAAGGATCGCCAATGTGTTTGTTGTTGATGTTCCCCTGAGTCCTTGCCGCTTCGATTGCGCCGTCGCTGACAGGGATGTGCGTGGCATTGACACGGAGGTGCTTCAGCAGTTGATCGATCGCGCTGTCGAAACTGTCGCCGTCGTTCGGGTCAGCGTTAAGATCACCCAGGATCACGAAGGGCGAATTGGATGCAATTCCCCCAGCGATGCCTTTGTCGTCAGTCAACCATGCATTTGGCTGATCAGAAATGTACTCAGCCCATAGTCGAATCTCGTCGTGATTGCGACGACCATTTCGATCTTCCGTGCCATCGAACGCGGGAGGCGTGGGATGACTCACCAGCACATGCAGTGACTTGTCCCCGATCTTTACCGGCAGGTCCCAGTGGCTCTTTGATGACAGACGGATCGTTGTAAGATCCGATTCACTGTACCACGTTTCGGCACCGTCGGTGGTTGCTGCCGGGACGGAGGACCTGGGCATTTTTTTCCAAAGCAGGTTCTGAAACGTGCGAACATCATTCGCCTCGATCGGAAATCGCGACAGCACAACCATGCCATACTGCCCGGGAAAGCGACCGAAACCAAACGCATCACCCCAGCCGTTTGTTTTTCCGTCGTGATCCAGATCCAGTCCACTCGGCATACCTGTGTTGACCGGCCCCGAAAAAGCAAATGCCAGCTTGAGAGCAGGTTCAGTGGTCCAGTCGCCTTCCGCTTCAAGATAGTCATTTCGAAAAATGTCGATCGACGTACTGGTTTCGTCGTAGTCAAATTCGTTCAGCAGCACGATGTCCGGTCTGACGATTCGCAGAATCCTCGCGACCTGACGAGCCTGCTCATTGCCGCCGCCCAGGAGGTTGCTCTCCAATTCGCCTGCTTTGTTGCGATTGAGACTGCAGTTAAATGTCGCAATCCGGATCGACTCCGTACCGAGTGGTTCCTGCGCGATGGCTGGAAAAGTGAATCCGCACGAGATCACGAACAGGCCTGGCAGCACGAAGAAAATCAATCCGAACTTCATTCGTCTCACCATGAATCATCAGAAATTATTTTAAGAACATACAATTGCGCGACCGCGAACATTTCTGGGTCAGTCGATTGCAACGTAGGGGCACACTGTCGTACGCTGCGCATGACAGACACGGTTTGTATCCCAATCCATCAGGCTTTCACAACGACCATTGATATAGGGCACTTTTTATGACTTTTTCACGAACGAACGGCTTTTGGATTCTCGGGATTATTGTGATGTCCGTTTTCGGATCGTGGTTGGAGGTGAAGGCGGATGAGTTCCGCGTCTTTGTCGGGACGTACAGCACAGGAGACAGCATCAGCAAGGGGATCTACACCTGCCTGTTCGATTCCGACACCGGCAAGCTCACCGAACCAGAGTTGGCGATCGAACTGGCGAATCCGTCATTTCTGGCGGTTCATCCGACTCAAAAATTCCTGTACGCAGTGAATGAACTGAGTGAAGGGCCAGGCAAAGGCAACGGGGGAGTCACGGCAATGAAAATCAATCCCGACGGAACGCTGATGAAACTGAACGACCAGCCATCGCTCGGTGGTGCCCCGTGTCATTGTAATGTCGACGCGACCGGTCGTACGTTGCTGATCGCAAACTACACCGGCGGCAACGTCGTCGCGTATCCGATTGCCGCCGATGGCAAAATCGGAGAAGCGAGCAGCAACATCCATCACGAAGATCCGACTCGCGAAAATGCGGCTGAACTCAAGCCGAGGGCTCATTCCATCAATCTGAGCAGCGACAATCGGTTTGCCTACGCGGCAGATCTGGGGTTAGACAAGATCTTTATCTACAAACTTGATGCAGATAACTCGACGCTGTCGCCGTCAGATCCGCCGTCAGCCAGCGTGACACTCGGCGGTGGACCGCGACACTTTGCCATTCATCCGTCCGGCAACTTTGCGTACACCAACAACGAAACCTCATTGGTGGCAACCGCGTTTGCGCGCAACGCCAAAACCGGAGCACTGAAGGCGATTCAGGATATCACCACGATCCCCGGCGGACATGAAGGCCAAAAGAGCACGGCAGAATGTCTGTGTCATCCGAGCGGCAAATTTCTCTACATCAGCAATCGTGGTCCGGATTCGATCACCGTCTATTCGATCAATCAGACAACAGGTTTGCTGACATGGGTGGAGAACGAGCCGACGGGTGGCAAGGAACCCCGCAATTTCTTGATTGAACCCGGCGGCAAGTGGCTACTCGCCGAAAACCAGAACTCGGATTCGATCCATGTATTCGCCATTGACCAGGAAACCGGCGCATTGAAGCCGACCGGCGATTCGATCAAAGTCGGCAAACCCGTATGCATTCGCATGGTGTCAGCGAAATGATTCTGACCTGTCCGAATTGCAGGAAGTCTTTGAAGGCACCGGACAGTGCGGCAGGGAAGAAGGTCCGCTGTCCGGCGTGCCTTGAAATCATTCCTGTCCCGGCAGCCGTCGTCGTCGGTGGTGGCGCTGGTGCGAGTACCCCGGTTGGCAGGCCGACAGCAAAGCCAAAGACTTCTTCGCCAACATCCGCTCCACTTTCCACCGCGCCATCCGGTCAGCCAGCGAGTAACTCAAGTGCGGAAGGCAGCAAGCCGACAGCAACTCCCGATGGCACGCCAAGCGGTGCGCGCAGCAGTGCTCAACCGCGATCAAAGCAGACCACAACAAGGTCGGGCACCGGTGAGTCGTCGCGACCTTCGAAGCGACCGAAGCCCGAATCGTCGTCAGATTATGAATCCGGCTATGAGTCCAGTGACGCCGATCCCTGGAGTTCCGCACCGTCGTGGGAAGAGCCGAATCCCTACGCCGCCCCGACGTATGGAGCGGCGTCGACTCGGAGCAGAAAAAATGTGGGCGGCGGCAACCTGAAACTCGCGGGTATTGGATTGCTCGTTCAGGCGTGGTCATACATCGGCATCATCGTGGTTTTCTTTTCGATGATTGCAATCGGAGTCATCGTCGCGTTGACCAGGAGTGGCGGCGGTGGCGGCATCGGTCCCAATGAAGTCGGAATCATGTTCGCCGGCCTCGGACTCATACTATTGATCCCGTTGGGAATAGCCATCCTTGTCGGCTATGTGCTGTGTGTTTTCGTACCACCGAAATCGAACGCCAGAACTCCGATGATCGTTGCGCTGGCATTATCGGTGGCGATGTTCCTGTTCTCGATTCTGCAGGCCGTAGGCACGGCGTTCAATTCTCCGGGTTTAGTCATCGCTTTTGCCGGACTCAGACTCGCCATGTGGATCGGCCAGATTGTCTGTTTCTGTCTGTTCATGAAGGCAGCGGCTACATATGTCCGCCGGGATGATCTCGCTCAATCTGCAAATATCGTGATGTATGGATTGACGATCGGGCCGCTTCTGGTTGTCGTGGGTGCATTCCTGGCTGGACTCCTGGGTCAGACAGTCGCCCCCGCTGCCGGCATTGCCATGTTCATCGGCGTAGCCGTGGTTAGCGTTGGGATTCTGGTGGTCTGGGTGATGCAGGTGTTTCTGATGTTTCGTCTGGGAACGGCGATGAAGAATTACTAGTGGATTTGACGATTGCATTGATGGAACAAAGACGATTGGCAAGTCCCCTCTCCCCCGAATCGTTTGCGGGATTGCACTCTCGAATTACACAGCCGCCTCGCCGCAAACGATTCGGGTGACGGGGCTGTTTTCGCACACTGCCATCCTGAATAACCCCTCATCCGGCTTGTCGGCCACCTTCTCCCCCTTGCCAGGAGGAGAAGGGACATTGCACAGCAATTTCAACAGCGACGGCCCGGCATGGGTAAACGCAATCGTGAAATGCGCTAATTATGTATGCGGCAGTTCCCTGCATCGAATCTACCGCTCCCTTCACCGAATTGGCCGCAGTACTGGTTCTGCTGGTGTCTGTGAACAGGCGGGCGGAAGGCTACGGGTGCCGCCCGCGGAATCGGCTGGCGTCCACAGATACTGCCAATGTGACCATTCCGTCAGGGACTCATAGAAAAGTACGGCGTCGCGGTCGGTTGGCAAAATCCCGGCGGCCGTTGCTTCACCGCTCGGTGATGGGCGCACCATGCCTTTGGCCGTCAGATCCACGGTCAGTTCCTTATCGAAGTCGCCATTTGGCCAGATCGCGAAGCCTTCTGAGTTGATATCGTACGGCTGGAAGTTGACGAAATTTGTTTCCAGTTGCTCGCGGACGAGATCAATTCCGGACTTCCTGTAGAATCCCTCGAGCGCATTCTGAAACGACTTGAGTTGTTCGGTCGAAGCGAATCTCAGCCAGCCTGATTCCGCCACCGATGCCGCCACCCAACCGCTCTGCTCCTGAAACAGTAGCCGAACTGCGGGTGAGCCCAGTCGTCTGCACTCCAGTTCCACATAGAAGCTGTTGGACGCCGCATGAATACGTTCGCAATGCAGACCCGTGTCTTTCCAGACCAGACACGATTTGAGCAGACTGATGAGCTCTCGTTCAACAAAACTGCGAATGGCTTTTTCGATATGTTCCAATTGATCTCCACTCGCTCGCCGAGCACTGAAGCGCCGGAATGATGCTTCGTGATGTTCCAGACGCCGCATGCGGCGAAACAGTTTTGGCAGCGTGCCGGAGTGAAAACCCGGACGCAACAGACGCGCCACTGTTTCTCCGTGACTTCCAACAGGCGCAGGCGTGAGTTGCTGCTGGCGATTCGCCTGATAGAGCCGCCAGTTTTCTTTCAACTCCCAGACAACGAACCCAAAAATTCCCGGCAGGAAGAAGATGTTGAAACCAGTCACCATGCCAGCCAGCCAGCTTCCCATGGACGGCTCAAACAGCTTGAACATCCATTCGCTGAGCCCCTTGATAAACGGAAAAAAGATCTTGTGTGCCACAGTCACGACAGGAAAATGCTTGACGGGATGCAGCGTTGGTTCGATCAGCAGATTGACATAAATCCGAAGCAGAAACGACACGAACGACCAGATCACTCCCAGAAATGCCTTGGCCACAATCGACAGCCAGCTCTCGTCACTGTGAAACCGCAACCATTCATCGACAGCATACAGGAAGCGTTCGATGAAGTTCAGCACCATGCGGAACATGTCGATGATCCACTCAATCACCGCCATGACCACGCGCGCACGCAGCTTGTACCACGCATTGCCGACCCATTCAGCCGTGAGTTCCTGTGTGTCCTGTCCCAGGCGGGAATTGAGAGCCATGCTCAACAGAATCGCGATGCTCCCGGTCCACCACCAATTCAGTGTTTCGCCCATGACGATCCACGGAATTGCCTGAGTGCCAGCCAGCGACACGATGCACGGCATCAGGATCAGTCGCCGGATACGTACGAACGTCCGATTTCGTAGCAGCAATTGCACAAACGGCAGTCGTATGATCTTCAGTGGAAAATCGATCAGAATCTTCCGCGTTCGTCGCCAGACCGAGGAGACAGCTCGAAAGAACCAGCGCCGAAAAGGTACGACATGAATCAGAAACATCAGCAGAAAACCGATGACCAGAATCCAGGATAACATTTCCTGTTGCCTTCCGACAACCTGATCCACTGCGTCGTCTGCGTTACGTGGCGTCACGGCGATAATTTCGCGGCTTTCCTCGACCGCAGTTTGTCCGTTCAGATTCGCCCGCTCGACGACTTGAGTCGTTGCGTCAGGAGGGGGAACTTGCTCGACATTTCCAACCGTTTCATCCTCCGCGTCCGCGGTTGCCGTCTCATCGTTCAGATCAGTGGAACTTGCTGAAGCCGATGATTCAGCCGTTGCTTTTGCAACCCTCCGGTTGAACAAATCGATGATATGGCTCACGCCCTCCACGATCACGACGGCCCCGCCGAACGGGATGATCAGAAACTGTGTCGCAAAACGTCCGACGCGCGTGCCGAAGAACAGGGAACTCGTGATCTGCAGCCAGCGCAGATAGAATTCCCCGCGACGATAGACGCCGTCCATCGCGACATCCAGCCGGTCATCGGCGCGCAGCAAATGGTCGCCTTGGTAGAGTTCCCTGAATTGGCTCAGGTCCGGCAGCTTGAGATCGTTCTTGCTGATCGCATCTCGCAGGTAGCCCATCGTCAGGTAACCACGACTGGCGATGCAGTCGAGCGAATCCTCAACAAGCTTGTCGAATGCCACCTGTTCGGGCACACTTGTCGGCCTGAGCTCAACGTCCAGGAGCGTCTGACCGAGGGCCGGTCGCATCCGCGTGCGCATCTGCTCTTCCGCCAGCCGTGCGGCATCATGCAGCAGTTGAGTCAGCCGCTCGCGTTCAATACCGCTCAGACGAACATACACCAGTCTCGACGCGGCGCTGGCCAGATGCTTGGCCATCGTCACTTCCCGCAGATTCGTAAGCGGACGCCGCAGAGGCCGTTGGCCGCGACTCACGATCCACTTGACGAGGTCCACTTTGTACGTCACCCGTTCATGATCCAGACAAACCTTCTGGAGATCGTAAAGCAGCCGCTTTTCGGAATTCCAGAATCCATGCACGGAGTTCGTGGCGAGCTCCCACAGCGACGAGTGCCAGTTGTCTGTTTCTTCTGCCCGAAACTCAATCGCCCGCCGCAGACGTTCGGTCAGGAACTGAATATCGGTGCGGGCTTTTTCAGTGGCAGCATTTCGTTTGTCCGACGTTGTCGCTCGTTGTGACGCCATAATCGCGTTGATGATCGCCGCAACCGTATTGCCACGTTCGTTATTGCGATCACGACGTCGCAACAAACGCACGTACGCGCGGTCGGATTGCGTGATCCCGGTGCCCAGGGTCCAGTTGCGGCGCGTACTCACAAGTGCGGCTTCGTCCCGAACCACATGCGGTGTCAGATCAGGATCGGTCGCGCCGTACAGTTTTGTGCGCGCGTAGATCTCGTCGGCGTTGACGTCGCGCGACAATACCTTCTTCAGATGCGGCTGGCCCGCCAGCGACGGGAACCAGACTGCCAGGAGATCCGGTTCAAAGCGCTGCAATGCACTATAAAGTGCTATAAATTCCCGCCAGGCCTCAATGCGGGAATCCGGATCGATCAGTCGATGTTCGCTCCGCATCACGAAGTGAGCTTCATCAAACGCGACCTGACCGATTTCTGCGATGCGTTCCTGCACATCCGCACGCCTGAATTTCATCTGACATTTCAGCATCAACTCGCGATCGATCTCAGCGTGAAACAGGCGACGCCAGACCTGCTGCAGAAGCTCCTGAAGCGGCCAGTGCTCCAGTTCGCCTTCTTCCGGCTGACTGATGAGAAGGCACCTGTCCGGCAGGTTTGAAAATGTCGTCAGGCCAAGTTCATCCGGGTGCGTCAAATGCCGCACATCCACGGCCGCCACGACCTGGCTTTCGGTATGTGGAATCGAAGCCGAAAGTTTGGCAAATCCGCATTGTTCGCGAATGACACGCCGAATCACACGGCTTTCGACAAGGTAAGCCGACGCATCAGCCCGCGACAAAGCCCGTCGGAGCTCTTCAATTCGGGAAATTCCATCGACCCGTGACACCGCATCTCCTTTCAGATTCGGACAGTCGCCCGATGAGATGCCGGTACTCTAATGCTTTGCCAGGCTTTAAAAAAGGTTCATCGACAAATGAAGTGCGCGGTGACATTTGTGCATTCAATGTGTTGGCGTTGATCGACGATGTTGGTACTGCGACTGAGCCTGAAAGGCTCGCGCATATCAGCCTGGGGCAAGAGAATCCGCGAATGCGGATGAACGCCGCCCCAGGCTGATATCCCGTCTGAACACGAACCCTGACAGGGTTCCACAATGCTGGTCTGACCTTTAAAAAAGGGGGCAGGAACCAATCACCGAATGGCCCGGAGGGTGCTCCGCACAATTGGTTCCTGGCCCCTTTTTTAAAGCCTTAACACCGTTTTCAGAATCCAGCGTATTTCTCTGTGGAAACGCTTGTGTTTCTGGCCCCGGCTGAGGTACTTCATTCTTCTTCAATTTCGCAGACAGCCTGCAGACAGATCGTTGTCAGCGGTCGTATTCTTTTCAATCCAGGTCGGAAGTTGTGATGGCATCTCAAGCGAAAGCATCCGGCCCATCTTACAGCCACTATGCCTGGATTATTGTCGCGTTGCTGTTTCCTGTGGCGCTGCTGAATTATCTGGACCGGCAGATGCTGGCGGCGATGAAGCAGTCGATGGTCGCTGATATCCCATCGATCAGCGACAAAGAACATTGGGGCTTTGTGCTCGCCAGCTTCAAATGGGTGTACGCAATTCTGAGTCCCCTGGGCGGCTATGTGGCTGACCGTTACAGTCGCCGTCATGTGATCGTGGTGAGTCTCTTCGTCTGGTCGATAGTGACGTTTGCAACGGGATTCGTCCAGACGTACGACCAACTGGTATGGACCCGGGCATTGATGGGCATCAGTGAAGCCTTCTATATCCCCGCAGCACTGGCTTTGATTACCGACTATCATGTCGGTCGCACGCGATCGACAGCCGTGAGCGTCCACCAGGCCGGAATCTACTCAGGACTCATTCTGGGGGGACTCACGGGGTTTGTCGCAGAAGATCCGATGTTCGGCTGGCGAACTGCATTCTACTGCTGCGGCGTCCTTGGCATCCTGTATTCTGTGCCCCTGATGCTGTTCCTGCGAAACCCCGATCGCCAGTCTGAGCAAAAATCAACTGCACCACTCGCGGCGCTGCAGGAGTTGCTGACCAATCGCAATTTCCTGCTGTTGGTCGTTTACTTTACGCTGCCAGCGATTGCAGGCTGGGTCGTGAAAGACTGGATGCCCGATATTCTGCGGGACAAATTCAATCTGCAGCAAGGGAAGGCAGGACTCGTTTCGATGTTTGTCCATCCGGCGTCGATTGTAGGTGCGGCGATCGGCGGCCTGCTGGCGGACTACTGGATGAAGAAAGCCAACCGCGGGCGGATCTTTGTGAGCGCGATCGGTATGGCCATGTTCCTGCCCGCATTGTTCAGTGTCGGCAACGCTTCATCATTTTCGATCGCCGTGATGGGCCTGGTCGTGTTTGGCCTTGGCTGGGGATTCTTTGACTGCAACAACATGCCGATTCTGTGTCAGATCACACGACCTCAACTGCGAGCCACCGGCTATGGAATCATGAATCTGGTCAGCATCAGCTGCGGCGGGTTCGGCGACTGGGGATTCGGATTCCTGCGTGACCGCAACGTGCCACTCAATGTCATCTTCGGCGCGTTTGCACTGCTCGCGGCGGTGTCAATCGTCATCGTGCTCCTGATACGTCCGCAACAGAAAGATCCCGCAGAGTGATTCCAATGCGACTCCCGGCAGAAAGCCAACCGCACGCACTATTTTAGACGGAATCAAAACCCCGCGTGCGTGAGTCAGCGAAAACCCACGCCAGGGTTTTGTGCCAATCCGTCATTGCTTTCATCATACGCGAGATTAAGATTCGTCAGCCCGCCGCGAGCGTTGCATTTGCCACGTCCAGCAAACGCGAGCTGACTTGTGGTGTTACGGCAATATTCAAAACTTGCACAAGCGACCGCTTGCCGCGAATTTTGAGTTTCGATAAATTTCCCTTCGAGTTTTGATTATCCTGATTCCCAACGGGTTGCTACCTTAAACTGAGTTGGGATTACTGGAGTGTTCGGCCAATTGCGTTTAGTTGGTTCGAGAAAACACATAGGCTATCAAGCGGAGTAGAAGATGGTCGTTCGCAAATCCAGTAAGAAACAATTTGTCGCTGCCATCATCGTGCTTTTGTGCGGCATTCTGATGGTCGTTCTCGAACTCGCTGATTGGGCGATGTTCGGAGAAAAACTTCAACTCGGTGCAGCAGTAGTTTTTCTCTGTTTGGGTACAGCGCTGATGGCTGGTCATCGGCGAAAAATGACAGAATAGATTTCCTCGGAAGACACGGGGATTCGGAAAAAGCTGGATTCATGTGTTCTTTATGGCCGGCTAATGGTAGAAACAATCAATCCTGTCCCTTCGCGACTATGGTTGGACTGTCGATTGGGTTGCATTCCGACCGGGTCTCGATTCAGGCCGAACAATCCGTTGCACGCGGAGCCGCGGGCCGCGCTGGTTCTGAAATGATGTCGTTCGCCGCGGCCCGGTGAACGGTGGCGTTGAACTTAACCGCTTCGTGAATCGGGATCATTTTCTGACGTAGGCGCGGTGAGGTGCGTGTCATGCTGATCGCCGTCGGGTTGCACGATGCGTTTCTGTC
>Ga0105046_10002296_pt1 | contig 30153 bp, 26 predicted proteins | sample MAT03_FD_78385 | JGI IMG/M metagenome (GOLD analysis project Ga0105046, IMG submission 78385) | Freshwater microbial communities from Lake Fryxell liftoff mats and glacier meltwater in Antarctica - MAT-03 (megahit assembly) | ecosystem: Environmental > Aquatic > Freshwater > Ice > Liftoff...
CTTCAACCAACAAGGATAAGCGCAGCGTACGCATGAAAAGAAAGATCGCGATGTGGAGCGACAGCTACTATCTCGAGGTGCTCAACTCGGGCTTTCCTGCGATTTAAGATGCGCTCGCCCTGGATGGACAGGTCTGCCTAATCGCCGAAGGAGGGTTCTCGGAAATCGGGCTGGCGCCTGGCGGGGTTGGTGGCGGCCAGCCGGTCTGGCGACGTTTCTACGTGGGTTTGGGCCGCACGCGCTTGGGCCCGCCGGTTGCTTCAACGTTCGACGATGAAGACCAACGACAGGCGCGTGGGGCTGCTGGAACGGGTAGGTCTGGAGCTGCGCACGCGCCACTACAGCCCACGAACCGTCGAGGCGTACGTCGGATGGGTTCGGCGCTATGTGAAGTTCCACGATCGACGACACCCGGGCGAACTCGGACCCGAGGCCGTCTCCGCCTTCTTGACGCACCTTGCCGCTGAGGGCTCTGTGTCGGCTTCGACGCAGAACCAAGCGCTTGCTGCGCTGATCTTCCTCTACGGTGAGCTACTCGGCCGGCCACTGGAGGAGACTCAGCGTTCGTACGGGCCAAACGACCGGAGAGACTCCCCTCTGTACTCACGCCTCGCGAGGTCGACGCCCTTCTAGCGCAGCTTGAGGGCGTGCCGCGTCTTATGGCCGAGCTGCTCTATGGCGCGGGTCTTCGCCTACTCGAATGTGCGAGGTTGCGCGTCAAGGACGTCTGTTTCGACAGTGGCGAGCTTCGGATTCGCTCAGGCAAGGGCGACAAAGACCGTGACGCACCGTTGCCGGCCGCGATTCAACCACGACTGCGGGCCCATCTGGCGAACGTGAAAGAGCAGCACACGCGCCATCTGGTCAGTGGCGCAGGCTGGGTCGAGCTCCCCAACGCGCTCGATCGAAAGCTGCCGAATGCGGGGCGGGAATGGCCGTGGCAATGGGTCTTCCCGGCCACGCGAACTTATCAGGAGGGGCAATCCGGTCGACGACGACGGCACCATTATCATGAGACGGCCTTACAAAAAGCCGTGCGAATCGCGGCGTTGCGGGCAGGTCTGCCGAAGCGCGTCACCTGTCACACGCTACGGCATTCCTTCGCTACTCATTTGCTCGAGAACGGCTACGACATTCGAACGATCCAAGAGCTGCTCGGGCACCGCTCCGTCGCAACTACGATGATCTACACACATGTCCTGAATCGCGGTGGCCGGGGCGTGCAGAGCCCTCTTGACGCCTTGCGCCGCTGAGTCCGACCCCACGAGTCAATCAAGGCGCAGCTATCCACAGGGCCCGACCTTGGACGTCCGTCCCGACGTCATTGCGCTGGTGGATCCGAACAGGCGCTCCTCAGCCCCGATTCAGCGGGTGTGCACACGCGCGCGATTTTCAACCACGCGTAGCTGTATGCGGACTGTTGCCTGGCAACGGCGCCAGCTCCGACGAACACGGGCGGCCTCGGGATTATGTACGGGACACTCATTGGGCCCGAGCAAGCGCCGCTCCAGCTGCGAGTCGGCGTGGTCGAGGTGGGCGGCGTCGTTACCCCTGATGGTGCGCTTCGTCATCGATCGGCAAGGCCAGGTGAGCGCGGTGGGTGCTGGCGAGACCACCCTTGATGACCAGGTGGCCGTGCATTCACGCCCGAGAAGTAGGTCGGGAGCGTTTCAGCCTGCCCCTCGCCCCGCCCCCCTGGGCCGCGGCACGCTGAGCGCGCCCGGGCAGCGCTGACGCAGGTAGTCGAGCAGGATCTCTTGCTCGACCGCGTCGATGCCGAACAAGGCGAACACGGCTGCGTCGAGCTCGGTGCGATGCTGCGGATCGAGGCTTCGAGCGTTGGTGGCGCGGGCGCTGAGTCGACGCACCTCTTGGCGAAGGCGTGCATCGGCCGGCGGTCTGGGCAGCTTGCGTAGGTGCGAAAGCTTGACCTGAGGGAATGTGGCTTGGCGCGCGTCACGCTGCCCTGCGACGTGAAAGGCTCGATAAAGCGCGCTGTTCAACAGGCCGAGCAGCAAATCACGATCGAACTCTTCGGTGACGAAGCCTCCAAGCAAGGAGTTGCGAAACGTATGACCGTTGTGGGCGGCGGCGATCGGAAACGCGGCCGTCTGGCGCACCACGAAAGAGACGGCTTGGTAGGTGCTCGGCGGTCGTAGCAAGCACTTGGTGCGCTCGAGCGTCGGTTGGTGGGGGTGCAAGAACAGCTCGGGTTCGTGGCACACGAACTCCTGGACGCGTCTACCTTCCAAGAGCCCAAGCACATAGGGCGCCTTCGGTGCCGCGGCGCGGCGGAGCAGTTCGGCGGTCACTTGGCGGTTGGTCTGCAGCCCGAGTTCACGAAAGAGTTCGGGGGGCAGAGTGGGTAGGCTGGCGAGACGGAGCAGCGCGCCCGGAACGACGAGCTCGGTTGACTCGTTGCTCTTTCGAGCACGCTCGGAGAGTTTCCACGGACGCGCGTCGCCGGACTGAGTCGCTGGCAGCGGTCGAGCAATGAGCGCAAAGCAGGGCTGGACCACGCCGGAGAAGGCGTCCTGCCCGAATTCTTGGAGCGGCTCCGCGGGCCGGTGGCTCTCGGTGAGGCGCGTGCGCAAGGCGCGGTAGCCGTCCAAGTCGGAGAGGGAACTCGGCACAAGCAAAGAAATGAGCCCACTCGGCGCCCACTCGGCGGCGCGTTCGATGAACAGAGATTGCAGCGTCGGATAGCCGCGAAATGCCCGGTAACGATGGCGATAGTAGGCCCGCTGTTCCCTAGGCAGGGGACGCGCGGCGCGCCCCTGGAACGCAACCCAGGGTGGGTTTCCGACGATCCAGTCGAAGCCCCCTTCAGGGACCCAGGCCGATGCGGCCTCGGCCAAAGAGTCGCAGTGCACGAGGCGCGGGTTGGCCCGAAGTTCGCCGTCGCCCAAATAGAGCCAGAGCGCCACTTCGCTCACAGCGCAGGCGAGCGCCATCTTGTCGAAGCCGTACAGGCATTCGTGAATGGCGCGTCGGAGCCCCGGCCCGACGCCCTCCGCGCGGCCCTGTTCGACGAGAGCGCGCGCAACCTCCAAGAGAAACGCGCCGCCGCCCTCGGCTGGGTCGCAGATGCGAAGCGTGACCCGATCCCGAGCGGCGCCAAATGGCAGCAGCGGCAGGCTGGTATCGATGACGACGCGGGCAATCTCTGGTGGGGTGAAGAAGCTGCCACTGTTCTTGCGGCTGGCATGGCTTTCGCTGCGTTCGAACGCGGCTTCGAGCGCCAGCAGAGCGTCGAGGGTTTGTCCCAAACGGTGCGCCAGCGTGAGTCGCTCTCGCGAGTCGTCTGCCAACGTCCAGAGCACGAGCTCCGTCCCAAGCTCGGCGTCCAGTTCTGCCGCGCCGCTGGCCAGACGACTGCTGCCGAGACTCGCCGCGGGAAGCCCAGCTCGCGCGCCGAGTTCATCGGCGAGCCGCTTGAGCACCGAAACGCGCAGCTCGTCGCGTCGCTCGGGCGCACCACGCCAACGCTGCTCGTAGAGACGCTCGAAACTCACCATGGCTGAGGCGGAGCTTGCCGCGGCGCGCTGCCCAAGCGCCCGGCCAGGGCGATGGCGGAAGCCATGCCTCGCGCGTCAGCGATACCCTTGCCCGCGATGTCGTAGGCGGTGCCGTGATCGACCGACGTGCGTACGATCGAAAGACCCTGCGTGACGTTGACCGTGCCGCCGAAGTCGATGAGCTTCATCGGGATGGTGGCTTGGTCGTGGTACATGGCGACAACGCCGTCGTAGCCGTCACTCACCGCCTTGCGGAACGCGGTCTCGGCGCCCACGGGACCCAGGATGTGCGCCCGCCCGCCGAGCAGGCGCGTTGCCCGCGAAATACCCGGCAAGATGGCCGTTTTTTCCTCGCTGCCGAGCAACTCGCCCTCGCCTGCGTGCGGGTTGACCGAGCAGACGGCGATGCGCGGCGCGGCGAAGCCGAGGCGCAACATCAGATCGGCCAACTCGATGATGGCGCGCGTCACGGCAGCAGGAGTCAGGGCGGCCGGGACCTGGGAGAGCGGCAGGTGCGTGGTCACCAGGCTGGTGACCACAGCGTCTGCGGCGAAGCACATGACGCTGTGCTGGGCGCCGTCGAGCGCTTCGAGCCACTCGGTGTGGCCGCGAAACGACTTGGCCCGCTTCAACCCCGAGTGCGCGATGGCTTCCTTGCTGACGGGCGCGGTCACCAGCGGCAATCCGAGGTAGTGCGCCAGGCGGTAGCCGTGCTCGATGTACTCGAGTTGAGCGCGACCGCCTGCAGGCGACGGCTTGCCCCATTTGCGGTCGGCGGCGCCGAGCGCCGGACCCGGCGACACGATCTGCAGGCCCCGGAGCGGCCGATTCGGATCGTAGTCCGGAACGCTCTGAATGCGCTCCTTGGGCCATCCCAGCGCAACCGCCGCGCGAATGAGCACACCGCGATCGCCAACGATGAGAGCAGGCGGTGCGCCGCGCTTCAGGCAAGCTCCCAGCACTACCTCGGGACCGATCCCCGATGGGCAACCCATCGAAACGACGACTGCGCTCGCTCCGGTTTTACGCGGACGAGCGACGGGTTCATTCGTCGTCTTCGGTTTCGGTGTCGTCTTCGTCGTCGGCATCCGGTGCTCTCAGCTTGTAGCCAGAGCCGCGCAGTGTTTCCAGTGGCAGCGCATCACCCAACTTGGCGCGCAACCGGCGCACGTGAATGTCCACGGTCCGCGGACCACCATCGTAGCGGTTGCCCCAAACGCGAGCCAAAAGGTGCTCGCGAGAGAGCACCTTGCCGCGCCGCTCGCACAGATAGGCGAGCAATGCGAACTCTTTGGCCGTGAGCGAAATCGGCCGGCCGCCCACTGAGACCTCGTGGCCTGCCTTATCGACGACAATGGCGCCGACCTTGTGACGCTCCTCGGTCGCGAACTCGCTGCGCCGCCACTCGAGCGCTCGGATGCGTCCATAGAGCTCCTCCGGCACATAGGGGTGGAGCACGAAATCATCGAAACCACTCGACGGTTCGATGCGCGCGACCTGCCCAACTGTGACGGCAATGATCGCGCCGACGTTGTCGAAGAAAGGCTCCTTGCGGACCGCTCGGAGAGCTGCCACCGCCAGATCCGGACGGTCGAGGGCCTCGAAGACCAAAGCGCGCGGCTTCAGGTCGAGCTCCTCATCCTCGTCCGTGATCAGGTTGACCGGATCATCCCAAAGGTCGAGCGACCTGACGCTGGCGCCGAGCTGCGCGAGCGTGGAAACCGCACCTTCTTCGCGCTCCAGCATCGGTCCGTGACCGATGACGGCCACGTAACTCTTGGACTTCGAACTACCTTCAGCCAATGTCGGTTCCGCCCACGGTGATGCGCGCGATCTTGATGGTGGGGCAACCCACCCCTACGGGAACACTCTGGCCGTCCTTTCCGCACGTCCAAATCCCGTCGGAGAGCGCTACGTCGTTACCCAACATTGTTACCTCACGAAGTGTTTCGGGACCATTTCCAATGAGATTCACGCCCTTGAGGGGCGCGGTAAGCTTCCCGTCCTCGATCAGATAGCTTTCCGTGAGCGAAAACACAAAGTCCCCATTCGAGATGTCGACCTGACCGCCGCCGAAGGTCGTAGCGTAGATGCCTTTTTTGACCCCGCGAATGATCTCCTCGGGATCGTGCGGGCCGGCCGTCAGGATGGTGTTGGTCATGCGCGGCATGGGGGCGCACTGGAAGCTCTCTCGCCGGCCATTCCCGGTGGGGGCAACCTTGAAGTGGTTGGCGCTCTGCCGGTCCTGCAGGTAACCGCGCAGGATGCCATTTTCGATCAACACGTGACGCTCGGGCTCCTGGCCCTCGTCGTCCACGTTGATGGCTCCGCGACTCTGCACGATCGTGGGATCGTCGACGACCGTGCACAGCGAGCTGGCGACCACTTGGCCTATCTGTCCCGTGTAGTTGCTGGTGCCCTTCCGGTTGAAGTCGGCTTCGAGCCCATGGCCGACTGCCTCGTGCAACAGGATACCGCTGTCGCCCGGCGCGAGCACGACTTCGAGCTGGCCCGCCGGCGCCGGGCGCGCGTCGAGCAACACCAGAGCTTGGCGAGCCGCAATTTCGGCGTGCCACTCTGGACTCTTGTCCGAAAAGTAGCCGAGCGTCATGCGCCCGCCGCCGCCACTGCGTCCGGATTCGCGGCGATTGCCTTCGCGAGCGACGGCACTGACGCCGAAGCGCATCATCGGTTGCACGTCGTGGGCCCAGCGTCCGTCGCTGGTCACGACCAGAATCTCGCGAACCGACTCGGCGAATGACGCCTGGGCCTTTTCGATCTTGGAGTCGAAGGAAAGCAAGTGCTTGGCGGCCCGCTCGAGCAGGGCCCGCTTGTCGACGCCCGGTTCGTCCATCGTCATGCGGCCCAGCTCGTAGCGGCGTGGCAAGACCGAAGGCTGCACCGCCTGCGCCACGGTGCCGCTCGCCGTAGTGGCGATGCGGGCGGCGGTCTGCGCGGCCCGTTTCATGGCGTCGAACGATAGATCTTCGACGTGAGCGTAACCGGTCGCGTCGCCCTTTTGCACCCGCACACCCACGCCCATGCTCACACCCCGCGACGCGCTGCGCGTGATGCCTTCTTCGAATGACAGGCTGCCGTGCGCGCTGTATTCGAAGAACAGGTCCGCGTAGTCACCGCCCTCCGACAAGGCGATCTCCAGCAACTTCCGAGCAATTTCTCGGTCAATCTCGTGGCTCTGCCCCTGACCGAAAGGCGCGCGATAGGAAGTCACGGTGGCATTCATGGCCCGAAAGATGCGCCGGGCGAAGGCCCTTCGCAAGCCGGGCTCGAGCCCTTCGCGAGCCGTGCCCTGCCGGCACTGGTCTGGATGGAGCCTGCGTGTAACCTGCGGCCATGGCTGAATTCTCGCGCCTCCTGGTCGTGTTGCACGTCGTCGCCGACATGCTTTGGATTGGCTCGATCCTGGGCGTGGCGGTGCTACTGGTTCGTCCCGTGGCGGCCGCAGATGCGCGGCGAGCGCAGGGCGAGCTTGGACTCTACTTGTACAAGAAGCTGGCCACTCCCGCCTTCGTCGGGGCCTTCGTGCTCGGCCTCGTGCTCTTGAGTCTCGACCTCGATGCTTACTTCGTCCGTACCCACTTCATGCACGCCAAGTTGCTGTTCGCTTTCGGCGTGATCGGTTTGCATCACGTCATCGGCGCACGCGCCAAGAAGCTCGCGCAGGCTCCCGAGACCTCACTGGGCGCCGTCGCACCGCTCAGTATCGCATTGATCGCCTGCGCGGCTCTCACCATCTACTTCGCAGTCTTCAAGCCGATGTGACCCAGGCCGAGGACAAAACACGGGGCCGGACCCGTTTCGTTGACCAGAAAAACCCCACTGCCTACCCTGGCTGCTCGGCGCGTGCCCTCGGCAGCGTCCCGGATCCCAAAGACAAAACGTGGCTATCGATCGCGAGAAAATCCTCCAGGCTGCCGCGAAGCTCGTCGACAAGAAAAAGTACGACAAAGCGATCGTGGAGTACCAGAAGATCGTTGAGAGCGATCCGAGTGACGCGCGTACTCTTCTCAAAATTGGCGATCTCCAAACTCGACTCGAAGACTACGCCGGCGCCATCGCCACGTACGACCAGGTCGCCCAATTCTACACGGCGCAGGGCTTTCAGCTCAAAGCCATCGCCGTGTTCAAGCAGGTGCGCGAACTCATCAAGAAGCACGCGCCCGAGCTTTCGCCTCGCTACAGCCACATCACGCCGCGGCTGGCGGACATCTACGCTCAGCTGGGCCTGACCAGCGACGCCCTGGCCGCGTACGACGAGGTGGCCACGATCCTGCAAAAGTCCGGTCGCGACCGCGACGCCGTCGGTGTGTTCCGCAAGATCGTCGCGTTGGACAACAAGAATCCAATCTCCCACCTGCGCCTGGCAGAAGCCTCGTGCCGGCTGCAAGAGCTCGACGCAGCCATCGACTCGTTTTGGACCGCCGCCAGCTTGCTGCTCAACTTGCAGCGCCCGGATGACGCTCTGAAGGTGATCGAGCGCATCCTGCATTTCCGACAGGACCCGCTTTACGCGCGCGCGGCCGCTGAACTCTATTTGAAGCGCGCGCAGCCCCAGGCCGGTATGCAAGCCCTGGCCAAGCTGCAAATCGCTTTCCAGGCCAACCCCAAAGACCTCGACACCTTGGCCCTGCTGGCCCAGGCGTTCGAAGTCATCGGCCAGCCCGACAAGGCACTTGCCGTGCACATCGAAATGGGGCGCATCGCGCGAGAGCAAAACAAGCCCGAACTCTTCCGCGAAATCCTGGCGCACCTGAAGTCGACGGCACCGCTCAACGATCAAGTGCTAGCGCTCGAGCGCATGGGCCCCCCGCAAGGGGCCTCGTCTGCGCCACCTGGTGCTTCGATTCCGCCTCTGCCGCCGCCCGCCTCGTCGCTTCCGCCTTCGCGCAACCAGAGCGCACCGGCTTCGGTCGAGATCGTCGAAACCGTCGATCTGGACGACGAGGTCGAATACCTCGAAGACGCGCCTGAGAGCATGGCGGTCGAAAGCATGCCGATGTCTCTCGTGTCCGACAGCGGACCGCCTTCGGGCGTGTTGATTACGGGCGACGTCGCGCCGGCGGAAGAACGTGGCAGGCCGCAGTCCTTCCGGCCCTCGACGCACGCGCACAAAGCCATCGTCGATGCCGAAGCATTTCGCCGCCTGGGCTTGCTCGACAAGGCGGTCGAGGCTCTGCACATTGCGCTCGAAATCGACCCGAACTCGGTGCCAATCCGCCAGAAACTGCGCGAAATCTTGGTCGAAGCGGGCGAGCGCGAGCCCGCCATCGTCGAGACGTTGAACATCGCCATCATCCACCTGCACAACCAGGATCCGGATGCGGCCGAGCCGCTGATTTACGAGGTCCTGGAGATCGAGCCGGATCACGCTGACGCACGCAACCTGCTCGAGCACGTTCACGCGCTGCGTGATGGCCAAGTCCAGCCCGCCGACGGACACTTCGATTCGTACGATCTCGAAGGCATTCCGCCGGCTTCGGCCATCAGTGCCATTCCCGGAGACGCACCGCTTCCCACCTTTCCGCTGAGCGAAGGCAGCGACCGCCCGCCACCGATGTCGCGTCGGCCTCTACCCGAGGCCATCGAAGAGGTGCTCGAAGAAGCCGAATTCTTTGCGGCACAGGGTCTGTTCGCGGATGCGGATGCCATCCTCTTGGACCTGCTCAAACAAGCTCCCGATCACGTGCTGCTCCGTGAGCGCTTGGCCGAAGTCCGCGCCGCCCGCGCCGATGCCGAGGCCGCTGGAACGGTCGAAGAGCCGAGCTTCGATCCGCCCACCGACCACGCGTTCGACATCGCGGCATCGCTGGATGCGCTCGACACTCTCGATCCCCACGAGGCGACGGCTCAACCGCAGATGGCATCGCCCAGCCAGGAGATCGACGTCGACCAGGTCTTCGCGAAGTTCAAGGAAGGCATCAAGGCTACTGTGGACGATGCCGACGCCGCGACGCACTACGACTTGGGTGTGGCTTACAAGGAAATGGGCCTATTGCCCGACGCCCGAGCGGAGTTCGAGCTGGCCAGTCGCGACCCTCAACGCGCTTGCATGTGCCTCTACATGATGGGCGCCATCTTCATGCAGCAGGGCGATTTGTCTGGAGCCAGCGACTTCTACCTCAAGGCGCTCGAAGCCAAGATCAAGACGCCCGACCAAGAGAAGAACCTCGAGTACGAGCTGTCGCTCGTCTATGAGAAGCGCGGCGACACCAAGGCCTCGCTCTACTACTTGCAGAAGATCGCCAAGCGCGACCCGAGCTTCCGCGACGTGGGCGCGCGCATTCGCGCACTCGGTGGCTCGATGCCCCTCAGCGATTCGGGAGACGACGATCTCGACGCCGCCTTCGACAACCTGTTCGGTTGAATCGAGCGCCTCAGGCGAGGTTGAATCGAGCGCCTCAGGCGAGATGCTCGACTCAACTCCTCGATGAACATTCGAGTCAGCGCACTTCCACGGGCGGAACCGGCGGGATCTTGAACTCGTCCCAGGCAGGCGTGACGTTGTTCGTGAGCAGCTCACTCACCGTCGCGCTGTCGCCCTGGCCGGCCCCCAAGTTACACTGATTCCACAGGTAGATCGCGGGCGAGCTGGTGATGCTGCCGTCGTGCCCTTGATTTCGCCGGGATGGATGGCCTCGATCACGCCCTCGTCACCCACGCCAAAGCCGTAAAGTGCATTGGTCGTCTCACCCGGCACCGTGCCGGGCGAGCCCCAAAACACCATGCTTCCGCCTGCAGCGACCGGAGCGATCTGAAAAGTCCCCGCGGCCTCGGCGCCGCTCGTGGCTTTGACCACGTAGGTGATGTCCTGGTTGTAGACGCTCTTGGACAGGCCCTCCCAGATGTCGAGCGGCAACACGTAGGGCAGCGACGCCGCGTAGATGGTCAACTCGTGACGCGTCTGCGCCGAGCTCAAGGTGATCTTGTGAGCGCCGGTCGCGTCGCCGTAGAAGAAGCGTGGCCTCGTCCAAGCGGCGGGGAAGACACTGCCCGTGGCGGGTTCACTGATGCAGGGACCCGTCGTCGCGGCCGCACCGTCGAGAGTCGCCTTGTCGCCCTCGCTCACTCCCTCGTCGGTGATGACGAGCGGAGCGCTGCCATCGGGCGTGCTAAAGATGGGGCAATCGGTTTTGCATTCGGGTGTAGCGGACCGCCCAGAGGGAAGTTTCCAGCCCGGCTTGGAAGCCTTCAGCTCACTTGGGAGCGGGTGCCGCGGCCGGAGCCTTGGGCGCGACCGGAGCGAGTGCGGCTGGCTTTTTCTCGGCTGGCAGGGTCGCGGGGCCTTCGACAGGCGCGGGCGCAGTGCCACCGTTGTACATCGTGATCACGCGGTCCGTGACGTCGAGATCGCTGCGCGAGTAAGGAACGGCCTGCTTGTCGACAATCAAGTCGTAGCCGTCCTGGGTGGCCAGACGGCGGATCAGGCCGAGCGTCTTCTGGAAGATCGGCTGAGTCAGCTCGTTCTGCTTCTTCTGCAGTTCTTGATTGAACGAAACGTAGATCTGCTGGAGCTCCGCCATCTCGCGCTGCCAAGCTTCGGCGCGCCGTGCGAGCGCTTCCTGGCTCAGCACGGTGCGCTGCTTCTCGATGTCGGCGCGCTCCTGCTCGAGATCCTTCTGCTTCTTGTCGAGTTCACGCTGCTTGCTGTCGAACAGCTTCTTGAGAGTCGACTGCAAGCGAAGACCGTCCTCGGTCTCCATCATCGCGCGCTGCGTGTCGACGACGGCAATCTTGGACTGCGCGAGCGCGACGGCACTCAAGGTCGTCGCGGCCAAAAAGCCCAGCACCAGGCGAAGATTGCGGCGGACTCGGTTCGAAGAGGCTGCGGACTTGAGTTGGCTCATGGCCCGAGCGGCTTAACCGCCCCCCGACTTCGGGTCAATGGCCGAGGGCGCCACGCCTGCGTCACCTCCGTCGGGTTCCGCGTAACCCAGCGCGCGGCTCATGGCGGTGGCCATGGCCCCGACGAGCGGCACGAGGCCTGGATAGTCCATGCGGGTCGGGCCCAGCACTCCCAGCGCGCCCGCCACCGACCGATCTTCGTGGCGATAGGCGGCCGCGACGACGCTGAGTGGTGAACCGGCGACCTGCTCGCTTTCGCTGCCCAGAAACACCTGAACGCGTGACGTGCTCAGCGTCCGATCGAGCAAACGCATCAGCTGCTCGCGATCTTCGAGCGCTACCATGAGGCGACGGAGACGCTCCGGATCTTCGCCGGCCTGAAGCAAGCTGGTGCGCCCTTCGATGATGACGTCTTTGCTGCGTTCGACGCCGCGCAGGGCGGAGCCCAGCAAGCTGTCGCCCAGCTTGCCGAGACTGCGAAGCTCGTCGCGTTCGCGGTGCGAGAGTTCGAGCAAGTGCTGACGCAGGTCGTGCAGCGTCCGACCCGACGTCACTTCGTCGAGCAAGTTGTGCACCCGCTCGAGTTGCGAGGACTCGATCGGTCCCTCGTGGGCGATGAAGCGATTCTCGACCGAGCCGTCGTCGAGCACCACCACGCTGAGCAGCTCGCCCGGCGACGTGGGAATGAAGCGAATCTTCTGAACGCTCCGCGCCTCGCTCCGTGCCTGGAGGATGACGGCGGGCACTCCGCTCAACTCGCTGAGCAGTTTGCCGGCCTCGCGCAGCCGCTCCCCACCAGGCACGGATTGGGCGAACAGGTCACGGATCCGGTCGGCGTCCTCGACGGGGAGACGACGCAGACGCATGAGTGCATCTATAAACAGCCGGAAGGCGCGATCGGTCGGAACCCGTCCAGCCGACGTGTGGGGCTGAGTGAGATAGCCCTCGTCTTCCAGGTCTTTCAGCACGTTTCGGATGGTCGCGGCCGACAGATCGATGCCATAACGCGTCGACAAGGTCCGACTCCCCACGGGCTCCCCGGTCGCGATGAACTCGGTCACCACGGCATAAAGAACGTCACTCGCTCGCTCAGATAGGGTGCTCACGGTATGGAGCCTCTCGCGCCTAGGCGCCAGCAGGATAGAGCCGACTTGCCGAATCCTTGACAGTTTTTGCAGGGACCCGGATGATTTCTTTTAGATTTTCAATGAATTCCATGGAGGCACGGTGACGACCAAGCTGCTGGCGGTAGACGACAGCAAGACCATGCGCAGGGTTCTGGACATCACCTTTGGTGGTGACGAATTCCAGACCACGATTTGCGGCAGTGCCGCCGAGGCTCTCCAAGCGATCCGAGCGGATCGCCCCGAGGTGGCGTTGCTCGACGCTTCTTTGGGTGGAGACAGCGGCTACGAACTGTGTCGCCAGATCAAGGCGGAAGCCCCTGACGTGCGTGTCTTGATTCTTTCAAGCAAACACAGGCCTTACGACGAACGTCAGGGCGCGGGTGTCGGTGCCGAGGGCAACTTCGACAAGCCGTTCGACTCGGCCAAGCTGATTGAGAGGGTCAACGGCCTGCTCGGTGTGGCGCCTGCCGTCGCTCCGGCTCCGCTCGCGCGCCCGCCGGTGGCTGCGCCTGCTGCTCAGCCTTCCGCTGCTCCCCGGCCGGTCTTGGCAAGTGCTCCGGCGCGTCCGGCAGCGGCTGCCAGTCCGCCCGTCTCGGCAGTACCGCGACCCGCAGTGGCATCGTCCGCGCCGCGTCCAGCACCAGTAGCCGAAGCGCGACCTGTGGCTCCCTCGCCGCTCAGCGCGCGTCCGCAAGCTCCGCCCAGCGGCAGCGCGCCCGTCACAGCTGCAGTGGGCAGCGCAGCCTTCTCCGACAAGCTCAAGGAATTGGGCTTGTCGCAGGCGCAGCTCGAGGCCGTCCTCAGCCTGTCGCGCGAAGTGGTCGAGCAGGTGGTGTGGGAGGTCGTGCCCACGCTCGCCGAAACTCTCATCAAAGAAGAAATCGCGCGGCTCACCGCGGGCTGAGGCCCGGCTCCGCTGCTAAGGCTGAGAGGCTGCTGAGGTTGAACGCGCGTGCCTGAAGATTTCGACTTCGACGACGAAGCCACGGCTGTCGTCAATCTGACGGACCTTCGCGCAGCTCGGAACGCGCAAAAGAAGCACAACCTGCTCGTGCACGTGCAGGGAACCGAGCTTGGGCGGGTCCGCGTCCTCACCCAGGCCGAGCTGTTGCTCGGGCGAAGCGGGGACGCCGACGTGTGGATCGGCGACGACGGCGTGAGCCGCAAGCACGCTCGCCTGGTGCGCGATGAGGGCGGCTACGTCATCGAAGACTTGGCGTCGGCCAACGGAACCTTCGTGCAAGGCGAGCGCGTGGAGCGGCACGTTCTTGTCGATGGTGACCAGATCCAGCTCGGTCCTACGGCCGTCTTTCGCTACTCGATCACGGACGAAGATCAGAAGAACCTGCTCGAGCAGCTCTACTCGACCAGCGTCACCGATTCTCTGACGGGCGCGCGCAATCGCGAGTACCTCGACGGCCTCTTGGTGAGCGAGTTGTCGTTCGCCAAGCGCCACGATCTCGAACTGGGCTTCGTGCTTTTCGATCTCGACCACTTCAAGCGCGTCAACGACACGCATGGGCACCCCGCTGGCGACGCAGTGTTGATCGAGGTGGCCCAGGCGGTACGCGGCGAAGTGCGGGCCGAAGACTCGCTCTGCCGTTACGGCGGCGAAGAATTCGCCGTGGTGCTGCGCAGCGTCGACTCGAAAGGCGCGGCAGCTATGGCCGAACGCATTCGTAACGTCATCGCCGACTTGACGGTTCGCCACGAGGGTCTGGAGCTCAAGATCACGGCCAGCTTGGGCTCGGCCAGCATCCACGAACTCGAGGATCCGACGCCGTCCGGCCTGATCGATTTAGCCGACAAGCGCCTCTACGTCGCCAAGAAATCGGGCCGAAATCGCGTCGTATCGGACGGAAACGGCGCCGCGCGCAGCATCGACAACCTCGACCGCTCGTGAGTCTCTACCGCTGCACCTTTCGGGTCGATGCCGAGCTGTCGCAGGCCCTGAGCGAATGCCTGTTCGAGGCAGGCGCCGAGGGGCTGCAAGAGAGTCTGAGCGGCGACGCCCTCACCAGCTACCTGGCGACGCCGCAAGCGGTCGAACGACTCGTCGCTGCCTTCGCCGACTTTCGGGCGCGCGTGCGCACTGTCTTGCCTGAGCTGGAGTTCGAAGAACCCGAAATCGAGACGGCAGACGACGACTGGCAACGCAAATGGCTCGAGGCGCTCGAGCCGCAGCACGTCACTGCGACCTTCGTGCTGCGGCCCACGTCGCGCCGTCCGGCGCCGGCTGGCGAGCGCACGATCTGGTTCGAGCCCAGTGCGAGCTTCGGTGCGGGAAGTCACGCGACGACGCGCCTGGCGGCATCGGCTCTAGAGCAGCGGGCCCAGCTTGACCCCGGTCATCGGCTGCTCGACGTCGGCGCCGGCAACGGCATCCTGTGTCTGGTCGCGCTCTCGAGCGGAGCGGCCGAGGCCGTGGGCGTCGACACGCTCGATGTGGCAGCCGCAGCCTGTCGCACGAATGCCGAATTGAACAATCTGGCGGAGCGCATCACGGCAATTTGGGGCGGGGTCGAAAAGGTGAGCGAGAAGTTTCCTTGGGTCGTCGCCAATATCGACGCGCGCACCTTGGCGGCCATCGCCCCCGAGCTCGTGCAGCGCGTTCAAGCCAAGGGACGTCTCTGGCTGACGGGCCTACTGGACGAAGATGCCGAGGCGGTCGCTCGGCTCTATGCCTCGTTCGGCCTTGCCGAAACCGGGCGCACGAGCCTCGAAGGCTGGACGCTGCTCGAATTCAGGCGCCCGGCGTGAGGTCTCGCTCGAGCGCATCGAGCGCGCCTTGGAGCGTATAGACCGGCGCGATCAGATCGACGCGCAGCCCGTGTTGGCGCGCCGTTTCGGCGGTGATCGGCCCGATGCAAACGACGCGGCGTTTAGCCAACGAAGCAGCGGCATCGCCCAATGCGTCGACCACGGAATCGACCATCGAACTCGAAGTGAACAACACGACGTCGACCTCGTGTTCGAGGGCAGCGATCAATTCAGCGCGCCGCAAGCCGCTCACGGCGTGCGTGGCGTAGGCCGCCACCACCTGGACCTCGGCGCCGGCAGCTCGCAAGCCATCGGGCAGCACGTCGCGCGCGCTCTCGGCACGAGCGAGGAGCACCCGGCCCAGAGGACCTTGGCCCGACAGCTTTTCGACCAAACTCTCGGCGACGAACTCCTCGGCCACCAAATCGGCGGAAAGGCCGTAAGGTCCCAAAGCGGCGGCGGTCTTGGGGCCGATGGCTGCAATTTTCGCGCAGCCGAAGGCGCGCGCGTCGCGTCCCTGCGCACGAAGACCATCGAGCAGCGCTCGCACGCCATTCTGGCTGGTGAAAACGACCCAATCGTAGCCGGCGAGCTCACGAATGGCTCGCGACAGCGGCGCGCCGTCTGTCGGCGCGGTGATCTCGATGGCCGGTCGGACCACGGCACGCGCGCCGCGCTCGCGGAGGGCCCGGACGGTCTGGGCCGCTTGTTCTTGCGGGCGCGCCACGAGCACGCGCAACCCGAAGAGCGGCTTGGTTTCGTACCAATTGAGCTCTCGCCGCAACTCGACCACTTCGCCGATGATGATGATGGAAGGGCTCGAAAGGCCCTGAGCACGCGCAAGCGCGGCGATGTCGGCCAAGGTAGCGACAGCCGTGCGCTGCTCGGGGCGCGCGCCCCACATCACGACTGCGGCAGGGGTGGCCGGATCGCGACCGCCCTCGATGATGGCTCGGGTGATGGCCTCGATGCGGCGCATCCCCATGAGCACGCAGATCGTGCCCGTCGCAGTGGCCAGCTTCTTCCACGCTTCGGGTGACCACTCCTTGCCGGCGCGATCGCTTCCGGTGATGAAGGTGACGCTCGAGGAAGCGTCGCGGTGGGTGAGTGAGATGCCCGCGAACTCACTGGCCGCAATCGCAGACGAAATGCCGGGCACCACCTCGAACGGCACTCCGGCCTCCGCCAGTGCCAGCGCCTCCTCGGCACCGCGCGCAAACAGCATCGGATCGCCGCCTTTGAGTCGAACGACGCGCTTGCCTTGCCGCGCGAAGTGCAACAGCCGGGCCGTGACCAAATCCTGGTCGGGCGAATGTTGCCCGTAGCGCTTGCCCACGTCGTGGATCTCCGCGTGCGGGCAATGCTCGAGCAGATCGGGATGGCTGAGCGCGTCGTGGAGCACGACCTCGGCGTTCCTCAGCACTTCGACTCCCCGGCAGGTGATCAAATCGGGGTCTCCGGGTCCGGCACCCACCAGCCAGACCTTGCCGGAGGAGCTCGCAGGCTTCGTCATCGCGTGCTCAGGCTATCGCTCGGACCCCGAAAATCGAAGACGCCGAGTGCAGCTGACGAATTTCCCCGATTGTCGGGGGTCCGTTCTGCGGCCCGAGTGTGGTAGCCCTGGGCATGCGGATTTGGCTGCTGCCCGTCGTGACGTTCTTGGCGACGACCTCGCTCAGCGCCTGTGGCGGCTGCAACACTTCGGGGCAGGAGCCTCTCGCGTACACCGCCGGCCTCGTGAGTCCGGACCACACGATGTACGAGTCCACGCGACCGGGCGGCGACATGCTGCACTTTCCGCCAGGGCGCATGTATCTCTTGGCTCACGGCCTGGGCACCGACCACATCGAGATCTCGCCCTACGTCAGCTTCGTCAAGAAGCTCACGCCCGGAGCCAGCGGCAACGATCCGTTCGCGCCAAACCACTTGAGCGTGGCCGCCGGCAACGAAGCGGTGGTCGAAGGCTGGGACGAAAAATACATCCGTATTCGCAACGACACCTGCGCGGAGTTTTACCTCTACGTGGTCGCCAGCACGGCGCAGGCTTATGCTGGCGCTGGTGGTGCCGGCGGCGCCGCCGCGCGCTGAGACGCCTCGTCGAGCGGCGCCGCACTGCCTTCGCGCGAGAACTGCAGTTCGTGAAGCGCAGCGTAGAGGCCGTTCTGTTGCAAGAGTTCGTCGTGCGTACCGCGCTCGACGACGCGCCCCTTCTGCAGAACGACGATGCGACTGGCCTTGCGAATCGTGCTCAGACGGTGCGCGACGATGATCGACGTTCGACCGCGCAAGAGTTCTTCGAGAGCCCGCTGCATGCGGCCTTCGGTCTGGCTGTCGATGCTGGCCGTCGCTTCGTCCAGAATCAGGATGCGCGCATTGCGATAAAGAGCGCGAGCAAAGGCAATCAGTTGGCGCTCGCCCGACGAGAAGTTGCTGCCGCCGTTGCGCACCACGGTCTCGAGACCACCCGGGCGCCGGCCCAGCAGCTCGTAAATATCCATCTGCCGCAACACCTGCTCGACCCGAGCTAGGTCTGGCGCTTCGCCCGCCGCCACGTTCTGAGCCAGCGTTCCGCTGAACAGGTAGACGTCCTGAGGAACGACGGCGAACTGACGACGCAGCTCGTCGCGGCCGAGTCCCGTGACGTCACGACCGTGGACGCGCACCGTACCCTGCCGCGCCTCGTAAAGACGAAGCAACAAAGCCGTGATCGTGGTCTTGCCACTGCCAGTCGGCCCGACGAGCGCGATGCTCTCGCCCGGAAGCGCCTCGAGACTCACGTCATGGAGCACGTCGTAGTCGGGCTTGTAACCGAAGCTGACGTGATCGAACTCGAGCGCCCATTCCCGCGAGCCGTCGGCGATTGCGATGCTGGTCCGCTCGGGAGCGTCGCGATCGGGAACCTGCAGCAGTCCGAACACGCGCTCGGCTCCCGAAAGAGCGCTCTGCAAGAGCGTGTAGCGCTGGGCCAGTTGGCTGATCGGCTCGAAGAACTGCGCCAAGTAGGCGGTGAGCGCGACGACCGTGCCGAACGAGGCTCCGTGGTAGCCGAGCGCGACGATGATGGAAGCCAGGCTGACGCTGCCAACCGCGTCGATTGCCGCGTCCTGGATGGCATCGTACTTGATGGAGCGGATGTTGGAGTCGCGATAGGACGAGTTGATGCCGTCGAACTCGATGGCCTTGTTGCGCTCCTGCCCGAACGCCTGAATCAGGGCGACACCGTTCACCTGCTCGTTCATATTCGAGTTCATGCGCGCAGTTTCACCGCGAATGCTGCGAAACGCATCGCGGGCGCGGCGACGGACCCACACCATGAGCAAACCGATCACGGGCATGGCCGCGAACGCCACCAGGGACAGCGAGGCGTCGAGGCTCAGCATGATGGCGACGACGCCGAACAAGCGCAGCAAATCACCGACCGCGTTCAGGGCGCCCGAATTGAACAACTCTTGAATCGAGTCGACGTCGTTCGTCACGCGCGTGACGAGGCGTCCGACCGGCTGACGATCGAAGAATCCGAGCGGCAAGCGACACAGGAAGGCGAACACGCTCACGCGCAGGTCCGCCATCGAGCGCGCACCGAGCACTTGCACTGCGTAGGTCTGCGCGAACTGCAGCAGCTGCTCGCACAATGCAACCGTCGCAAACTGCATTCCGCCCCAAAAAATCAAGTCGGGATCGTGAGTTTTCAGGCTGCCATCGATGGCGTGGAGCATGATCAGCGGTCGGAGGAGCGAGAGTCCCGCTCCGAGCGTTATCGAGACGATGCCGAGCCACAGCCACACGCCGTGCGGCTTCATGAACGGCCAGAGCTGCGCCAGCAGCGTGCGATCCTTCAGGCCGCTATCGAGCGCTTCCTGATGGTACGCGTCCATCGTCTTCTGCGACTTGGCGACGGGCGTCGGGACCCTCACGACGCTGCCCCCAGACGCGGCAGATCCATCTCACCTAGACGAGACAGCTCGCTCTCGATGCGCTGTTCTTCGACGAACCCTTGGTACAAGCCGCCGCTCTTGCTGAGTTCGTCATGAGTGCCGCTCTCCACTACGCGCCCTTCATCGAGCACCAAGATGCGGTCGCAACGACGTGCGGCCGCCACACGGTGGGTGATCAGCACCACACCCCGCTCGGCGCGCTGCTCGTCGATGGCTTCGAGAATGCCGTGCTCGGTGCGCGCGTCCACGGCGCTCAGAGGGTCGTCGAGTACCAGCACGCGCGGACCCAAAACGAAGGCGCTAGCCAAGGCTACACGCTGCTTTTGGCCGCCCGAAAGCTGCACGCCGCGTTCTCCCACGACGGTATCGATACCGTCTGGCAGACCCAAGAGTTCGTCGAGGATATGGGCGCGTCGCGCGGCTTCGGTGATGGTAAGCAGCGCCTGCGGCGATTCGCACTCCGGCAGCGGGAGGCCGATGTTGCGGGCCGCTGTCGTCGAGAACAGAAATGGATTCTGTTGGGCGTAGCCGACGGTCTTGCGCACCACCGAGAGCGGTAGATCACAGATGTCGAAGCCATCGAGGAACACCATGCCACGTGGCGTGTTCTCCAATCGAGGCAGCAGGCGGGCCAGGGTGGATTTGCCGCTGCCGGTACGCCCGACGATGGCGACGCTGCGCCCTGGCAAGAGTTCGAAGTCGACGCCGCGCAGCACCGAGCGTTCTCCGTAGCCAAACCACAAGTCACGCACCTCGATGTGACCCCTCAACTCGGACGGCGCCGGCAGCGGGCCATCGACGATGTCTGGCTCGACTTGGTAAATTTCGCGCAGCCGCACATAGGCTGCGCGCCCGCGCTGCACGAGGCCGACCAAGAAGCCGAGCGCCATGAGCGGCCAGGTCAGACGACCGAGCGCCCGAAAGAACGCCAAAAAACCGCCTTCGCTGATGCGCCCCTGGACGAGCAGACTGCCACCGTACCAAAAAACGATCAGCACACCCGACGCCGTGATGCCCTGCATGATCGGGCCCATCGAGCCGCGCAGACGGGCCAGGAATAGGTTCTTCTCGAGGTAGCGTGCGTTCACCTTTTCGAAAGCGCTCAGCTGCAAGCCCTCGAGATTGAACGACCGCACGACGCGCGCGCCAGTGATGCTGGCTTGCACCATGTCGCTCATCTCACCGATGGCATCCTGGTTCTCTTTCTGGCGGCCGTACAACTGAGCAGAGAAACGACGGGTCACGTAAAACAGCAACGGGATCGGAGCCATCGCCGCCCAGGTCAGCTCGCTGGATATCGACAAAGTGACAGCCAAAGCGCTGATTAGGCCGAAAATGGTGTTCATGGCGTTCAAGACGCCGAAGCCGAGCAGCAGGCGGACGTGGGTGAGATCGTTCGTCGCGCGGCTCATGATGTCGCCCACCGCGACGCGCTGGTAAAACGTAGACCCGAGGCGCTGAAGTCGATCGAGCAAGACCGCGCGCAGCTCGTACTCGCCGATGCGGCCGGCATTGAACAGCACCAGCCGCGAGGCCACGCGGACCAAGAGCGAGAGCAGTGCGACGACGCCCAAGAGCGCGCCGAGTCGCAACGCTTGCTCCCTGTGTCCGGCGGTCGCGGCGTTGATGGCCTGCATCAAACGTGTGTCGAACCAGTACTGCGCGGCTTGGTAGCTGGCGAGCAAGACCAGCCCCACGGCGTAGCGTGGGAGGTGGCGACGAAACTGGCCCGTCAGTGTGACCGGTAGCGCGTGAACTTCTTCCGGTTGCATCAAGCGGCACTCTCTAGGCGAGGTCGGACGGCCAACCAAGGGTGGGGCGCGCTTGGGGTCGACGGCACGGCGTTCCTTGGCGCAGGCCCTGCCCCGGCGCAAGCCGAGCTGCGCCTAAAAAAGACCGATGCTGAAGTGGAACGCGCCCAGCTGCTCCCACGTGCGCTGCTGCGTTCGCTGCGGGAAGAGTCCGTCGAGCACGCGATCGACATTGAAACCGTAGTCGAACACCAGAGGTCCGACGGGCGTATCGATGCGCAGCCCCGTACCGATCGCGTAGCGCAGCTGCAAAAGATTGATGCGCGATTCGTCGGCCCACAGATTGCCGGTGTCCAGAAATACCACCGTCTGCACGCTGCCCACGAGTGGGATGCGCAGTTCGGCACGGGGATTGAAGAAGAAATCGCCGCCGCGCAGCGGGACGTCCTGGATCGTCAGGCCGGAGTTCGGATCGAGGATTTGATCGGCCAGATCTTGTGGCACCAGCGAATCTTGCGGATAGGCGCGAATCGAATCGACGCCACCCAAAAAAAACAGCCGATCGGGGTAGGTGCGCGAGAAGTCGGTCAGGTGCTGAATCACGCCGCTGCGAACGCTCATGGCTAGGGTCATGCCCTTCTCGCTGAGCGGTACGTAGCCGGCCAGACGCCCCGAATAGCGCATGAACTCGCTACACGAGGCGTCGAGGGCGTCGTTGCTCACCAGTTGAGCGCAGCTCTGGTTCTTCACCCCGAGAGGCGCGGCCGTGACGTGTTCGACAGTACCGCTGACGAAGGTGCCCCGATGCGCCGACAAGGCGCGATCGCGCCGGTCCCAACTGGCGGTCAGATTCTGGGTAACGGCCACCGACTGACCTTCGGGGACGCGCACGACGCCAGCCAGTGTCTGACGACTGAAGATGTTCGCGTCGTTGAGCTCGACGGTCGCGCCCAGCTGATAAAGGAACTGGCGATCGGGCCGGAACAGCAAACGGACGATGCCGGCGTCGCGACTCTGAGCGAAGTCGCGCTGGTTGGTGTGGGCATCGAGCCCCTCGACCTCGAAACGAAAGAGCGGCCCGAGACCGGTCTCGGGAAAAGCGAGAGTGATGGTGTTGCGGCGCTCGAGCAGCGCGATCAGACCCTGGTCTTCCTCGAGCTGGGCGTACTTGGCGCGTACGTCGTCTTCGAAGATGAGCAACATTGGGCGAATGCCGAGCTGTGAGCGCACGGTCAGCTGAATGGCCTCGCCCGCCAGATTGCGGTGGCCATATTCGAAGCCGATACGAAAGCCTTCGCCCGTTGAGAAACCGCCTCTGATGTCGACGTACTGGGCCGGGCGTTCGCTGACCGTGACGACCACCACCTTGTCGCGCGCAGGGATGCCAGGGTCCTGCAGACCGATGGACACGCTGGTGAATACGCCAAGCGTCTCGACGAACAGCTGCGAGCGCTCGACAACGCTTTTTTTGTAAGGTGCTCCTGTCGCCAGCGTCACACGTCCCCGAATCAAGCCTTCGCGCGTCTTGTCGGCGCCGCGAATGTCGATGCGCGTGATGCGCACTGGTTCGCGCTCGGTGATGCTGAGCAGCAAGCGGGCCCGTGTGTGGTCGGGCGAAAGCTCGATGTCACTGTCGATCTGGGCAAAGCCGTAGGCGTCCTCGGCATAGAGATCGCGCAATGTGCGCACGGCCAGCTCGATGGCCGTACGATTGATCGGCTTGCCGAGCTCGAGCTCCGACGCCTCCAAGATCGCACTCTCGGTGAAGTGCGCGTTGCCCTCGATGCGGACGTCGTACAATACGGCCTGCCGTCCCGGAACGACCGGCATCACCAACACACCGTTCGGCTCGCACGCCACGCCGCGCGCCGGATCGGGCACGCAAGTCTGGAGGATCTCGGTGCGCCTCTCACCCGGTGGCGGCGCTTTGCAGTCCACGGCGGGGAGGGGCCGCGGTCCGCTGACGAAGCATTGCCCCGGTGGTGAATCCCGGTCGCAGCGGCGACGCGCCAAGGTGACGGGTCCGATCTGGGCGTCCAAGAAACCTTCGGAGCGGTAGAGATTTTCGAGATGACTGCGCGCAGCCTCGTAGGCTGCGTCGGAGTAGGATTGCCAAGGCTGCGCAGGAAGCGGAGCCGGCGCGCGGCCCGCGCTTCGTCCTGTCAGCGCAGCGTCGAGACTCGACGAAGCCGGTGGCTCGACCAACGGCACCTCGGGAAATTGTTCACCCAAGACGCCGTCGACCTCATCGTCCAAATCCGACGAACTGCGCGAGCTGCCGAGGCACGGGTAGAGCCGCTGCTCGACGGCAAAGCGCGTACCTTCTCGGATCCAGCCGTAAAGTTCACTCTCCAAGCCGTCCTTGGAGTCCATGCGCAAAAAGCGGACGCGAGCATCCAAGAAACCTTGGCGCACGTAGAACTTGCGTAAGATGGGCTCGAGCAGATCGGGCTTGGGCTCGCGGAGCTTGGACAAATCGAGCTCGCTCGCGAGTTCGTCGCTGCCGAATGCCGCGTTGCCCTCGATGCGCACGCGAAACAGCAACCCCGGCTCCACGCGAACCTCCACGACTCCAGGGCGAACGATGCTGAAGCTGGCCTTGGCTTCGTAAAATCCAGCTGCAATCAGCTCTTCGGTCAGCCCCTCGATCTCGTTCTCGAAGCGCGCCTCGTCTTGCCGATCGCCGACCTCGATGCGAAGGCGGTCCAACACCGGCGCCAGTTTCGGATGGTAGCGAGCGGGCAACACCAGGATCCGACGCTCGGCGACGCGCATCAGCGGGCCAGCTTCGACGTTGACGCGAACGAGAGCGCGCCTGGGATCGTCCGTGTCTTGAGGCAGGACTTCGACGCGTGCTTTGAGGAACCCGGCGCGTTGGTGCGCCGCGCGCACGCGGTCGCGAGCTGCCGCCAAGATCTCTCCGGTGATCTCGTCCTCGGCGACCAGGCCGAGCGCGCGAATGGCCTCGCCTTCGGGCAGCCTGCTGCCCTCGAGGCGCACTTGGGCGATCAATCGGCGTGGCTTCACCCAAATGGCCAGGATCACCCGACCGTCTCTCTCGATCAGCTCCGCCCGTAGGTCGGCGTAGCGACCCGTGTCGGCCAACTCGCGCAGGGCTCGGCGCACCAGCTCGGCGCTGACTTTGTCGCCCGAGCGGACGCTGCGGATCTCGACGCGTTCGGGCCAGAGCCCCCCGACTGTCTCCGCCGCGACGGCGTCCAGCGTCCGCTCCCGGAAAGCGCTCAGGTCCGGGGCCTGCTCGACCACCAGCTCCGATCCGATCTCGGCTCGCGCCAGGCCCGAGTGGACGCTGAACCCGAACAGCAGGAGCAGGGCGAAAAGGTAGCGCACGAATCACGGGGTCCCGGGTCGCCCGGGGTTTCGACCCGGTTGTACAACATTGGCCGCTTCCTGGCCGGGTTGTCTGTGCGAAAGTCTCACTGGAGCCGAGAGCCAGAACGTTTGCCATTTTTCCCGCATGGCGTACGGGAGGGGGCCATGCGTGCGAAGGTCGCCGAGGAAAACGAGCCGGCGCTCGAGGGCGCCTCCCCCGCCCTTCGTTCCCCCCAGAAAAAGCGCCGTTCGTGGAAAAAGCGGCTGCTCTGGACCACTCTCGTCGGCGGGCCGTTGCTGGTTGGCGTGCTCTGGGTACTCGTCCATCGCATCCCTTGGATGGGGCCGCTCGTCGCCAATGGCCTGCGCAGCGTCATCGGCAAGGACAACGTCGCCAAGCTCGAGGACTTCGTTTATTCGATCGAGGATCGGGTCAACCAAACCGTCAAAGCCGACGAAGCCCCCAAGGCGCACTGGACGGTCCCTGCCCCTATGCCACCGGATCCCGTCCCCGTGGTCGCACCCACTGAACCGACGGGTAGAGACGAGCCCCCTCCACCTCCGTTCGCCCCAACTGCGCCCGGCGCGATGTACCCCGGCTTTTCAGCGCCGGGAGACGGGACTTGGGTGCCTCTCACCGATCCGCGTCGTCCGGGCGAACCGCCTCGGATGTTCAAAACACTCATCCATCCGGACAAGAGTCGGGGCTGGGCTGAGCTGTTCGTCGTGGCCGTCGATCTGCGGACAGTCGAGCTGTTGATGATGGCCGGCTACCAAGAGCCGCGCACCGAGAAGAAAGAGGCCGAAGGCTACGCGCGCAAGGCCAAGATCCCCTCCGATCATTGGGCTGCACTACTCGGCGCGTTCAACGGTGGCTTCATGGCCGAACACGGCCACTACGGCTTTGCGCTGGATGGCATCACGTTCATCGATGCCAAGCCAGAATCATGCACTTTGGCACGCTTTTCCGACGGTAGCTACGACATCGGGCCTTGGGAACGCCTCGCCCCGCGACAGCCCGAGATGACCTGGTTTCGACAGGCGCCGAGCTGCATGTTCGACGACGGCAAGATGCACCCGAGCTTGGCGGGCGCGCACCAACGCAAGTGGGGTGCGACCCTCGACGGCAACACGGTGATTCGGCGCAGCGCCATCGGCATGAGCGCCGATCACCAAATCCTCTACGTCGGCATCACCAACCACACGACGGCCAAGGTCCTGGCGCAAGGCATGCACCATGTCGGCGCACGAACCGTCGCTCAGATGGACGTGAATTGGTCGTATCCGAAGTTCGTGACCTACGCGCCGGACAAGCAAGATGAGCTTCGCCCGATCGCTCTGGCCGACGGCTTCGAGTTCAGCGACACCCTGTACGTGCGCGAGCGCTCGATGCGCGATTTCTTCTATCTGGCGCGCAAAGAAGAGGTCGCGCCGAAAGAAGCCACGAGCGTGGACTCCAAGGTACCCCAGGCCGCCCAGCCGACGACCTCCGCAACGCCCCTGGCGCCCTGACGCGTCACTCGTCGCCGCTTTTGACGAGACCCACCTGGAAACCGGCCGGTTCTTCGGCTGGAAGCGCGACTTCGACGGGCACTTCGCCTTCCTGACCTTCGAGCAGGAATATGGGGACGGGGAGGGGCACGTAGACGATCTGCGGTGCAGTCGGACCGAAGGCTGAACTAGTCGGCTGAGCGCCGTCGTGCGCAGCTGGCACGCTCGGCGCCGCGGCAAGCGCCTGAGCCTGCGCTGCGAGGCGCGCTTCGCGCCGCAGCCGGCGTGCACTCGGCCACACGGTGACGAGACGCGAGACGCCGGGCTTGCCCGACTGCGCCGACCCCGTCGATTGCGCCGGCCCGACGTTCGCCTGCGCGGCGGGCCCGCTCTCTACTTCGATTGCGAAGACTGGGTTCGGCGCGGCTTCGACTGCAGCCGCTGGATGGACTTCGCCGCTCGGCGTCACGACTTCACCCTCGCTGGCTGGGGCGAGTTCGACCGGCTGCGCCACCGTCGCGCCCTGAGCCTGGGTCCCGTCCTCCCTGTCTAGTGAGGATGCTTCCGCGAAGAAATAGGCTTCACTTTCGGCCGCTCTCGGACGCGGCAGAGGAATGTCGATGCGGCTCGGCACGAGGCCGACGGCCAGGGCGATTGCAGCTCCGGTCACACCTATCACGGCGACTGAGGGGACCCAGCCCCTCGACAGCGATTGCACCTTCGACATCATCCTCCCTCGACGAGGTCATCCTCCCCCGAGCGCGTGGGGGCGTCGAGCCCATTCGAGGACGCTGGGGCGCAGCCTCGAAGTCGTTGACACCCTCGGGGCGCGGGTTCAGAAAAAGCGGTGCCCGAACTACCGGAAGTCGAAGTCGTCCGCCGCCAACTCGAACGCGTCTGGGTGGGCCGGCGCATCGAAAACGTTTGGGCCGCCAAACCGAGCTACTTTTTCGTGACTTCGCCCCGGACGTTGGTGGCGAACCTCACAGGCAAGCGCACCGTCGCGCTCGTTCGCCACGGCAAGTACATTTTGGCCGAACTCGACGACAGTAGTCGCTTGCTGTGTCACTTGGGCATGACTGGGCAGATGACCACGCGCGCTATCGAGCACGATAGCCACGTTCATTTGACGCTCGGCTTGTCCGGACAGAAGACGGTCTCTTTCCGCGACGTGCGCAAGTTCGGCAAGGTCGAGTGGATCGCGCCCGGCCACAGTTCGCCTCGCCTGGACAAGTTGGGCCCCGACGCGCTCGACGCCACTCGAGCGCAGCTCGAAGACGGATTTCGTGCGCGCCGCGTAGCAGTAAAGAGCGCATTGCTCGATCAGAAAGTCTTGGCGGGAGTCGGGAACATCTACGCCGACGAAGCCCTGTTCGCCGCGCGTATTTCTCCTCTGCGACCGGCCTCGAGCTTAAGCGCCGACGAGCTCACTCGATTGGCCCGGCAAGTGCGCAGAATCCTCAAGACCAGCGTCGAACGCGGTGGCAGCACGATCAACGACTACATCCAGCCCGACGGCGAACTGGGCGGCTACCAGAACTGGCACAGGGTTTACGGCAAGACCGGCGAGCCTTGCCCCCGCTGCAAGGCCCCGCTCGTGCGCGTCGTAGTGGGCGGCCGCAGCAGTCACTTCTGCCCCAAATGCCAAACCTAGCCAGCAGGCCCCCGGCGCGCTACGGGCGCGCTCATGTCTGAAGACGCCAAGAAAGCTGCCGCGCGCGCGGCCCTGCGCTTCGTGCCCGAGAGCGGCATCGTCGGGTTGGGAACGGGCTCGACCGCCAAACACTTCATCGACGGGATCGGCGAACTGGTGCGGCAAGGGCGCAAGCTCTCCGCGGTCCCCACCAGCGAGCAGAGTCGCGCTCAGGCTGAGGCTCTGGGCATTCCGCTCGAACCGGTCGACGGCCCCTGGGACATCGCCGTGTGCGTTGATGGCGCCGACGAGGTGAGCGACGAGCTTGATCTGATCAAAGGTGGGGGCGGCGCCCACACCTTCGAGAAAATCGTCAATCACGCCAGCCTACTCAATGTCATCGTCGTCGACGAGACCAAGCTGAGTCGGCATCTCGGCGAAAAATGGGCCGTTCCCGTCGAGGTTCTAGCCTTCGCCCACGAAGCCACAGCGCGCGCCCTGGCAGTGCTGGGCGAAGTGAGCCTGCGCAAGAGGGACGGCGCGCCCTGGCGCACGGACTCGGGTAACTACATCTACGACATCCGCATCGGCATCATCGAGGACCCCTGGGTTTTCGACGTCGAACTGCATTCGGTCCCGGGAGTGGTCGAAACCGGCCTGTTTTGCGGGCGGGCCGACATCGTGTTGGTCGCAGGTGCGGCCGGCGTGCGCGAACTCCGCCGCCCGGACTGAGCGACGCCATTTCAGTAAGGGCCCGGTCCACAAGCCTGGGCCCGGCGCGGCCTGCTCGCGGTTTGACAAGGCAGGCCCGAAGCCCCGAGGATTCCCATCTAGCCTCGGAAGTCGGAGCGGGATCCCTTTGCGAATCGAAGTAGCAGGACAAACGGACGTCGGACGCAAGCGCGCCCACAACGAGGACAACTTCGCCATTCTCGGCGACTACGGCCTCTACATCGTCGCGGACGGCATGGGCGGCCACGCCTCGGGCGAGGTGGCGTCACAGTTGGCAGTCGACACCATGCGCGAGTTCTTTGCCGCCACGACAGACGATCCCGATCGCACGTGGCCGTACAAGATGGATCGCAGCAAGGGCTACGAGGAAAATAGGCTGATCACCGGGATCATGCTGAGCAACCTGCGTATTTTCGAGTCCGCCAAGACGAACCCAGGTCAGCGCGGCATGGGTACGACCATCGTCGCCATGTTCGTCACGCGTGAAGGCGTCTACGTAGCGCACGTGGGCGACAGCCGCGTCTACCGCATCCGCGACGGGCAGATGGAGCAGCTGACCGAAGATCACTCGCTGCTCAATGACTATAGGAAGATGAAGCAACTCACCGACGAGGAGATTGCCAACTTCCCCCATAAAAACGTGATCGTACGCGCTCTCGGCATGAAGGAGACCGTCAAGGTCGACACGCGCTTCGAGAGCCCGCGCCCCGGGGACGTCATCGTACTTTGTTCCGATGGCTTGGCCGGCCCAGTCACCGACGACGACATTCGGTCGATTGTGCTGTCGACGAGTGATCTCCAGGCGGCCGCCCAGAAGCTGGTCGACCGCGCCAACGAGAACGGTGGCCCGGACAACGTCACCTGCGTCTTGGCGCGCTGGATCTGATTGCATCGCTCGAGCCGAACTTTTTCGGTTCTCGCGTGTCAATGGAGAGAGATGTCCGCACCGGGCAAGCCGATCGAGTTCGATGCCAGCTTCTTGGCTCGCCTGCGCAAGCGCGAGGAGCGGGCCTTCAACGAGCTGGTCACGAGCTACGAGGGCCAAGTCTATCGCCTGATCTGGCGCATGTTGGGCAACGCTTCCGATTCAGAAGACATGACGCAGGAGGTGTTCGTCCAGGTCTTCAAGAGCCTCGATAGCTTCCGCGGCGACTCGAAGCTCTCGACCTGGATCTACCGAATCGCCGTCAATCTAACGAAGAATCGCAGCAAATACCAAAAGCGGCGTCATCAAGGGTCTCACACCGACATCGACGGGAGCGAGCCGCTCGATCGCCACAACCAGGCGCAGGGCTGGACGAGCGGAGAAACGAGCCGACCTGATCTGACGGCCATCGGCAACGAAGCCGAGCGCGCCGTCGTCGAGTGCTTGCACCTGCTCGAACGCGACTTTCGCGAGATTCTCGTTCTGCGTGACGTAGAAGGCCTGAGCTACGAAGAAGTTGGCGCCATCACCGAACTCGGCGAGGGCACGGTGAAAAGCCGCCTACACCGCGCCCGTGGCGAACTGCGACGCCTGGTGGAACAACGTCTGGGAGAGAAACTGTCATGAGCACATCCGCCGACGACACCGAGCACTCTCGCCGCGAAAGCGACGAATCCGAGCCGTCGCTGCCGCTGCTGGCGAGTGCACTGCGCACGCCCCCTCAGCCCCAAGCGTCGCTCTTGCCCAAGATCCAAGAGCGCATCTACCAGCGCACCCGCGGTCGCTATTTTCGCCCCAAGAAGGCGGGTGTGCGCGATCCCGTCACCTTGGCGCTGCTCGTCGCCCTCGTGCTGGCGGTGATCGCAACGGCCACCTTCATGGTGTTCATGCCGCTGTTCGAGAGCATGAAGTGAACGACTTTTCGTTCACACGACAGTAGTTGACGAATCGACGCGAACGGCCCGCCTCACTCGAGTAGACGACGACACGAATCTCGGAGTTCTGGCGCATGGATTCGAACCATGATTCAGGGATTCAAAGTCCCTTGTCCTGCCATTGGACGACGCCAGAGAAGCGCGACACCC
>Ga0105046_10002299_pt1 | contig 30140 bp, 25 predicted proteins | sample MAT03_FD_78385 | JGI IMG/M metagenome (GOLD analysis project Ga0105046, IMG submission 78385) | Freshwater microbial communities from Lake Fryxell liftoff mats and glacier meltwater in Antarctica - MAT-03 (megahit assembly) | ecosystem: Environmental > Aquatic > Freshwater > Ice > Liftoff...
CCGAAGGTCTGGCCGAAGGTCTGGCCGAAGGTCTGGCCGCGTGGTTATCGACTCATGGCTTCTCTCACGACGCCCCATTTTGATCCATCAACGCCTCCGGCATCGCCCCAGCCGGCACCGACGGGCGCGAACCATGGCGATATCGCGTCGTCGGTCGATGCATCGACCCCGTGCATGACGTGCGGGTATGACTTGGTGGGACTGCTGGCGGACGGGATCTGTCCTGAGTGTTCGACACTGATCGCCAAGACCTTGACGACCCCGCGACTGGCGATTGCGCCGACGGAGTTTTTGGTGCAGCTTCGACGGCGGTTTGGCTATGCGCTCCTGATGTGTGCGGTAGCGGTCGTGTTGGTTCCGCTGTGCGGTCTGGGGTTCTTTGCGGCGTCGCACAACAACTCGAAGATTCCGGTGGCGCTGTCGTTCTTTGCGCCCTGCATCGTCATCGCGGTGACATCGGTGATGAATGTGGTGCTTTGGCGGCGGCTCACGGAGTTGACCGCCTGGACGGTGACGCAAGCGGCGGCGCCGACGGCGCGGCGGTTTGTGCGCAGCTTGAGCATGGTTGAGCTTTTCGGGCTGGCGTGCGTGTTTGGGCTGCTGGTGGCGGCCGCGTATATGCCGACGGCGTTTCTCAATATTCCCATCGTGCTCCTCACCATCGCACTGGTCTACCGGGCGGCGCGTTTCATTGCTTCGACGGTGGTGCTGGCCAAGGTTCATGCCCAGGAGCGAGGCGAAACGGCAGCGCACCCGCTTCGCATTTTCTCGTGGTCGATCGTGGTGTTGATGATTCTTTCGGCACCGCTGGGCCTGGTAGTGGTAACGACCTGGCACTTTGGGTATCTGATTGCACTTCGGCGCTCGATTGCCGCGACGCTGGCGAGGCGATGAGCGTTTGGAGCGAGTCGTGGGCGACTCTGGTTCACCAGTGATAATCCGCAGCAAGCCGTGTCCGGCGCGGCGCGGGTGATGGGTTCATGTCGTGCCGACTTGCGGGTTCATCACGCACGCGCCATCAGGCCTTGGCGTCGGGGCGATTCGGCTTGGTCACCTTGGCATCAACAACCTTGGAAGCGGGAGCGGTGCCTGAGCTGCCACTGTTGGCGGCGGCGGCGCGCTCCTCTTGCTGGTGCTCTTCGGCGGCGGCCTCGGCCTTGGCGGGGTCGATGTCGATGCCGGTGAGCTTCTTGATGAGCGACGAGAGCGCGATGCCGATGGCCGCGCCGCCCATGCCCCCAAGGGACTTCACCTCGGGCGGCAGGGTCTGGTTCACGCCATCCAGGAACATACCGATGCTCTGACCGTTGATGAGCGAGGCCATCATCTTCTGCGCCGTCTGCGGGTCGCCATAGATCGTCATATGCGATGCGGCAAGGGCCTTGCCGGCCGCTTCCGCAGAGGCAATGCGGGCCTGCTTCTCGGCCTCGATCTTGGCGAGCTCGACCTGCAGGTCGACGGCGATGCGTTCGAAGCGGGCCTTGCCTTCGAGTTCGCGGATCTGCACGGTGACGTTGGCGTCGGAGACCTTGACCTGTTCCTGGGCGACATCGACGGGCACCATCTGCACGGCGCGGTCGCCTTCGGCCTTGAGCTCGGCGGCGCGCTTGTCGGCCTCGGCCATGGCGATGCGGGCCTCGGCGCGCTTGCTGGCGGCCTGCTGTTCGCCCTCGGCTTCCTTCACCTGGCGATAGGCGGCGACATCGGCCTGCATCTGTTGCTCGATGCGGACCTGTTCGACGGTGGCCTGCTTGCCGATGATGGCGCGTTCCTTCTCGCGGTCGGCCGTCGCCTTCACTTCAACAGTGATGACGCCCTGCTCGGCAACCATGCGGGACTGTTCGGCCTCAAGCTGCAGGGCTTCGCGTGTCGCGCGGCGCTGCTCGGCATCGGCGATGGCGATGAGCTTTTCGCGCGTGGCGATTTCTGAAGCGCGCTCACGCTCGATCTTGGCGATCTGGCCGGCGCGCTCGCGTTCCTGGTTGGCGACTTCGACGACCTTGTTCTGCTCGACCTGCTTGAGCATAACGGCCTGCTCAGACTCAACCCGCGCGATGCCGGCAAGCTTGCTCTGCTCGGCGGCAAAGGCGGCGGAGCGCTGCTCGCTGGCAGACTTGGCGATCGACTTTTCGGCCTCGGCATCGGCCTTGGCGCGGGCCTCGATGACCTGCTGCGCCGCGACCTGCTGGGCGGTCGTCACGTTCTGCTGGGTCACCTTCATCTCGGCGCTCTGGACCATCTCGTTGCGGAGCACGCGCTGGGCCTGCACCTGTTTGGTGATGGTGGCGGCGCCCTGCGCATCAAAGACGTTCTGCTCGGGCTTCATGGCCGTGAGGGGGGCCTGGTCGAGCTTGCTGATCGAAACGCTCTCGAGCGTGAGGCCGTTGGCCTTGAGGTCGTCTTTCACGCTGTCTTGCACGCCCTTGGCGAACTCGGCCCGCTTGGCGTTGAGGTCTTCAAGGGTTTGCGTCGCGGCGACGTTGCGGAGCACGCTCACGAGCTTCTCCATCACGAGTTCGCGAACGGCCGACGGGTCGCTCGACATGCTGCCGAGGCTGGTAGCGGCAAGCATGACGCTCTCGGGGTCTTTCTGCACGCGACAGAAGAAGTTGGCCAGGACATCAGCGCGGAGGTAGTCGCCGGTAATAAGGGCGTCGGGGCCGGTGCGCTCAACTTCGATCTTGAAGGTCTTGAGCGACACGTCGTTCACTTCGTGCACGACGGGGATGACGATGGCACCGCCGTCGATCACGCACTTGCGACCGCCGACGCCGGTGCGGACAAAGGCCTGGTCGGCGCTGGTCTTGCGGTAGAGCCGGGTGATGATGACGAGTATGGCGAAGACCAGCGTGACGGCACCGCCGAAGACGGAGATCATGAGCTTGCTGGTTTGGGGCAGGCGTGCATCGGTGATGAAGAAGGGAGCGACGACGAGGACGACGCCGACGATGACGCCGACGACGAGCATGAGGGTGAGAGAACCACGGTTTGAATGACTGCGTTCCATAGGTGGGCTTCCTTGTCTGAGAACTGTCTTATCGCGCACACCGGGCACACCAGCGTCCCGGAGAAAGTCTGAGGCACGTTGCGTTGACTGAATCCTGCCAGCCGCATGGTTTGCGTCCGCGCCGAGTTGCTTATCCTGGCTGCTCGGTGCTTGCCAGGCTCGTGCGAGCCGAGCCCGTAATGGGGAGATCGGGAAGTCGCTCAACGATGAAGCGCTCGGTGACGGCGTCGTAACTTTGGAGCATGACGCGCGTGCCGCGGGCCAGGGTCGCGGCGCCGGGAAGGACGCAGCAGGCCAGGTCGCGAAGGTTACCTTCGCTGTCGACGAGGCGAGCCACACCACCGGCCGGCGTGACCTCATGAATCACTTCGGCGTGTTCGGTGACGAGAGCCTCGGTGGCGACGGCGTAGGACTCGATGGACGGCAGTGCGCGGGCGAGGCCGCTGGCCAGAAGGTTCGAGCCCAGCACCGCGGCAACGGCAGAGGTGGCCATCTTGGCGACCAGTGACCACTTGAGTGCGACCAGACCGAGCGCCAAGCCCGTGATGCCCCACACCAGGCAGACACTGACGATGACGATGGCGAAAGGAACCTTGCCGATGCCAAAGAAACTCAGGAAGCCGTGGAGGATGCCGCCTCCGAACGCATCGGCGTGGACGGGCGCATCGACGTGTGGCCCGGTGTGCAAGTCGACATGGACGGCATGATCGCCCATAGGCAAGCCGATGCACATTGACAAAACCAGCAGCACCGCGACAACGAGGGGGAGCAAGAACGTGAGATTGTCAGCCGTGAGCAGTTCCATTGGTGAATGCCCTTTCTGAACCAGCCAGATCCGACTTATAGGACCATGCCGCCAACTTTCTTACTTCGCTATTCTCTTTCTATCGAGTTCGATTTCATCTGTTTTTCCAGCGACTTACACCGTGTTTTCATGCGAGTGGCCAAATGATACGCTCCCCTATTCACGCATCCACTCGACCCCGCCTAACACCCGTACAAACCGTTCTCTGGCAGATGATTTGGGTCCCGATCGGCGCGATCAATCGGCGGGGAGCGTGTGATGCGTGATCGAGCGCGATTTGCGAGGCCGCTTGGAGTTCGCGGTCCTTATGCTCTCGTGACGTTGAACCCTCCCGAAATCATTTCGACCTCGACAACCATGAGTACCCGGCCCACGCTCGAACTCATCCGGCGCGCGGTGGTTGCCGCGGCGGTGGTGACGCGGGCTGTACAGTCGCGGCTGGCGGCGGCGGATCGGTTTTCAAAACTCGATGAGTCACCGGTGACGATTGCGGATCTGGCGGCGCAGGCGGTGGTCGTGCACGCGCTCACGCGGGCACTCGGGACTCGGTTTGCGATTGTGGGCGAGGAATCGTCGGCGATGCTGCGGGCGGGGCCGGCCTCGTTGCGGGCCGCGACGGTGGCGGCGGCAAGATTGGGGTGGAGTGTTGCCGGGGGGGATGGCCGTGGCGGTTGTGCGACCGAGGGGCCCGGGCCGACGGAGGATGAGATGCTGGCGGCGATTGATCTGGGCGCGGCGGCGCCGCCGGATGGAGCAGGGTCGTTCTTTACACTTGACCCGATCGATGGAACCAAGGGGTTCATCCGCGGGCATCAATATGCGGTGTGCCTGGCGTTTATCGAATGCGGGCAGCCGACCATGGCGGCGCTGGCGTGCCCGAACCTGAGCGCGAATTTCTTACAGCCGTTCACTTTGCCCGATGCGGTGGGCACGCTGTTCCTGGCTGAGGCGGTGGCGGGGCATGAGGCCATGAGCGCCGCTGCGCCCGGGCCGCCGGGGCTGCGAGCGTTCATGGCGACGTGCGAGGCGGATGCGCCGCTACACAAACTTGCGCCCGCCGCCCGCGAGGCGGGCGCGCCACTGCGGTTTTGCCAGTCGTTTGACCCGGCGCACTCTGATCACTCCACAACGGCGCGGCTGATCGAACGGCTTCGGGCCCGCGGCGTGCAGGCTGGGCGGCCCGCACAACTCGATAGCCAGGCGAAGTATGGGGTGCTGGCCCGCAATCAGGCCGACGTGCTGGTGCGGCGGCCGCAGACGCTGCGGCGCGATTACATCTGGGATGTTGCGCCGGGGGCGCTGATCGCGCAGGCGGCGGGTTTCAAAGTGACCGACTCGGCGGGCGCGGCCCTCGACTTCACGCATGGCACGACGCTGAAACTCAACGATGGGATTCTGGCAGCCCGCCCGGCGGACCACACGCGGATTCTGGCAGAGCTGTCGGTGCTGCCGCGGCCGGGGATGGGACGAACGGCGGCGCCGGGCGGGGGAATACTGCCGGGGGCACCGGCTTCGTCGTCTTAAGAGCGCAGCGGCTGGCGCCGAGCCACGGGCCGCATACACCTTTCAGACTCCAAACCGATGGCCCGGAGGCTCGAGTTTGGCGATGTGGCCCTTTTCCATTCGTTGCCGATTGCCTGCCCTTCGCGGTGTTGGCCAGCCACTTCCCTCATTGGCACCTACCCTCATCCCCCTATGGACCTCGACAAACGCCAACAAGAAATTCAGGAAGGCAAGGGCCTCACTGAGTCGCGCCTGAACACCGACTTCATCGACTTCCTCAAGAAGTGGTCGAGCCCGATCCTGCTCATCATCGCCGTGGTGGCGATGGGGTTCCTCGCGTACCGCAAGTACAACGAGTATCGCGCCGGCAAGCTTGATGCCGCGTGGATTGAACTCAACAGCGCGCTCGTCTCGGACAACGCCGCATCGCTCGTGGCTGTCGCGGATGATCACGCGGGCATGGCAGGCATTCCGCTCGTCGCGCGGCTTCGCGCTGGTGACATCTATCGCCTTGCCGCCGTCACGGGGGTGCTCAAGCTGAACGATGAGGGCAAGCCCGCCACGCCCGATGACGTGCTCAACGCCGATCAACGCAACTCGATGCTCGACAAGGCCGACGAGCAGTTCAAGAAGGTCGTGGAGATCGCGGGGACCGACCCGGCCCAGGCGCTGCACAGCGTGCCCGCGCTCTTCCGATTGGCGGCCGTCGCCGAGCAGCGCGAACAGTGGGACGCCGCCAAGGGCTATTACGAGCGTGCCGCGTCGATCGCGGATTCGGCCCGGTTTGCGACTCTTGCCGCAGCAGCGAAGACTTCGATCGACACGATGAACGACTTCAAGGCACCGGCAACGCTGCTGCCTGAGGCGCAGGTCGTGACCAAGCCGATCGCGATCGTTCCGCCCACGCCCGGCATCAGCAGCCCGCTCCTTCCCGGCAGCACCCCGCTTGTGCCCATGCCGATCGCCCCGCCGTCGCTCACGCCCAGTTCGTCGTTCCCGGGGACGGGGTTCCCGATGCCGTCGATCATCCCACCTCCGGCGCAGCCCGTAACGCCTCCGACTGACCCGAAGCCCGAAGAGGTCAAGCCCGGTGAACCGAGGCCTGCCGAGCCCGCACCGGCCGAGACGCCCAAGCCTGCGGAGCCCAAGCCCGCCGAGACGCCCAAGCCCGCAGAACCGCCCAAGTAAGCCGCCCCCACCGTGCCAAGCAAGCGTTCAAGACACACCACCGGCCGGGCGATGCGGCCCGGCGCGCCGCCGGGCCCGCTCATCGCCAAGGGCGGTCAGGTTGATCCTGCCGCGTTGTTCCGTGCAGCGAAAGCCGCGACGATATCGAAGGCGGGCAAGCCATCAACTCAATCCGTTGACGTGGTCGCGCCAGCCGCGCCGGTCGCGCGAGTCGAACCGGTCGCGCCGGTGGCACCAGTCGCTCCGCCGTCCGAAACCGATCTCGATCTCGACACGCCCGATGGTGATGATGATCTGTTGCCGCTCGATGCGACTGAGCAGGCACCGATCGCGCCAACCATTGCTGCGCCCGCTCCGCCCCAGCGCGTGGCGTTCACGCTGCAGCACGATCTTTCCAAGCGGCTGGACAAGTATCTCTGCGACCGCATCACGTTCATGAGCCGCTCGAAGCTGCAAGCGCTCATCGAGGCCGGCGGGGTCACGGTGAACGGACGGGTCGCCAAATCGTCGAGCGTTCTTCACGCCGGCGACAAGGTCGAGGTGCTCATTCCGCCACCGCCGAGTGAGGACTTTGAGCCGCAGGACATTCCCCTCGATGTGCTCTATGAAGATGCGCACATGATCGTGCTGAACAAGGATGCGGGCATCATCGTGCACCCCGCCCGCACCCACACCCACGGCACACTCATCAACGCCCTGGCGTTCCACTTCCGCAACCGATCCGCGACCGGAGGCGGGCTCTCGAGCGTGGGCAAGAAGTTTGCGCGGCCGGGCGTCGTCCACCGGCTTGATCGCCACACCAGCGGGTGCATTGTCTTCGCCAAGACCGAGCAGGCGCACGGACACCTCGCGGGGCAGTTCATGCACCGCACGGCCAACAAGCGCTACGTCGCCATCGCGCACGGGCACCTTGCGCCGCCTATTGATGTGATCGACCTTCCGCTCGGCCCCCACCCTTCGCGCACCAAGGGCTATCGCGAGATGCAGGTGGTGCGGCATGATCATCTTGGCCGGCCGGCGCTCACGGTGTATCGCACGCTTGAGATGTATGGCTCGAGCGAGCAGAAGCACTGGCCCGATGCCGGCGCGGTGCCGGCGGGCGCATCGCTGGCCGAGGTTGAACTCAAGACCGGCCGCACGCACCAGATTCGCGTGCACTTTGCGCACCAGGGCTTTCCGCTGGTGGGCGATGACATGTACGGCGGCAGGCCGCTCGACCTCCTCGGTGTGGCCGCCGCGACCAAAACGAAGAGCCCAAAGACAACGGCCAAGAAATCCGCCAAGCATGCAGCCTGCCAGCCCGTGGGCACCTTTGCGCGCCAGGCCCTGCACGCAGCGATGCTTGAGATTCGCCACCCGGTGAGCAACCAGCCGATGCGCTTTGTCGCGCCGCTCCCGCCCGATCTGCGGGCGCTCATCACCACCCTCCGAACCTATGGCGCGACCCCGCACCAGTTGCCGGGCACGATCCTCACCATGGACGAGTTGCTGGCTTGAGGTTGGCTGTGTGCACGCGGCTTTAGCGGCTCAGATCAAGCACGCCCGTGCCGGAGAATGACGCTTCGGGCTGGCTGATACCGGAGTCAAACAAGATCTCGGAGATCGGGCCCGGCTCGGAATAGACGATCCGGCCCGAGAGCGTGTACTCAAACAGGCCGCGGCCGGTGCCTTCGGGGAGGGCTGAGGCGGGGATCGAGGCGGGAATCGTGAATCGCTGGGCGCCGCTGCCGGGGAGCGTGGCCAGCGGCATCCGCTCCCCGGTGAAGACGGTTTTGCCGCCGAGCATGAGCGAGTAGGTCGCTCGCTTGAGGGGGAGTGGGTCGATGCCCGAGTTCTCACCCCTCACGGTGAATATCGCTACAACACCGTCCTGGGTTCGCTCGCCAAGCGTGACGCCCTCGACCTTCAGGCCGGGGGCCGAGGTGGTTGAACAGCCACCGAGCAAGGCCGCCGAGACAAGACCGGAGGCAGCGATGCCAGCGCGGGCCAACTGACCGATCGAACCCATCTGGAGGCTGAGGCTCATTTGCATGCTCGGAGCGTATCCGCCCACTTCCGGGCATGGGGCAAGGCTGGCGATCGGCTGGAGGGGCCGGAGGATCGTCGCCCGGGTCGCAATTCTGGGACTTCCCCCGATTTGAAGGTTTCATACCGGCAAAAACCCTCTCTGCGAGCACGACTTCGGACAGTTCCACCGGCACAACGCTCGAAATGTGGTAAACTCAGCGATATGAGCAATCAGCAACCGACCGGGCAATCATCGCCCGCGAGATCGGTGCCATCTCAGCCCGGAGGGACGGCGATTCCTGCCAAGCGCGGGGTTTGTCTGCTGGTTCATGCGCGTGACCAGTGCCCGCCCGCCAAACTCACCGAGTCGCTGGTGCGGCATGGGGCGGCGATTGTCTTGTGCGTGGATGCGCACACGGTGCTGGCGCACGCGTGCCGGATCAATCGAGGACAACCTATCGACGGGGAGGATGGAGCCGGCGCGGCTTCGTCGGCGCCCGCTTCGCTACCGACAACTCAACCTCCGTCGCGGGCCGTGGTGGTGATTCTGGTTGAGCCGCGGTCGCTGGGTCATTTGCCGCTGCTGGCCGACCTTGCCGATGCGCTGCAACGCTACGCACCGCGCTCGACGCTGTGGTTCTTTGAGGACGGCGCGAGCAAGCAGCCGCTGCGGATGGTGACGAGTGCAGATTTGAGTGCGTGGACGGCGAGTGCAGCTCAAGCGGCAGCCGGGACTGCCCCAACCGCGCCGCCCGTGACCCGCGGCGTGGCGCCATCGAGTTTCGTGGTGCCGGTGCGCACGCCGATTCGCAGCGCTGGTTCCGGCGTGGCGGGCGGCGGATTTGCGGGCCTGACGAGCGCTGGTGAACGGGCCGGTGGGGGAACGCCGCGACTGCGGCTGGTGGAGCCTGATGAATCGGGCGTGCGGCCTGCGCCAACGGGGGCGGGCGCCGTTCAACCCGGAGGAGCGCTGCCGGCGGATGGTGAAATGCCGTACGTCGAACCCGCGCCCGCGCCGCACTTGCTCACGGCGGAAGAACTCTCAATGCTGCTGGGCGACCCCGAGGGGTTTGGCGAAGAGCCGTTGCCCGAGGCGGATGGATCGAGCTCGCTGCGGCCACCGGCGGGAGGAAGCCCCGCCGCATGATCAAGCACTCTGCTGCTATTTCGTTTGGGACGGGCCCGGGAAGCGGCGGTCACTCCGACGACGCGACGCCCCGCTCCAGCGCGCGGGGGGGGCCGGACGGGCCGTGGCGGGCCATCACGGTGGGCCGGACCGGGCTTGAGCAGACGCTGCGGCGCGAAAGCGGGATTGAACTTATTCGTGCGCGTTCGACGTTTGAGGCGGTGGGCGAACTGAGTGATGCGCTCGAGAGCGATGCGCAGGCCACGGAAGCCAACGCTGGCGCGGCCCCGGCGCTCCGCTGTGTGGTGCTGGTAGCGCACGAGTGCGCGGCCGACGAAATCGCGGGTTCCTTTGTTGCAGCCATGAAGTCGATGCAGCCACACGTGGCGGTGCTGCTGGTGGCGCGGGCTGATGGCACAGCGTCGGACATGGCGAGAGCGGCGTTTGATGCTGTCATTACGGCCGAGACCTCGCCCGATGATGTGCGCAGGGTCGCGGCGTCGGTGCTGAACACTTCGGCCCCCGGGCTTGTGCAGGTGAAGCCCGCCAGCGCGGCGCGCGATGAAGCGGCGCGGCAGCAGGCGACTGGATCCGCGGCGGCGGTCGCGGGCGCGGCGTGGGTGCCGGCGGGTGGGCCGGTAGGTGGGCCGTCAAGTTCGGCTCGCGCCGAGGCAGGCCGGCAGGAGCCGGCGGGAACCGGCGAGAAGAAACACGACGCGCCACTGATTGGCCAGAGTGATCGCTCCGGACGGATTGACTGGTCGGCGCAAAGCCAAGGCCCGGATCGTGCTCCGGCCGCTGTCGAACGCACACATGGCGGAGGCATGCCGGGCGGAGGCATGCCGGGCGGAGTTGGACCGGACGGAGCTCTGCCGGGCGATGCCCCGCTGCTGGCGGCGCTGCTGGCCGGTCGCGATGTAGTGCTGGCAGCGCTCGAGGTGCTGCGGGCCCGCACCGGCGATGCGTCGGTCACGTTCGCGCCCGCCGAGGCCTCGGCACCGCCGCCGGTGGCTGGCTTGGGCGAATCGCTTGAGCCGGTGGTGCACAGCGGAACGCTGTTTGGATACCTGCGTTTCAGTTCGCACGGCACAGCGCGGGGCGACCGGGTCGTCGCGGCCTCGTGGCTTTCGATGTACTTTGCGCTTCAGGCTCAGCAGAAGGCGCTGCGCACGGCGGCAATGGTGGACGACCTGACGGGCGCGTATAACCGGCGGTACTTTGAGCACTTCATGTCGGCCGCGCTGGCGCAGGCGCAGCGCGAGCGACACACGCTGACGCTGCTGGTGTTTGATCTCGACGGGTTCAAGGGTTTTAATGACCGCTTCGGGCACGCGGCGGGCGATGAGATTCTGCGTGAGACGGTGGCGCTGCTTAAGTCGGTGATTCGGCCCGCAGACAAGGTCTGCCGCATCGGCGGTGATGAGTTTGCCGTGATTTTCTATGAGCCGACGGGCCCGCGCGATATTGGCAGCAAGCCGCCCGAGGATGTCACCATCATCGCCAAGCGCTTTCAACAACAGGTTCGCGCCCACCGCTTTCCGAAACTGGGCGGCTCGGCCCCCGGCGCCCTCACCATCAGCGGCGGCCTGGCGACGTTTCCGTGGGACGGTCGCACGGCAACTGAGTTGCTGGCGCACGCCGACAACCTGGCGCTGGCCGCCAAGCGCGACGGGAAGAACGCGATTCGGATCGGGCCGGATGGCTCGTCACGGAGTTCGAGTTATGGCGCGCCGGCTACGTGAGTGGCCGACCCGGCCCGGCGCGAGATCTTCAACGTGTCAGGCGCTCACGGTGGTGGTGCCGTTCTCGTCAGACCCGATGGGCACGCGATGGGTTGGTAACTGGCGACTGCGGTAAATGGCGGGGCGCACCATTTCTGAGGCTTCGGCAGCGTGTGCATCGGCCTGCTTGCTGGAGAGGCGCGTGCTCGCCGTGAACCCCACGGCGACGACGAAAGCCGTGGCGATGGCGGCGGCAAACACGCTCACGGCGGGCGATGTGGCGGCTGGTTTGACTGAATAGCGTGACATGTCTGGTTCCTCGCGGATTGGGGGGACGGGCGACAAGCGAAGCAGGGGCGCGGTGTGCGCAGGGGACCGCGCCCATGACTGGGACGGCAGAAGGGTCTAAGGGAGTTGCGGCGAAAGCAACGGCCTGGCCTGGCCGGCGCTGGTGTGCGACGGTCGGCACGATCGTGCCTGCTGGTGCGCCTGTTCTTCGCGTGAAGTGCGGGAAGCCGGGAGGAGCGCAGAGTGAACGCCGAACACCTGGAAACCAGTGACGACGCGTAAATGTTGTTGGGGAATCACCTCGCCGCATTTCACGCTCGCGCGGGCTGGTAACGCCATAGATGCGCCGGGGTCGCGGGCCCGTCAGCGACTTCGGGAACCGCCGAGGGTCTTGACACAGTCGATATTCGGAGGCGAAATCGAGTTTGATCAATGCCGGCTGCGGCGTGCTGATGGGGTGGGCCTGCGTTTGGGTGCGTCACGCGCTTGGAGGGCGGCAAGATGAGCGAGCGGCACGCCAAGGCAGGTCAAAAAACAAACCGGCCAGCATCAAGAGATGCTGGCCGGTCGGAACATGCAGGAGACTGCTTGACCAAACTCAGACTAAGCCAATCGGTTTCCCGATTGATTTAGAACATGAGCTGGAACTGAGCGCGGATGGCGATCTGGCCGTCGTCGGCCGAGGGCAGGAGACCCTGGCTCTGGCTGAAGCCCGAGCCAGCGCCCGGAGCGACGCCCGTGAGGGTGACATCGTCACCGACGAAGACGGCGTCGAGCGTGAGCTTGGCAGCCTGACCGGCGAGGTAATCGTTCACACCGATGGTGATGAAGTTCTGGGTATCCTCGGTGAGGGCGCGATCGGAATCGTAGAAGAGGCCGTCGTAACGAGCGAACGGCTCCCACTGGCCGAAGCGGTAGGCGATCTGGGCAACGATACCGTAGTCGGTGAAGTCGGTGTCGGCACCGGCAGCGCGCTGATCGGTGAGGCCGACAACGCCGGCGACGTAGAACGAGAGGCCGGCGGTCTTGAGGGTGAAGTCGGCCGTGAGGGTCGAGTACTGCGTGTCGGTGTCGCCGGCGGCGGCGGTGTCAGCCGAGGCGCTGTGGTTGGCAGCGATACCGAGGAGAGCAGCGAAGTCCGAATCGGGCTTGCTGGTGAACTCCTTGAACTCGCTGAGGTCCTTACCGGCGAACTTGAACTCAAAGCGGGCGCCCAACGAGTAGTCGGACTCGGCGGTGTTGGTGCCGTTCTGCATGCCGTTGCCGAAGTCGGTGTTCAGCGCGTTGGGGCCGTCAGAGAACATGGTGTGCATGCTCCAAGCCTCGCCGACGTAGCTGATACCCACGCCCTGGCTGCGGCCGAGGGTGAAGGCACCGTTGACAAAGCCACGCTCAACGGCCATCTGCTTGGTGTCGCTGATAAGCTCTTCCTTGAGGAAGGGGAGTTTGCCCTGGCCAGCCCAGACGCCCCAGCCCTGACCGAACGAGTAATCGACGTAGGCGTCTTTGAGCTCGAAGTTGCCAGTCGAGTTGCTGTCGTTGTCTGAATCGCTGAACTCAGAGCTGATGAAGAACTTGAGGTTGGGGTTCACAACGTGGCCGCTGAACTCAAGGCGAACGCGGGCCATCTGGAAGCCGGGCTCGAACTCATTGTCAGTGCTGTTGTCGTCACGGAAGTTGGCGAAGTACCGGAACTGGGTGAAGCCGCCGACATTCAGGCGGAAATCACCGTTGCTTGAGGCAAGGAAAAACTTGCCGTCGTGTCCGCCCGTCACGCCGCCCTGGAGGAGCGAGGAACGCGTTTCGGCGTCCTGCATCATCTCAGAAACGATCGCGCGGACTTCATCGCGGCTCACCGAGGTGTTGTCGGCGAGAGCGGCCGACGCGCCCATGCTCAGGGCTGCGCCAGCGAGGAGAAACAGGGTCTTCGAATTCGTCATAATCATGCTCCTTGCATGGTGAGGCGCCAACACTTTGGGCACTTGAAACGTCCGCCTCCGACGCCTCGCCACGAATTTCAAACTCACCGGCTCTTCCAACCGCCACACGGCGGCTTCCGGCTCTTGATACCACCCCGACTTGAGACCCACCTAGGCCCCCACCTTACTGCTCCGCTGCAAGGCGTGCCGGGATGAATAAACCACTCGTGAAAAAAACACCATCTCTGGCCTGAACGGGAACTCCAACTTGGGCCACGCAACTTCGTCACTTATAGGCCGCTCGGATCACATTTAAGCGAGCCTGACGATTCACAAGTCACGGGCGTCTGAGGCGGGAAGGGCTCGCTTTCGAGCACCGATCACGCTTGCCTCGGGATCTATAGTACCCACCAACATTAGCAAACGCAAACGTCCAATCGTCGAATTTTCCCGCGTCACTTGAGTACAACGTCTTTTTTTGTGTTCGCGTGAAGTTTGGGTATTCGCGTTTTTTCCTTCATCTTGCCCGTTTCCAGCCCGCCAGCGGCCCCAAACGCGGTCTTTGCGCGGTCTTCATGCCCCGACACGTTCTTAAGAAATTGATGCTGGTACCATTATTCTCACATATTGGCTTGATCTGTTCTTGATGTTTCTGCCCGCGTTTCTTCTGCGCTTTGCCGACTTTTTCGTGAGCAAGTTGTGGATGAACAGGCAGGACTGTCCGCATTTCCCCAGCCGGCCTTTCCGTCCCCCGTCGGCCCCGTCCTCCTCTGCCCTTCCCTTGGTCCTCGCAGCCAACTTCCGGCCTCTTCCTTCATCTCCCCGTGCCCCGTGTCCGCGACTCATGGAACCTCTCATGGACCCCAAGCACATCCTCTTAGTCGAAGACGAACGGGACCTGGCCGACATTCTCGGCTACAACCTGACCAAGGCGGGGTACAGGGTCACGATCATTCACGATGGCACGGCAGCGCTCGCCGCCGTCAAAAAGGGGCCTGCCCCCGATCTGATCATTCTCGACCTCATGCTCCCGGGCGTGTCGGGGACGGAGATCGCCCGCCAGGCCCGCACGTTACCAGCGACGGCGCGGATTCCGATCTTGATGCTCACCGCCAAGGCTGAGGAAGCCGATGTGGTGGCGGGGCTGACCATTGGCGCCGACGACTATGTGACCAAGCCCTATTCCACCAAGGTAGTACTGGCCCGAGTGGACGCGCTGCTTCGCCGCGTGAATAGCCCGACCGACGGCTCTTCAACCCTGGTGACGGTCGGGCCGCTGGCGGCCGATTTGGCGGTCCACTCGATCACGCTCGATAGCGTTGAACTCAAACTGACCCTGACGGAGTTCAAACTGCTGGTCGCCCTCATGCAGGCCCCCAAACGCGTCCTTGCCCGCAACGACCTCATCTCCCGGGTCATGGGCCCGGGCATTGTGATCACCTCGCGGACTATCGATGTGCACATTGCCGCCATTCGCAAGAAGCTCGGCCAGTATGGCGACATGATCCGCACCGTTCGTGGCGTGGGGTATCAGCTTTCGCCGCTGGTTCCCGCCTGAGGGCGGGTGGACTGGGACCAAGCATCGCGTTTGCGCTTCCCTCTTGCGACGGTACGCACCTACGCTCATTTCATCATGGCCCTTGCCCCGCCCTACACCCCCGGAAGCCGCGTTCGTGTCACTCAGCAGATGCCGCGGCTGTCGGGCCCGCTCACCACGACCATTGAGGGCACGGTGATGAAGTATGAGCAGCAGAAGACCGGTTCGTGGTACGCCCACGCCAAGGACGACAAACTCTGGCTGGACCGGCTGATTCTTCGCAAAGACGACGGCGAGACGGTGTACTTAAATCTGGACCAGTTCTCGCTGGTGGAGATTCTTGAGCAGGCCCCGGCGGCGTAAGCACGCCCGAACCGCCGCCCCCCATCGTCCAATCCCCGCCCCGCCCCGCCCCCCGCCCCCCCCGCCGCACGATATGAGTTCGCATCGCGACTGTGTCCGCGCGGTTCGGCGTTCGTGACGATACGCTCCGGCGTGCCAAAAACGATCAAGCCAGCCAAGACCGCCCGCGCTGCAAAGACAGCCGCCCATCCTCCCGCTGCGGCCACCCCCCCCACCCCCAACCACGCGAACATGTCGGTTGAGGCCAAGCCCTCCGGCCGCAAGGGCACACCGATCCCAACCCCAACTCACCACCTCCCCGGCACTGACACGCTGGGCGAAGCGAGCGTGTATGTGGGTGACTGTCGCGAGGTGCTGGCGGCTTTGCCGGCGGTGGTGAACCGCGAGCTTGACCTCGTGTTTGCCGATCCGCCCTTCAATTGGAACCGCGACTATCACCGCTGGGAGCAATCAGACAAGGCGAGCCGGGTGTGGGATGATGCGATTCCCCGCGAGGACTATCTGGCCTTCACGCGCGAGTGGCTCTCGCTGTGCGCCGGCGGGCTGAAGGACTCGGGCTCGATGTGGGTGAACATTCCCGACGACACGGCGGCGGAGATTGTGGTGTATCTCAAGTCGATCGGGCTGACGATGGTGAACTGGTGCATCTGGCACTATCGCTTCGGGCAGAACCGCCAGAACTCGTTTATCAACTCAAAGGTGCATGCGCTCTATTTCTGCAAGGACCCAAAGCAGCGGACGTGGAACCCGGCCCCGATTCTGGAACCCTCCGATCGCGCGACGACCTACTTCGACCCGCGCACGCTCGACAAGAAAGACGGCATGCCGGCGGGGATGCGGGTGCCGATGGACGTGTGGTATGGTCAGTACTGGGGCCGCATTCAGGGCAACAACGCCGAGCGGCGGCCAGCGCACGACAACCAGCTTCCGGAGATCTATCTTGAGCGCGTGATTCGCTGCTCCAGCAACGCGGGCGACCTGGTGCTCGACCCGTTCGTGGGTTCGGGCACCACGGGCGTGATGGCGCGGGCGCTCAACCGGCGGTTTGTGGGGACCGAGTTCAGCCCCGACAATGCGCGGGGGGCGTTTGAGCGGCTGGGGCTGGGCCCGGCGCGGCCCTTGGGTGATGGCCTGAACGCGGCGACGAACATCTTTGCAGCCCGGAAGGCGAGCGACAAGGCGAAGCGGCGCATGTCGAGCCAGACGACAGGTGCCAACCTGTACGGAAAATGAAACTTGGCAGCCGCATGGCGCGCGGTGCGGTGGCCATACGCTCACCTGTCATGCCGCAGCCAATCACGAAACCGATCACGAAGCCAATCACGAAACCGACCACCAAGACGCTCGCGAAAAACCCGGCCTATCAGGTTTATGCCATCGCTCTTGAGTTTGTGGTCTACACCGTGGTGTGCGGGCTCATCGGGTGGGGCATTGACTATCTGGCAGGCACCGAAAAAGTCTGGATGACGGTCGGGTTCATCGTGGGCATTCTGGCGGGCGGGTACCGGTTTGTCCGGCAGGCGTTGGCCGCCGCGAAGCAGCAGCAGTCGTCCAAAAGCGACTGAGAGCAGAGCACCCCACCCGCTCCCCCCAAAACCGGCTAAGCCGGGCCAACTTTGGCCAGTTCACGCTGGCGGGCATTGCCGGGCGACTCGCGCGCCCGCACAAACCCCCTGTCTCAAGGTCCGCAAACCACGGGCGTCGCGATCACCTCGCGCGGGGGTTGGGCGAATGGTCGATGGGTGGACTTGAACATCGAGAGTTCACCATGCGATTCGTCATCAACGCGCTGTGCGCATCATGCTTCCTGGCCCTGGTGGTGGCGCTGTTCATTACCGCCAAGAACGCGGCGGTCGAAGCGCTCGCGGTGGATGGGGCCGCGACATCGGTGCGCCGGATCGAACAGATTATCCGGCTGCGGGCGAGTATGAAGGACACTGTGCTCAATGAGCGCGGCTATCCGGTGATGGTGAGCCCGGGCTGGTTTAAGGATGAGGACGGTAAGGGCACGGTGCCGGTCAACCCGCTGATGGGCGAGGGCCAGCCGTGGCTGGAGATCGCCGGTGAGCAGGATGCCGGACTCGAGCACCCGCCGGTGCGACTGGCGGTGAGCGAATCGCTGGCACAGTTCTGGTACAACCCGTATCAGGGGATTGTACGGGCGCGGATTCCGGTGATGGTGAGTGATGTCAAATCAACGGACCTGTACAACCGCGTAAACGGCACAGCCTTGGCGGGTATTCTCGATTATGAGCGGAGCCGCAAGGACGTGTTCAAGCAAGTCGAGAAGCCCGGCGCGGCGCCAATATTTGAGCACGCGAGGGTGACCGAGGACCCGGCAAAGCCGGCCGATTGACCAAACCGGCCGATTGATTACATAAAGGCTGAGTTGAAGAAGGCTGGGTTCAACCGGTCGCGAGACCGCCCTCGCGAACGGGGATGGCGACCAACGCGCCACCCGAGGCCGCTGCGGCGCTCACGGTCTCGTCAGCCGGGGCCACGAGTTTGTCCATCGCCACCAGCACGCCCAGCGAGGCGGCGGTGAGAATCCAGCCCGTGCCGCCTGAAGAGAGCAAGGGGAGAGCGATGCCCTTGGTGGGGAGCAGGGCGGTGACCACGCCCATGTTGATGATGGCCTGCAAAAGCACGGTGCTGGCGACCCCCAGACCGATGAGCTTGAGCAGCGGCGAGCGCTGCTTGAAGACGATGAGGCAGGCGGCGCCCAGCAGCACCGCATACAAGAACACGACGGTGAGCGCACCGAAGATGCCAAGCTCTTCGCAGATGATGGCGAAGATGAAGTCGGTGGTGTCTTCGGGGAGGTAGCCGAACTTCTGCAGGCCGTTGCCAAGGCCGCGGCCCCAGATCTCGCCGTTGTGAACGGCGACCATGGACTGGATCATGTGGAAGCCGGTGTTCTCAGGGTCCACGTAGGGATTGACGTAGGTTTCGATGCGCTCAAGGCGGTAGGGCTGCTTAACGATGGCGGCGACAAGCGCGACGACGCCCACGGGGATGAGGGCGATGAACTTCCAGATGCTGACCCCCGCAGCGAGCAGCATGATGGCGGCGACGGCAGTGATGAGGATGGCGGTGCCGAGGTCTTCAATGACCATGAAGCCGACCACCGCGCCCAAGGCGATGAGGAGCGGGAGGTGGCCCTTGAAGAACGGCTTGATGCGGTCGCCCATGCTGGCGGCATAGACGGCGGTGAGGAGCACGGCCCCCCACTTGACGATCTCGCTCGGCTGGACCGAGAGATCACCCAGGCCAGGGAGGTTGAGGCCCAGCCAGCGAGTGGCTCCCTTCTTGGAGACGCCCAGACCCGGAACATAGACGGCGGCGAGAACGGCAAGGAGCACGAGCGTGCCAATCCACAGGAACGACATGCTCCAGCCGGAGGTGCGCTCGGGCGAAGGGCCCACGGCGTCAGCACCGCCGCGGACCGCGCCCAGGAGCTGGACCGGAGCGAACCAGGAGGTCATGGCCATGGCGAGAATGGCGACGCCCATGTAGATCGTGGAGCGCGACAGGAGCACACCCTGAATGCTGACGGGCACCTTGGGGTCAACCACCATGCCGGCAGAGTTTACCATCACCACGCCGATGGTGAGCAGGGCGAAAACACAGGCCACAATGACATGTCCAGGGCGCATCATGCAGGATGACTGTATCGGCCGCCCGGTCATTGGCGGATGAAGAAGAGCGAGCCGCTGCCGGGGGTTGAGCGGGAGGTGGGCGAGGGATGGCTTGGGGCCGGGGGGGGCGGGGGGGGGCGGAGCGGGAGGGCGGTTTAGCTGAAGAACGCCCCGATGTAGTCGGCGAGGTCATCGGGGTCGATGGTGCCATCGCCGTTGAAATCAGCCCGCGGATCGGGCGGCTGCGCGAAGAAGGCCCCGATGTAGTCGGCGAGGTCGTCTGGATTCACTTCGCCGTCGCCGTTGAAGTCGGCCGGATCGCCCGGAGCCGGCGCGGGGCCGGGCATGACGACCATGGCTACGTTGTAGCCCTGGTCGGGCGAGCCGCTGTTGCCGGCGACGGTGGGGTCGCGATATTGGCCGTCGCTGTTGCGGTCGTACACGACCTTACAGCGAACGATCAGCGCTCCGAGCGACTGGGGGCTGGCGTAGCCAACGTCCGCCGCATTGGTGCCGGGGAGCACGTCCTGCACAATGCTGGATGACCAGATAGCACCGCTATCGATGCTGTCGCTGTCGGCGGTGCCCATGAACTGGATCTGGTAGTTGAGGGTGCTGTTGGCGCCGGTGATCACATCGCCGACACCGCTGAGCAGTTCCAGCTCGTAGCCGCTGGTCTGCGCGACGAAGTTGGCGCGGATGAGGGCGGTGGTAAGGAGCGGGCCGCCGGGCCGCTTGAGTGATACGGTGGCAAGGAAGTAGAGGTTGCCGAGGGCGTCCATGGCGGGCGACGAGATGGAAGGGCCGGTGGTGGCACCGCTCACAACTTCGCCGTAGCGGGCGATGCGGCCAATGAACGATGAGCCGCCGCGGTCAACCAGGCCGTCGCCCTCGCCAGCATCGGCGGTGCCGGGAATGCCATCGGCGCCGAAATCGCCCAGCAGAACCTTCCCGGTGCCGATCGAGGTGCTACCGCTGTGAGCGGCGACGGTCCATATCACGCCACCGGTCGCGGCGCTGACGCGGGCGACGGCGAGGTAGTTGTCCATGCTTGCAGCGCTGCTGCTGGCCATGCCGGTGCCCTGGGCCGTTGCGGCCATGAGCAGGTCGCCCCCTGCGGTGGCAGGCAGGACGGTCATGGCCACCGGGCCGCTCCCGCCGCGGAAACTGGCCTGCGAGGCATAGTTAGTGAGTTCCTGAAGCGCCATGGTCGAGAAGCCCGCAGCGGTGGCGGGGTCGAAGCCGTCGGTGGGGTCGGTGATCTGGCCGGCGGCGGTGGGCAGCTCGGCCCGGAGCGCCGAGGTGATGGTGCCGGTGGTGGTGAGGCCCCAGGCGCTCACGCCGCGGGTGCGGGTCTGGCCTGAAGCGCGGCTGAGGACGGCGCTGGTGCCAGCATCGCTTGCGCCGGCGGCGAGGCGCGAGAAGACCCCGCGCGAGAACGATGTGCTGCCGCGCGGCGTGCCGCCGGCGGGGAGGTGGCCGGTTGAGCTGGTGACGGAGTTGGCGGTTTGCTCAGAGAGGAACGCGCCGGAGAAGTCGCCGCTGACCATGACGGGGCGCCCGGCGATGGCGGCGGGGATGATGGTGGGCACGATCTGGGTGATCTGGCTCTGGAAGACGGTGCGGTAGACGCCAGCGGTAGCATCGGACCCGCCGGAGCTCGATATCTGGTTGAGCGACGCGCCGTTGCGGGAGGCGGCGGCGATGCGAATGAGACGCTTGTCGGAGACTGCGCCGCCGGAGGCGAGGCCGTAGCCGTCAACCAAGGCGTGGACGGTGCCGGTGGCATCGACGCCGCCCAGGCCGATGGAGGCGGTGGCGGTGTTGCCTGCGGCCGTGGAGGGCTTGTTCACAGCGGCGTTGATGCGGGACACGAAGAGCCGCTGGGGAGCGAGGGGGTCGAAGTTGATGACGGCGCTCACCAGGCCCTGTTCGTCATCACCATCGCCGAAGTTGCCGTTGGGGCCGCCGCCGAACTCCATAAAGGCGAGGCCGAACTGCGCGCCGGTGAGGCCGGTGGTGTTGATGATGCCGTATCGGCCCGAGCCGTCGTCGGCGGAGGAGGTGTTCTGAAGGAAGTTCACACCCTGACCGGCGGCGTGCCACGCGGCGTATGAGGTGCGCAGGTATGCGCCAGTCGTGAAGACGCTGCTCAGGGCCTGCGCGCCGATCAGGTGGTTGAAGAACGTGCCACTGGCGTTTGAGCTCTTGGCAACCGGCCCCAAGCGATACGCCGAGCCCCACGAGGAGGTGATGCCGGTGAGATCGACAACGTAGTTGTTGATCTGCTCGGTGCCGGCGCCCATGGTGAACTGACCGACGGCATCGCCAGGGAGGCCGTTGCCTGACGAGACTGAATCCTGCGCCAAGGCACCTGAAGACAGCGCGCTGCCCGCAACGGCGAGCAACGCGGCGATGATCGTGACACGACATTGAGGCCGAACTGGCATGATCTGCAATCTCCACTCAAGGCGCGGCAACGGGCCGCGCGAAAAAAATACCAACGGGATCACGGCGGAATCGGGACCTGGGGCACAGGGGACGCGCGCGAAGATACCGCTCCGGAACACAAACAGAGCCATTTTCAGTGTACCCGCGCCCGCTCAGCGGGCGAAGATTTCTCGCGAGTTTGCGTTGCGATCGTCAACCAGGATCTTGGCCCGAGAAAGTCTCTCTTTCCAAGCCGAATCCGTCTCCAAAACCAAGGCCTCTTTGATCCGTTCGGCTGTTGTTTGGGTTATCCGGTCGAAGGTGACATCGAGCATGATGGCCTGACGGAGGGCGGGGAGGTACTGAGGGTTGCGTGAAAGGGCGGACTCATAGGCCCGCTGTGCCTCGTCAGCGTACTGCAGTTTCTCCCAGAGCAGGCCCAGATTGGACATGGGGCGAGGATCGGTCGGGGCCAGTTCGGCGGCCGTGACGAACGCCTCTTTGGCTTCCATGCTGCGGCCCTGATCCATGTAGATCTTGCCCATGTTGTTCCAGGCCGGCGCATAGTCGCGATAGGCCGCGATTGAGCGCTGATAAAGAACGAGCGCTTCTTCCTGTTTGACACGGACCTTGGAGGCCGGCTCGCCGCGACGTTGGAAATCTTCGGCCGCCAGTTCGGCCGTCGCGGCCTGCTCGGCGAGCTCGTTAGCGGCGCGAAGTTGCGCGAGCGGGTCGGCCGCGACAGCGTTCTGCGAGTTGCTGTCAACGGCGCACCCGCTCAGCACGCTGCCCACAGAAATGAGGGCGACCGGGAGGGCAGTCACGATGGCCAATCGGCAGAGCATGTTCATCTTGGATTGCTTCTTCATAAGGCGTCTACATCAGACCATCACGAACTTCTGACCGTACACCGACGCGTAAGCCGTCTGCGGGCGGCCGCTTAGTTGCGGCGCTCCCAGCGGGTGAACTCGACCTTGCCCTTCCAGCGGACTTTGCCCTCGACGGTAGCGATGTCGGGCTCAAGCTCAACGAGGGCGAGCTGCAGGCCGGGGAGTTCGTCGGTCGTGCGGCTGATCCAGCGGAGCATGGGCTCGGTCTCTTGCTTGGCGAGCGTGCCGGCGTAGCGCTTCTTATCGAAGCCCACGCTGCCGGCGGTGAGGCCGTCTCTGGATTCGGTGACGCTCACGCCGGCGAGCCCGACCTCGCGGCCGATGCGCTCGATCTCGGTATAGGCGTTTTCCATTCGCGCGTAGAGCGGGCTGGTGGCGTTCTCGGTTTCTTTGTCGCGGATGGCGGCCAGCTGTTTGACGAGGCTCTCGACCTTGCGGGTCATGTCGATCTCGGCATCAAGCCGTGCATTGGCATCAAAGCGCGACGAGAGCCCGAAGAGCGCGACGACAACGGCGACGGCAAGCAGACCGCCAGCGAAGACGACGAGATAGCGGGGCTGGTTAGTGCGGGCAGCCGACGTGGCGCGGTCGGCCAGGGCGGCGCGGGTTTCGTCGGAGAGTTTGGGGGCCAGACTGGACTGACTCATTTGCCACCTCCGGCGGGCGATTGCCCCCCATCGCGCGGCTTGGCGGTGGGTTTATCTGGCTGAGGGGCGAGGGGGTTGGGATTGGGGGGGAGGTTGGCGGGGTTAAAATTGTTGGGCCCGGGGGCTTTGGCTTCGGCGAGCTTCGCCGCGGGCACGGAACGAGGAATCGCGGTCGGCACCTTGGTGCCGTTTGCTCCGTTTGCGCCCGGAACGTTGAGGGGCACCGCCCTCGGCGCGGGCGTACCGGGACGCGGCGGATTGGCGGGGGCGTTGACGCGGGGGTTGGCGGCGGGATCGGCCGGAGTTGTGCCCGGTTTGAGATTGGTGGCGGGCCCGGCTTTGGGGGCCGGTGGCGCAGGCGGCTTGGTGCCGCCGGAGGGCGCGACTGAAGCCAGCGGTGGCGTGGTGGTCTTGGGGTCTTCCCAGGCGCCGCGAATGTCGTAGAGGCGTTCGCCATCGGCCCCGGCTGGTTTGGGAACGCCTTCCCACACGATGGGCACACCCTCGGCGGGCTGGGCGCGGAGGGCTTTGAGGATGTTGGGGAGAGCGTCGGCCTTGTCGGATGCGGCAGCAAAAGTGGCGCGAACGCTGTTTGAGCCGACCGACGCCCGCCCCTTGAGCTTGGCGTCGGGAACGGTTCCCGCGGCCGTCAGCAGGCGAGCAAAGGCTGTGAGGATGGGCCGCTCGGGAACAACAACCTGCTTGGCGCGAAGGAGCGCATTGAGTTTCGACTGCAGTTCGGGGACCTGTTCGACCGCCGGGTTGAGGGCCCGGGGGACCATGTCCTTGATCGAGGTGATGAGTTCTTCGCGGGTTCGAGCCAGGCCGGCGATGCGCTCTTCGGCCGCGCTGGCCGAGCCCTGCAGCTTGAAGCCAATGATGCCGACGCCAACGCCCGAAAGCACCACGGCGGCGGCCATCCAGGCATACGAGCGGCGCGAGAGTCGGCCGGGGCGCGACGAGAGCATCACGAGCGCCGACTGCGCGTTCTCACCGCCCAGCGTGTCGCCTGCTGCTGCGGCAAGCCGCATAAGGGAGGCGATGACCGGGTCGCTCTCGATGCCAGCAGTGGCCGCAGCGCCCGGCCAGTTGCGGGCCAAGGTCTGGGCGAGCTGGCCGAGACCGGCCTCGCCATCGAAGCCGGCGCAGGAGATTGATTTGGGGCCAATGCAAATGACCTGCGCCGGAGCAGCACCGAGCTGCAGCGACCACGCCAGCCATTCGCTCACGGTGCGACCAAGATCGGCGCGCGAGAGTTCGAGGGTGTCGGGCTCGGGCGGGGGGAGCGGGGCGAGTGATTCGTCGCCGTCCGTCGTCGCGGCAGATGCCGCGGCGAGGGCCGAGGTGCGGTTGACGCGCTGGCCGCCAGCGGCGAGCAGTGCGCCGCCGCGGGTCCATGACCAGACCAGCCGGGCTGGCTGCGCGCCATCCTCGCTGCCCGGGTCAACCAGAACGACGGCCGTGACCGAGCCGGAGGGCACACCATCAGTCGGTGAAGGGGCGGCTTTGGCCAGAATGCCGCGCTGCAGTTCATCGGCGCGCTGAGGGTCCCACGCGGCGGCCATAGCGTGCCAGACACTGGTGACGGCGGTAGGGCCGCAGCCGAGCGAATCAAGTTCATCAACCAGCAGTCGGGCGGCCAGGTCGGGCATCGCCAGCACGGCGACGCGCTGGCGCTCCGTGGCGGCCGCGCTTGCGTGCTTGCCAAAGCTGAAGGCACGGGCCGGGGCCTCGAGCGTGGCCGTCAGGCCCTGCACGCTCAGATCGGTGGTGGGCTCGCCCTCGGTGGGTGCCCAGACCGAACCGCCCACGGTGCCGGTGATGCCCTCTTCGATGGGTCCCGACATGGCTTCATCGACGGCGGCGAGGACCGCCGATTGCGAGCCGCCAGCGCTGGTCAGCCAGGCGCAGCGACCGCCATCAACATCAAGGCACAGGATCAGATCCGGCCCATCGCCCTTGGACTGGCCCTTGCCAGAACCGAGTTGGCCAGCGATCCACGCGGCGCCCTGCTTGATCACCTTGGCTGAGTGTTCTTCGTCAGCAAGGGTGCTTCCCGAAGAAGCACCGGAGTCGGCATCGGTCGCGCGTGCATCGGCTGCGGAAGCGGCCTGCGCAGGGGGCGTCCAGACGCGCGCCTCGCGCCCGTCTACGAGCACAAGCGAATCGATCGCCGCCCCCCGCGAGAATCGTGACACATAGCAGTACACACTCGCCACGCGTCAGTTCCCCTCCGTCTTCGATGGGGGCTGGAGCTGTTCATCAGGCTCCATGAACTCAAACTCGCCGTCAGCGCCGCTGTGCTTGAATATCTGGGCCTGCTCGTCTCTGTCGAGGGGGCGACCGCCGGCGCGGGCTTTCTCGCCGATCGTCCGGCGAGCCTGGTCGGCGGGGCTGAGCTCTTCTTTGAGGCTGGCACCCGCAGTGCCAAGCTGGTTGGCGATGCGGCGTTTTTCGTCAAGATATGCCTGCCGCTCCTTGGCCTGACCCGCCATAAGCGCTGCCTTGGCGGCGGCATCGCCCTGACCGATGGGTGCGGCCACGCCCAAGGCCATCCCGGGAAAGCTGCCCGACCCGATAGCTGCCGTGACGGTGCGTTTTTCCTTGGTGGCCATCGGGATGTAGCGGCGCATCCCCGATTCATCGACGGTGAGATACTCAGGCTTCACATCGACGACAAAGGCCTTGTCTACGGTGTCGCCGGCTTTGACGAAGCGCTGATCTTCACCGATCACGACGATGCCCTTGCGGACAGTGCCGCCGAAGAGGCCGCCGATGTAGCGCCATGTGACGGTGGGCGGGGGCGCGGCCACCTCGATGTTCTCCGTCGCTGGTTGGTCGATCGCGACCTCCGGCAGCTTCTCGCGGGCCATCTCGGGTGAGATGGCTTCGAGGATGCTTGCCAGTAGCGTGGCGTCGGGCTGGTTCGGCCGCTTCCCCTCGACCTGCGACCCGCCGCGGTCAATCACGGCAGCACCCGCGGCGTCGATCCTCCAGACGTCACGCGGGAGCGCCAGCAAGCCTGCCGCGCCCAAGAGAAGGGCTGCACCGGCCAGTTGTGCGTTTCTCGCTGTTCGCTTTGCTTGAAGGTTGTTCATGGTTGTTCCTCGCGCTATCGCCACCGGTCCCGAACTCATCATTATTGGATCGCCCGGGCCGCCCATATCGGCGTTTGGTCGGCCTCAAGGCCAAACAGCGCCAAACACGGTCAAACAGTGCCAGACCGGGTTCCACCTGCCGTTTGCGGGATCACCCCGACGGCGGATCGACGATTTCGGTCCATTCCAGGAACGCCGGACGCGACCGCTGCACCGGCCCGGCGGAGCCCGACCGGCCCGCTTCGCTGTAGAGCACCAGCGCGCGGTAGCGCTGCACCACCCGCCCGCCGCCATCCTCGACGATGGCCCGCATGCTGTAAAGCGATGGCTCGGCCACCACCAACCCGGCATATTCCTTGCGCGGCTTGGCGGTCTCATCAGTGTAACCGGTGAAGACGTCGAGGAACTTCTCATCAACGCCCGCCCGCTGGAGCTGGGCGCGCAGATCCGCAGCGTTGAGACGGCTCTCCTCGCGGGCTTCGACGATCGCCCGGGCCGTGCTGGCGCCATCGGTGCCCGGGGCACCGTGTTCGAACAGTTTGGCGAGCACTTCCACCGGGGCAGTATTGATGTTCACCTGGGCCGGGCCGCGCTGGCGCAGAAACCTGCTGGGGTCGGCCGCTCTCGACATCTCGAGCGCGACCTGCCGCATCACCTCGCCACTACCGCCGGTGGGGTCATAGAGCGCGGTGCCCTGCGCATCACGCAGTTCAAACCGAAGCACGGACGCATCACCGGCGACACGGATCGAAAAACGGATCACGGGGTCGGGGTCGCGCTCGGCCGCGAGCCGCTCGGATGCCGATGGGTCGTTGCCAGCGTTTGCGGCACCGGCAGCCCCGCCCCCGCCCGGCCGTCGGCCGGCCGCGCCGGGACGGAAGGCCTGCTGGCTGAGCACGAGTTCAGCGATCTCCGCCAACCCCTGCTGGGCATGGTGAAACTGATAGGTCTTGACCTCGTTCTTCTCGGTAATGGCCAGACGCGACTGCTGCGAAAGCATGATGCCCGTCGAGAGAACTGCCACCAGCCCCAGGAGCAGTACGAGCGGGAGCGCAAAGCCGCGCCGCAAGGGGATACCCGCCCGGCTGCCTTCTCGAGATGGACAGACGGCGGTCATTGACCGATTTTTCCTTGCATGCCCGCGCCACCGGTCCGGCCTCTGCCGCCACCGCTCCGGCCCCCACCGCCGCTGGCTCCAGACCCGCCGGTGGCGGGATTGTTGCCGCCACCCGCCGCGCCCGTCCCGCCGCCAGCACTGCTACCGGCACCGCCGCCCGCCCCGCCGCCGCCGCCGGCCCGATCACGACCGCTGCTGCCTTCTTCACGCCGACGCGCAACCTCCGTCGGATCGGCCATGGGCCGCGTGGCCCGCGACTGCACGTACACGCACTCGAATGTCCACTGGCCGCGCAGGCCGTCTTTGTGCTCAACCTGCACGACCACATACGCGGGAAGCTCATCGGCCGTGCGGGCCATGAGGTTTCTCACGTCCATAAGCCGGCCGGCCTCGCCGGGGCGGTCGGGGTCCTCACGCGTGACCTTGAAGGCGATATCGACACTCACAAACCCGTCGGCGATCACGCGCTCGCCAGCGAGCTCAAGCACCAACGGCCGGGCTTCTTCTTCGATCTGTTCTTCTTCCGCGTCGGACTTGTCGTCACCGGCCTCTCCCTCGGGCTGGTTGCCCTCGCGGGCATCGATGCGCTCTTGTAGCCGCTCGCGGGCGCCCTTCGGGCGGCGCACGGCCCGCTCTTCCTGCGCGGGGTCCACCTGCTCCCGGAAGACGCGCCACCACGCCGTGATGAACCCGGTTGATTCATCGCGACGAAACTCGATGGCCGCCCACACGCCGCCGCCCAGTTCGGGCGTGCCAAAGCCGGTGAAGCCTTCGGGCATCTTCACCGCCAGTGGCGGCTGCGCCACCATCATTTCCAGCCGCTGCAAGCCGGCCTCAGGCGTAACGAGGTTCAGCCGTGGCGGGCCGGAGAGGATGGCATCGTCCCCCCCCGCGCCCTTGTCCTTATCGGCGTCTTGCGCCTTGCCAGCCGCGCCAGCGCCGGCGGGCGCCTTGTCGCCCCCGGCCGCTGCGCCAGCAGGCTGACCGCTCGGCGGGCGGGCCGTCGTCCGTGGCTTTACAACCACCACAATCGACGAGAGCGATTTCTGCAGCGAGCTATGCAGCTCGGCCATGTTGATGGCCGCCTCGGCCCGCTGCTCGGTCCGCCGTTCGGCACTGCGCATGAGCGAGAAGATGCCCAACGCTCCCATCACCACCAGCGACCCGATCAACATCGCCAGCACCAGTTCGAGCAGCGTGAACCCGCGCCGGCAAGGCCGAACTATTCGAGCGGACGCCAAAGGCACGTAAGTCATTTGCCAGTCCCTCCGCCGCCGCTATTGCCACCGCTATTGCCGCCCCCACCACGCCCAGACGGCCGGCCCGCCCGCTGCACCAGTTCAAGAGCGCGCTGGGCGAGCTTAGAAGCATTGCGTTTGCGGCTGTCGTTGCTGCGGCGCTCAGTAAGCAGCCCGCCCGTTTCGTGCCAGAGACGGCTGACCTCGGCGAGCTTGTCGCCGCGGCCGGGCTGGCCGTTGCGGTCGGCCGCCGCGTAGACGCTGATCGTGACAAGGTGAATACCCGCGAAGAACGGCGCCGCAGTCGAGCCCGGCCGATTGTCAGACTGGGCGGCATTGCTGCCGTCTTCGTTTTCAACCGTCACATCGTCTTTGCGGACCTCCCACACGAACGAATAGCCGAAATCGTCATAGGGCTTGCCGGGGTTGATCTCGGGCGTGTTGATCGAGTCGTCATCATCCACAAACATGAGCATGAGGCGGCTGGCAACTTCAAAGCCCGCGAGGCGACGCTGGCGGCCCTCTTCGGCCTTGTTGATGAACGCGATCGTGGTCGCCACACCCACGGCGACCAGCGCCAGCAGGAGCGTGGCCAAGACCACCTCAAGGAGCGTGAAGCCACGTCGCGACCGCTTCGTCTTGGCTCCGGACCGGTTCATGCGTTCCTTTTTCAACTGCCCCCGCCGCGCAGGCGGCGGCGGGGGGGAGGGGGGGGGCGGGAGAGCCGTCGTGCGTTACTGATTGTCCATGTTCTGCAGCGAAATGTCATCATCGGTCGTTGCAGCGCTGGGCCCACTGCTGTAGAGATCAAAGGGGAACTTCGGATCGTTGCTCGAGCCGGGATAAAAGTACTGATACTCGCGCTGCCAGCCGTCTTTGCTGATCTTGTCCATGAGCGGCGTCGATCCCTGCGTGAGCAGGTCGAGCGTCATCGGGTAGTCGCCGTAGCGACCGTTATAGAGGTTGACCGCGCTCACCATGGCGCGCATGCTCGTGACGGTGGTGTTGCGGCGCGACGCGTTCAACACGCCCCGCGCGCTGAAGACCGCCACCGTGCCCAGGATGCCCATGATGAGCACCACAAGCATCATCTCAAGCAGCGTAAAGCCGCGACGCGAAGCCCGCTTGTTCGTCCGTTGCCGATTCGTGAGCTGCTGGCTCGAGTTCATAACCATTCTCCAGATGTTGACCAGAACCGAAGAGGCGCGGTCACCCATATACAATACGCGATGTTTCCGCCTCTATTGCGGCGACCTCTCACAGTGTGACAACCGCGTGACTCCCCCGCCACCGCCGAACCCACAGACGCCGCCCGGCCCGGTTTATCTGGACGTTTCAAACCGCGTTCTTCGCCGACCTTCACATTCCAGCCGACCCCGACTGTTCGCCCAAGTCGCCATGTTCAGATCCCCATCGCCGTCGCCATCGCCTTGCCCATGTCGGCCGGGCTCATCGCAATCTCCACCCCCGCCGCCCGCAGAGCAGTGATCTTGCTCTCGGCCGTCCCCTGGCCGCCCGCTTCGATGATCGCGCCCGCGTGGCCCATCCGCCGGCCGGGTGGGGCCGTCTGGCCGCCGATAAACGCGGCGACCGGCTTGTTCAGCCGACCGGCCTTGCG
>Ga0105046_10002304_pt1 | contig 30128 bp, 21 predicted proteins | sample MAT03_FD_78385 | JGI IMG/M metagenome (GOLD analysis project Ga0105046, IMG submission 78385) | Freshwater microbial communities from Lake Fryxell liftoff mats and glacier meltwater in Antarctica - MAT-03 (megahit assembly) | ecosystem: Environmental > Aquatic > Freshwater > Ice > Liftoff...
AAAATTTTGGGCATTTCTCAGGCTTTCCAGAAATCATCAAAGACCATGGCAGTCTGTCTGACATAAATTTTATGATCTATGAAGGACCAAAAAATTTCCTCCGTTATATGCTCGATTTCCTTTCAACCGATGGTTTGTATTTTAATACTGAGTCCCAGATTTTTTCATCAAAAATAAGTCATGCGATCAAGCAAAATATACACAACGCACTTTTAGAATTTAATCTGGACCTGACAATTGGCCATCTCAGGGATAAATTTTATGTTTCCAGACCTTCGGGGATGGACGATAGTCGATCAGCCTGGGGATTATTTGGTATTTTCATTTTCATACCAATTGTGGTTTTAACCCCTTTTTATTATATGTTTTTTGACAGGAGAAAAGAAGTTCTTATCCTCTTTTGTTCAGTACTATTATTTTTGGTAATAAATTCGATATTTAGTACTTATGACCAAGGAAGAGCTCGACATTTTATACATATAATTCCAGTTTTGTCGGCCCTTATTCTAAAACTTTGTGACAACAAATGGATTAAAAACTATGTTATAATTGCCTTAATTCTTTCAGCAATAAATGTAATACTTTCATCTATTTTTAATGAAAAACGACCATTTTTTTCATCTCAACAAAATATCTTTTCTAAAAGTAGATTTGTAGCAAACACTGAAAATCGGAGCTCAGCGGATCCTATATTTGAAAGAATTGAAGTATCCCTTAGGCCATTCCATAATATCGCCCTTATGATGCCTGAAAACTCTATTGAAATATTTTATTTCGGTAAGGAGTTCGATAAAGACCCCAGGCATTTTTATAGTCCTAAATTTGGTAAAAAGCCTATTCCAGAATCATATGAAGTACTATTATTTTGTTCCTGGTATGAAAAGCCTCTACCTAAAGATCTATATATTGGCCAATTAAATAAGGATGTGAAAATTTATATTAGGAAGCTAAAATCCGAAATCAACAAGCCAGCTATTTATTGAATGGTTCAAGAAAAAGCATATGAATGGTTCATTTTCCTGTTTTGGGGCAGTTAATCAGTAATTTTGTTGTTGGATTATTCCTTGATTTTGGCTAGTTTTATGTAGGTGAGGCTTTTTTGTACCAATAACTTTCTACACAGACCCACGCATTTTTACAAACAAATATGTTGACAAATTTTCAACAAATCCCTACACTAGGGATGGAAATAATAAAAACGGCCCTGAGATAAAGTAGCTTTAGCTATTTACCCTATCCTCCTTCAATGTTCCAAATGCGCCGAACGAAAACACCACCACAAAGCAGATTAAAGGAACCAAATAAGCCGATTGAATGTTGTCTGTTTCATCGCTGATGTAACCAAAAAGAGGAGGTAGCAAAGCACCACCAACAATAGACATAATGATGAGGCTGCTGCCAAATTTGGTATCGCCACCAAGGCCCACAATTCCTAAAGAAAAAATAGTTGGGAACATGATGGACATAAAAAAGGCAATTGCAATTGTGGCATAAACCACTTCTATCCCAGTTCCTACAATGACATATCCACACAAAACGATATTTATTGCAGCATACAGAGCAAGCAGAATATTGGGTTTTACAAACTTCATAATGAAAGTGCCGATGAACCGCCCAAACATAAAAGCAAGGCCTGCCGTGGACAGATAGTAAGAAAAGTAATCAGAATCGCTAACCTTATCTATGATGCCGAGGGATTTGAAAATCTTCTCAATTGCCAAAACGAGACCATCTTTTGCGCTGCCTTCCGGAATGATTTTAGAGGCAAACAGAATGAAAAAACTGAACACACAAACCTGAGCACCCACATAAAAAAACTGTGCTGCCACACCCCAGCTCAAGTGTTTGTGTTTGAAAGCATGAAAAATACTGGCACTGCTTTCTTCATCATCGCCATCTTTTATCTCTGGCAATCTTGTGAAATAGAATGCAATGGCTATCACCAAAATAATGCTTCCCAAAATAAAATATGGAAGTTTGACGGTTGATGCCTCGGAAGCCAGAGCCAGTTTTCTTGCAGTCTCTGTCATGGCGTTCAGTTCGGCATCGGAGGCGCCATGGGAAAGGATCAATTTTGCCCCAATAATGGGTGCAAGCGTAGCAGCTAAGCCATTGAACGACTGGGCAAAATTTAGTCTTTGGCTGGCAGTTGCCGGATCGCCGAGCAAGGCTGCATAGGGATTGGCGGCGGTTTCCAATATTGTCAGGCCACATGCAATGATGAAAAGAGCACCCAAAAAGAAAATATAGGCCTGGGTATTTGCGGCAGGAATGAACAAAAATGAACCTAAGGCAAAAAGCAAAAGACCAATGATTATTCCTGATTTGTAGCCATAGTTTTTCATGATAAAACCTGCCGGAAGTGCCATCAAAAAGTAGGCAATGAAAACAGCGGAATCTACCAGAGAGGCCTGAAGCGTAGTTAAAGTAAACGACCTTTTAAGGTGTGGAATAAGGATTGGATCGAGATTGTGCACAAATCCCCACAGAAAAAAAAGTGTGGTTATCAATGCAAATGGAATCAGATAATTTTGTTTTTCTGGTTTAAAAGGAGAAGTCATGCAATACGTTTTGGTTAATTATTTCTAGAAAATCAATTCCCTTTTTTTTGTTGCTAAATGCTTGATTTCTCATAATGAGATAAGCAGATTTATGCCTCAAAATTTCAGAACAAGATTTTTCAGGGCGAAAAATAGGCTTTTGAATTGAAAGAATTACAAATACAGGATTTGGCGGAATTTATTTCTTAGGAAAAGCTATAAAAGTTTGCTTTGGTTGGGCTTGCCTTATTTTTCGAGTTCCGACCTGAGTTTCCTAACTTCCTCCAATGACAATCCGGATAGTTTCACAACCAATGAATCTTCAAAGCCTTCAGAAATGAGATTTTTCCCAATTCTGATTTCTGCATTTTTCTGGCCCGTCTTTTCACCTGATATTTCCCCATCCTGAAAAGAAGTATCTACCACATTTTTCATGTCTCTATAATATTTGAGAGAGCTTTCATAGGCTTCTATCTGGTCTGGTTTGAATTGTGCAATTTCTGCGATTCGAAAAGCCTTTTCGAAAATTTTGTTTTTTAATCGTGCAGGAATATATTCGAAGTCTTCTAGATTTTTAATGAAATAAAGCCATTTATCAAACTCATTATCAAGCTCTTCTTCCTTTTTCTGGAACTTGGGCATTTCTATATAAACGAAAGTTAGCTTGTCATAAAAAACCTGATTTCTCTCGTTTTTAAGTTTTACAGTGTGTAGATATTCAGGTTCCGATTTTCCCTCTTCGAAGATAAAATCCAAAATTCCAATGCAGTAAACTGCTTTTAAATTGAAATCCCAAACGCCACGGTCCGCCTGTTCTCTGATTGGAAATGTGGAATAAAACACGCTCCGTTCTTTGAAAAAATTCTGCTTTGATTTTTGAAGCTCTACAATGAATCGGTCGCCATTTTCACTCTGACAGTAGATGTCAAAAATCGCTTTTCTGTCCAGCAATAGATCACCAAGTTGATCGGTTTTTTTATATTGTAAGTCCTTTATTTTGTGTATTGGTGGAAGGAGCCCATTTAGAAAATCGATAAGCAAATCTTTGCTAACTTCTTCTCCAAAAAGCTTTTTAAAACCAAAATCGGTGAATGGATTTATATACCTGGCTTTCATTTTTCAAAAGTAACAACTGAAAATCAATTCTTACTGAAGTTCTTTAAGGGTAAAGATTTTTTCCTCTTCCGCATTCAATTCAACAAATTTCATTTTTACCTGAAACTGACCTTCTACTATTGGCTTTTTCTTGTCCACAATCCAGTACTTTATTTTGGTTGCATTCTTTGTCGGATTCTTCACAAGCAACTTCAGGTTTTTTCCATTTCCTTTTACAAAATTGGCTTCCACCTGGTCAAAACAAGTGATTTTGCCTTTTTCAGGTTCGATCAACAAGCCGGGAATTTCCAACGTCGTGAGCATTAATCCTGTTTCGGCCCAGGTACTTTGATAAGTAATTTCACCTATTCCTTCCAACCAATCTGTTGTGCTAACCCGCTCACAAACCCAGGCTTCCTTCACGCCCGGGATGGGTCGATCTTTTGTTCCCATGTATTGCGGAAGATTATGCGCTATGTCTCGTAAAAGATTCAGCATCAAGGTGTCATTTGTCTCTAAATACAGTTTCAATATCCCTAAACCAGAATGGGTACAAATAGCAGGTGCGCCATGCTTGTTTTGCGTATTGGCCCATACCGCTCCAGTGCTTTTGATGCCAATTTTTCCAAACAAAGAGCTGGAAGGAAACTGGTAGTTGTAACTCGAAACCCATGTTGAAAATTGCTTGGCCACATCGTTTGCATAATTCAACCAACGCCGATCTTTTGTGGCTTCAAACAGGTACATGTAGCTCTCTATCAATGCATAAGAAGATTCTGAGTCTGGATTTTGCATCGCGTCTCCTGGGCCTCCGGTAATGATTCCAGTTTTAACATTTTGGTCGAAATAATGCTGCCCAATCTCCTTTGCAATTTTCAGATAACTGGTGTCAGAATAATATTTTGAAGCCAAAACCATAGCCGCTGGAACGATGGCGCCAGAAGCTGAACCACCTACCTGAATTTCTCCATTGACATTGTCCACAAACTGGCCCAGCTGTTTATTTTTTTGCCAGAGTTTTACAAAAGCATCGGCTACGCCCTTTGTTTTTTCAATCCATTTCGGTTCTGGTTTGATGTTAATCGATGGCATCGCCATCAATTGTTTCAATACAAAAAACAATCCATCGCCGCTTTTACGAACCAAATGCCAGTTTTTGGTATGCGGCTTTCTAATGTCACCGCCATACCATTTCGTTCCTTTTTCACCCGAATCCCAGAAAAAACCAGAAGGCGAAATGCCCCCATCAAACAACCAGTTGAAATTTCTGATAACATTTTTTCTTGTTGAATCTGATCCAAGAACCAAAAGTGGGTAGGTAGAAATCATGCCTCCCGTCCAGCCAATTTGCCAGTCCTGAAGAAAATTTTCCCTCATGCCTACTGAATAATATCCATATTCTTTCACAAAGTTCTGGGTGTTGAATTTTAATTCCTGGCTCTTAAATGCCTGATTGAAAGTCACTTCATTTTTTGCCAATTGAGCAGAGCCAATTTCTTTTCTGAGCAAAAAAAGTTGATCGTAGAGCTGCTGAATGCTTTGACAGGATTGACTATAAAACTTAATGTTAAACACGACAGAATCGCCCTCTGAAAAATCTGCGCCGCGGTCCGGACTTGGAAATCGATTGTCGGTTATTCTGTATTTGTAGCCTTCCCGCACCAATGGTGATGTAATTGAAACATGCGCTTTATCCCGATTCCGATTTTCTTCCACATTCACGCCAAAGTCTCCCAATGAATTTTGCTGGTCAAACAAAATCCAGATGCCCTTGCTCGTTTTCTTATTGAAATAACCTACAGCAGGCGTTGCCATTCCACCAGATCGCTCTTGAATTCTTGAAGGGCCATCGCCAAGGTTTAATTTGGGAATGTCAGAGACGATGGTTGGCTTTTCTGGACCTATATCTCTGAAATCTAATAATTTAGGAGAATAAGAGATCCGCCTGTAATCGAATCGATTTCCATTATAGGCAGCTGCAGGCATCAGCAAATAATTTTCTTTGCTCCAATTCTGATCTTCAAAATCGATGGCAAGTCGGGTCTGGGTACATTTACCTTTCACGAGTTTACAAACCACTTTGAGGTTAGTTCCGCCAATTCTTGATTTTACAAGCTGCTCAGAAATAAGTATTTTCCATTCGGAATCCTTAAAATTTAGGCTGCTCTCTCTTTTGACTATTGCTACTTTTTCTTCATTGGTCAAAATACTAAATCGATCAAAATCGTGTTGACTTACTCTTGCCTGAAGTTTTATTCCAGCTTGATTTAATATTGAAAAAAGATCTTGGGCATGAATTGAAGAACTCCAAAAGAGACTCAAAATCAGCAGATTGAATTGGCGCATTGGTTGTTTTATGGCTTCAAAAGTAGAAAATAGAAAGACAAACGAAAAAAGCCAACCAAATTGAACCTAAAACTCAAAATCCCTTTTCAGCAAAGCAGTGCAAAATACTACCTGATTCTAAGCCGCTTACCGGCTTGAAGGGAAGAGCTCCTGCCCATTCCATTTAGCTTTTTCAAAGTAGAAACGGGTATTCCATATTTATCTGCAATGGAAGAAAGATTATCGCCCCGCCTGACCGAATGGTAATAAACTTTCCTGGTTCGGTAATTCCCACTTCTGGCTTCTGAGCTCCCGGAGCTCCTTTTCCGACCTAAATAGTCGAAAGTTTCGGGCGAAATGGTAAAATCTTTGGACTTTATATCATGGTTGTTGAAATCAAAAATATCCATCGGATTGAGTGGAACGCCTTGATAGCGAACTTCGAAATGAAGATGCGGACCAGAACTTCGGCCTGTGTTCCCACCTTTGGCAACCAAGTCGCCAGCTTGTACAATTTGGCCTACCGTACATTGAATATCTGAAAGATGGCCATACAAAGTTTCCAAACCGTTGTAATGCCGGACCAAAACATAGTTGCCATAACCGCCTCCATCCCAATTGGTTAGCCGTACTATTCCGTCCCAAACCGATTTTATGGAATCGCCCAGATCCAACTCTAAATCTACACCATAGTGCCAGCGGTATCCTCTTCGTCCAAACTGTGACGTAATGAAAGATTTGGGTACTGGCTCAGACCAGTTTTGGCCTTTTACTGTATCAAAAAGGGTAATTCTGAGTGAATCTCTTAACAATGAAAGATCTGACCGATAGGGATTTAAAGAATATGCATCCCAGATTGAATAATATTCAGTGGCCTTCACCCAGGCAGAATCGATCTGAAATTCTTCGGCTACTTCCACCAACTGCGGCTCTCCTTCAAAAATCGAGTGGGTGTCTTCTCGAAGCATGGTATTGGGTCTTGTTAGATTTTCAAACGCATCTGGATTGTCAACAGGTGTTCTGTCCACGTATCGCTCTGACATCATGCCTTCTTTTTCCACAAAATCCCGTCCTCCGCTTCCTCTAAAACCCCGTTTTCCTACCCGCCTTTTGCGGTTACTTATTTTGGCAGGCTTGATGTAAACTGCATCTTTTCCTCTTCTTATGGAAGTTGATTTTCGCCTTTTTCGTTTTTGCGCTTCAACGGATTGAATTGAAGATAAAAGCGTACAAAGAATAATGAAAATTAGAGTTACAATTCTCAAAATCAAGCTTCTACTTCAATGGCGGCTAAATATCGTTCGGCGTCAAGTGCCGCCATACAACCTGTTCCAGCCGCTGTAATTGCTTGACGGTAGATATGGTCTTGGGCATCTCCACATGCAAAAACACCTTCTACATTAGTCCGGGTGCTAATTTTATCTGTGTGGATATAGCCGTTTTCGTCTCTCTCAATGATGCCTTTAAATATATCTGTATTTGGTTTGTGGCCAATGGCTACAAAAAAGCCGGTTGCAGCTATTTCAATCATTTCACCAGTTAGGGTATTCTTAAATTTTGCGCCGGTTACGCCTTCATCGCCAAGTATTTCAACAGTTTCGGTATTCCACAAAACTTCAATATTGTGTGTATTCAGAACTCTGTTTTGCATAATGGTACTCGCCCGCATTTCTCCTTTTCTAACAATCATGGTTACCTTTTTACAAAGTTTAGCCAAATAGGTTGCTTCCTCGCAAGCTGTATCTCCTGCGCCTACAATGATAACTTCCTGACCACGAAAGAAAAAACCATCACAAACCGCACAAGCAGAAACGCCCTTTCCATTTAGCCTTTGTTCCGATTCCAAACCCAACCATTTGGCAGAGGCACCTGTTGAAATGATAACCGAAGAGGCTTCAACATCGTATTCATCATTTACCCTTGCTTTTAGTGGAAAATCAGAAAAATCAACTGATGTAACCATGCCAAACCTAACATCTGTTCCAAAGCGAATGGCTTGGTTTTTCAGGTCCTCCATCATTTGTGGGCCCATTATTCCTTCCGGGTATCCTGGAAAATTTTCAACATCATTGGTAATCATCAACTGACCACCTGGTTCTGGTCCTGTGTAAAGAATAGGTTCCAACCCGGCTCTTGCGGCATAAATGGCAGCTGTGTAACCCGCTGGTCCAGAGCCTATAATTAAACATTGAATTGGTTTTTCAGACATGTTTTTCTTAGTTGTTGACGTTAAAAGGAAATACAAAAGTCGGAAATTACGCTGAAAACTCAAGCTTGAATGCCCAATTGATACAATGGAACCCTAAATGGCTAAACAACTTCCTTACGGACAGATTTAAGTAAATCCCTGATTATGAGCTCAAATAATGGATAAAAAACAATCTATTTTGCCAACTAAGCCGATCCCAATAGAAGCCGAACTCAATTCTGAATCCGCAGTCAAAATGAGACTGTAAAATTTGTAGTTCTGAAAATCAACATTGTATAATCACCGAAATCAGTTCAGTCATCTGATTCATTCAAATGAAAAATGTGTAACAATCGATGCGCAAGCGGAGCAAGTATAATTCCAGTTATTGCTAAAATGACAATTCCTCCATAGATGGCAAAGAGTGAAGCAAATATTTTACTTGTGCTTTTCTTTAACACAGTTACCGGGCCCATCCCTGACAGAATCATTGAGGCATTGTAAAAGGAATCGATCCTTGACAAGTTTTCAAAAAAGTGATATCCAAGAGTTCCTATAAGAATGGACAGGGAAACAACGCCTCCTGCTATCATTACATGCTTAAGGATCCTGAAAAGGAAGTCCGTAAAAGGAATTAGTTTTTGATCCTTTTGTTCAAATGCCATTTTTAAATAACTAACAAACCTGCCTTTGGGCTTGTTGAACCAAAGCCATTCACGCTTGAAGATTATTTTATGCTCAGGTATTTTTTTACCAAAATGACTTTCTTAGAATCCAATGCCATTACTCTTATGGTTTTAAAACCATTTTCTCTCGTGGTGATGTTGTAAGGACATCTATCAAAATCACCATACCATTCATAGCCAGGCTGACCAAGGCCATTGAAAATTTGAATCTGGATTGGACCATTCACCAATGGAAGTGCAATGTTCTGGTTGTCAACCAAGATTGTTTTGCCAGAAATAAGAGGATTGCTTTTGGTAACAAGCTCTTGCCCAAAATCTAATAAAATGCCTTCGCTCAAGCCACTTCCTTTGTAGTTTACCCAAAGTTTTAAATCACTGGATGTTTGCCCAATGGCTGCAATATTGCCAAGGCTTTGCTCCACCAAGCTCCAGTTTGCATCTGTGTAAGCCCCTAAAATAGAATCTGTGTCCGTTGTCAGTTTGGGATTTAGGGTAAGAAAATTCGGAGCAGCACCTGTCAATTTGTTGCTGCTACTCACAATTTTAAAATAACTGATGTTGCTAAACGAAAGTTTGACTTCACCATTTGCAGGATTGTAGGTAGCCAAGGCACTTGCGTTTCCGGAAGAAGATGCAGACCAAAACCCAACGACTGGAGCCGCATCGCTCACATTGATTTTTCCATTGTTTGTGGCGTCACCCTTTTTGATGGTTGCCTCTGTTACACGGCCATTATTGGCAGCCAAAGTATCGGCGTCGGTTTCATCGATTGCATAGTCCTGATTGAAATCGGAAACCTTTGTAATTCCCAATTTGCAATAAGCAATCCCCAACATTGCATTGCTGAAGTTGGTTCCGTTTCTGATCAATGTGTTGGCAGATGTTGTACAAGGGGGGCACTTGTCAAAAAGCGCTATTTGCAGATTGTTGAAAACCAAATAGTCTGGGTTTACAGGAGGCGTGCTACTTTTCATTTCTTCATTTACTTCAAAATCAGCAGAGTTTATTTTGCCCCAGAGTTCAATATTGGAAGTTCCGGTCCCGAAACGATTTCTCCAGATTACTTCACTCATGTAGGCAGAGTCCAATGTGGCTGATGTTTCCTTGCCTCCAGCTATATCATGATGAGTCTTCGACGTGCCAGTTAAATAAACAGGAGCATTATTTTCTACATTGGCATCCAGTTGCATTGGGCCCTCTGAAGAACCTGTTCTGAGCCATACCTGAGCCACTTCAAAGCTCATGTCATGCCCAAAAGGTGCGCCGCGTTTGTCTTCCAGCATAGCCACTTCCACCCCAAAATCTGGCGAAACTCTGTTTCCTGCCACATCTGAAAACGCCTTGAACTTCAGCGCAACAACATCATCTCTTTTATCAAAATAGACATTCTTTCCTTGATCGAAGCGCCAAAAAACCAAGGCATCCCAGCCTAGGCCGCGGCCATCTGCTATTTTCCTCACAGCTGCTTTTGCAAATGGCCTGTTGATGGTGGTATCAAATTTGGCAAAACCACCAAAAGACCATGCAGCTCCATTGGTTCCCGATCCGTAACCGTTGAAAGCACCATCGGTAAAGTCTTCTTCAAACAGCAATTTTGGCGATTGATATGGTTGGGCTTTTATTGATGAGAAAAAGACCAAAACTAAAAGTGGTAAAAGGCAGGCTGTTTTCATATTGGTTCGATGATTTGTATAAAAGTTAACTAAAGTTTGTATCAATTAAGCCATTAAAAGTCAAAAGGTGAAAGGAAAAAACATTCGATCAAAATCAGCTCCCTTGGCCAACTCTTCTCTAATTCTCTTTCTTTTGCTGGATCGAAAAAACTAAATCTGAAAGCAAATATTCTATTTTAATATTGATTCTAAACAATACCTGCCACCTGTTATTCCTTCATCTTAAAGAATATCTTTTGGTATTCAATTAAAAATCACTGTATTGCACAAAATAATATTGACCAACTTATTAATGAAAAATCAAATACTTATTCTTTTCGTCTCCATTTGCTTTGGAGCAAGTTCTTGCAAAAAAGTCGAATTAGAGCCTAAAAACGATGTTGTAACTCCTGTAGAGAGTACAAGGCTGGCTGTATATCCGAACTGGCCAGAGGCATTCAATACCGGAACAAAAACGTCATATGCTGCCGCCAATGTTACTTTGGCAACTGGGATTTGGAACTTAAGCGATGCGCTTTTGGGTTCTTCTTCCAGTGATAGAAAAAATGGCACGCAATCGGTTAGAATTCAAAATACTGGCACAATAACAATGAACTTTAACCTGAGTCTGGGTGCTTCATCCGTTTCAGTTGCGCATGGAAAATTTGGAACTGACGCCAACAGCACCTGGGGTCTTTGGCATTCTGCCAACAACGGATCTACATGGACACAAACAGGATCTACCATAACCACTTCAAGCACTACCCTTAGCACCGCTACTTTCACAATGGCTTTGATTGGCAATGTTCGTTTTCAGCTTCGAAAGCTAAGCGGAGGCCGTTTGAATGTGGATGACTTTTCAATAAGTGACAACGATGTAAGTGGCCCAACCAGAGACGACAACCTCGCAATGGGCAACCCAAGCAGTGCCTTTGCTAACGTGGGCGCACCGAACAATTACCTCATGACCAAAACGCAATATGTGTTGGCTTACAACAACAGCCGCGGAACAGCCAACTGGGTAAGCTGGCATTTGAGTGCAGCCTGGAAAGGCGCAGCCACCCGTTGCGATTGCTTTACAGGTGATGCAAGTTTGCCAACCGGCTTTTTCAAAGCAGTCACAAGTAATTACACAAACTCTGGCTTCGACCGTGGCCATATGTGCCCTAGTGAAGACAGGGACGGCAGTTCGTCAGACAACGCTGCAACATTTCTGATGACCAACATCATTCCTCAAGCACCAAACAACAACCAACAAACCTGGAAAAATTTTGAAGCCTATTGCCAGGGGCTTACTACCTCAGGCCAGGAAATGTACATCGTTTCAGGTGGCTATGGCATTGGCGGAACGGGCTCTCTAGGAGGCGTAACCAACACAATCAACAATGGCAACATAACAGTTCCGAACAGAGTATGGAAAGTAGTCATCATCTTACCCGATGGTGGCAATGATGTTAGCCGTGTTTCTACCAGCACCCGTGTGATTGCCATCGACACGCCAAACACTCAAACTGTAAATGGACTTCCTTGGGGTAGCTACAGAACAACGGTAGATGCCATCGAAAGTGCAACTGGTTATGATATTTTATCCAATCTTCCAGATGCCATCGAAGCTGCTTTGGAAGCTCAGGTAGATGCCGGACCTACCAACTAGTAAGGCAATGGTTTGAGGTTGAAAGGACCAAAGGCGGTTAATCCCTTAATTGGTACAGAGAGAACTTCCTGTTACTGTGAAAGAAACGGCGAATCAGCCGGGTCGTTTACGTGGGTTATTTTAGCTGATTGCAACATCTTGTTTATGCGGATTAGTTTCATCTAAAAACGAAAACGTTCGGTGTGGGTTCTTTCCAAAGCCCTGCTCAGTTTCTTTTCTTCCGAATCGTTGATGATTAATCTTCCCATAAAATCAAAGATAAATGCCAAGCTTCTCTCTTTGGGAAAGCTAGAGGATTTTAAGTAAGACTGGAGTTCTCTGGCAGTTAAATATACTTGATTCTGTAGAAAGCCTTTACTTTTTCCAAACCTTTCCGGTGTGAAATTTACCCATCTCAGATACGAAAGAGTAAAAATATAGACCCGCGGAAAGACTGGAAATGTCGATTTGATTCTCAGAAACCTCGCCTTTGATACTGGCCTTTCCAAGCGCATCGAAAAGGATAAACTGCCCACTGGATACACCTTCAAACCTGAATTGGTTCTGGGCCGGCTGGGGAATGGTTCTTACCTTTACCTCATTCGAAATTAAATTTGGTGTGGTTACAACAGTAACTGGCTCAAAAGGCTTCCCAAATTCGCAACCACTTTGTGTCTTAAGATACGTTGGATATTGAAATTTTAAAAGTTCTCCCCTACAACTATGGTCCATAAAATTTCGTCTAATACTGAATTCTCCATGAGGCATCTTAACACATGAAAGAAAAAGGGTATTAGGTGAGGTGTCGATGTTCCCCTTTGTCAATAGTTTCAAGGAATAACCTGAAGAATCTTGCCAGCCCATGAAATTTGACACTTTAGTAAAAGTAGAAGGATCTGTTACAAATACACCAGCCGGGAGTATCGAATCACCAAAGTCAATGTCTAGATTCCCGTAGTATTCATAATTATCATACCGAAAACCTTGTGTTAAGCCAGGGTCTGCATATATTGTAGAAACGTTTGCGCCATTGCTGTCTGCGGAAATTATCTTTTTTCTTGCAGTAGTATAACCGTTGTAATAAACGGGCGGATTTGGACTTCCCTGACAATCGATTCCTCCCTTGGCACCGCTCAAAAAATGAACCTCATCGCCTACAGAAGGCTTAGCTGCTATGTAAACCGGGTCTTGCCAACCAATGCCTAAATCTTTCACGCCCATCAACTCAAGCCATTGAATATCTCCATTCATCGTTCTTGTTATTATTTTCAAAAGACCAAATTTTTTACTCCAAAGAACTGAATCGGCCCCAGTTCTGACCAAGGCAATAGAATCCATAACATCAAAAACCAGACCATAGGATTTAGAAACAACCATTCCACCATACTGAGCGGCTTCCATTCCAAGATTAATTTTTCCTGGAAAATATGTTCGGCCTAAATAAAAATAGGATTCGCAGTTCGCAACTACGGTTTGGCTATCTACAGAGGTTGAAACTTTAGAATTATTAATAACTGGTTCGAAACCCCCTTCCCAGGAATATTCCGATGTAGGGTAGCGTGTGGATCGTTTCTTATAAAATGTGTTATCAACCCTGTAAGAAGAATCCAAATAAAGCCCTTCTATAAGATGGCCTTTCGCTAAGGCGTCTGGAACCCAGCCAGGAGAAACTCCAAAGAGACCTATTGAAACCTTATGACCGTAATAGGCGATTTTAAAAGGGAATGGGTGCCAGTTTTCAGCAAAAAGTGAGAAATGAAACGCACAAAGAAAAAGGATTAGAGGTAGGCGAGATTTAGATTTCATGGCACAAAAAGCAAAAGGGTAGAACAAATAATACCAGTTTCAAATGAAATCAAAATAATTTATATTAGTTCGTAATGGTGTAAGCTCTCAATGGTTTAATGAGCGATAAATCAGAATCTCAATGTCAGTAAAATATTCAATCATCGAGCGGGGCAATCCTGGCGATGCCACAAAACCAAAAAAGTTTTATGCACAGGCCATAGCCGATGGCGAGGTCTCTTTGAAAGAGTTGGCCACGTGCCGCTCAAATCAGCACGGTAAGTTATACCGATACTTTGGCTGTGATCACGGCAATGATGGAAGTGATTCCAGATGAGCTTGCCAGCGGAAAAACAGTGCGTCTTGGCGACCTTGGTTCTCTTTATATTTCAAACAAATCGGAAGGATGTGAAACCGTCGCCAAGGTTTCTGCCTCCAATATCCTTTCACCAAAAGTGGATTTCCGCCCAGGAAATGACTTTAAAAAACTGGTGAAAACCCTCGATTGGCAGAAAGCAAAATAGCATTCGGACTTCGTTCAAAATTTAAGGCCTATTTGATGTCTGTTGAAATTGATGGAATCAAAGTGGTGAAACGATTCCTGAAGCAATAAAACATCGAATCTATATTTCTGAACCTGCAAACTGGCGCATCCTTTGAGGCACAGTTTGCAGGTTTTTTTATTTTTGGGATGAAATTAAAAGATGGAATAGTTGCCTTTAGAGGTTGGAACTATTTTAACGGAATAATCAATTGGACGCCCGAGGCAAGGCTTTCTGAACTCAATCCATTGGCTATCAATATACTTTTGGAAGGCACACCGTACTTTTCAGCAATTGCATTTAATCCCTCTCCGCCCACAGCCTGATGGAGGGCTTTAATCTTCACTTTGATTTCCTTATCGGCTTGAAGTGACATATCTGCCAAACTGTTCAGCGCCAAAATATCAGCAGGTTTGTTGCCAAACCTGGCTGCGATCTTATACATCGTGTCGCCTTTTCTAATTTTATAAAAATAGACTTTGCCATCTGTACCCTCTTCTATTTTTGGTTTTTCAGCAACAGGCGTTGCTGGCAACGAGTCTTTGGAAACCAAGGGAACTGCCTGTTCAGCAGCAGTATCGGGCAAGGACACTATTTCTACTTTCTTCTTTTCTGCTTCTTGCGGGGCTGGTTCTTCTTCTGGTATTGGGGCAGAAAGTTCCTGAGAAGCAAACGCGGAACTGTCGGGTGCAGCAGATTGAATCAGATCATTTACAGAAGATTCGCTTGTTTTGCTTAGAAATATCAAGACCAAAAGGATGATGAATAAAATCCCTAGAATGATAAATAAAGTATTGTTGCCTGCTTTTTGTCCGGTAGTTCGGGTAAGACTCATTTTAAGACCGCTTAATATTGTAACTTAGATGCAAACATATTTATTCTCCGTCAGTCTGATCCATACAATCTTTAAAAAGAGGCTTCATCTTCTTTGTGGATGGATATTTATTTTAATAAGTCTGGAAGGCCATGCACAAGACACCATAAGGGCAAGGAAAAATCTAAACACGCTTTCTTCTAAAACAATGCATGGCAGAGGCTACCTTTTCAAAGGGCACGAAATGGCTTCTCAGTACATTGCTGAACAAATGAAGGTGGCAGGATTGGAGACGCTTGGAAGCACTTATTTTCAGGACTTTACCATTTCTCAGAATCTGTTTCGGAAAGAACCCAAACTAGTAAACAACGGCAGGAAAATGAAAGCTGGGATTGATTTTATTCCATCGGCAGATTGCGGATCTATTTCGGGTAAATTCAAAACAATTGCCTTCGACTCTTTGCCAGAAACATACCGACAATTGGGCCCGAAGCACGCCAATAAAAAGGAAGCCTGGCTCTTTTCAGAGGCCGCTCAGAAAAGGATAAAAAAGAAAGATTGGTCCATTCTGGAAGAAAAAGGGCCAGGTTTACTCATCTTTTCAAAATCGAAACTGACACATACTTTATCGGAAAACAAATCTAATTTGCCTGTTATCCAAATACTTGGCAACGAAAACATCAAAAATGGTTCTGAGATAGAAATTAAAATCAGATCGAAAGTAAACAACCAGATAAAGACAAGAAATGTAATTGGGTTTTCGAAAGGAAACCAATCAACAGACTCAACCATTGTACTATGTGCCCACTACGACCATCTGGGTGCTATGGGTAAAAATGTATTTTTTCCAGGCGCAAACGACAATGCCAGCGGCGTTTCTATGTTGTTGGAAATGGCATATTTGTTTGCTTCCAGGCCACATAAATACAATATGTTGTTCATCGCATTTGGAGCCGAGGAGGCAGGCCTGCTTGGAAGTTATTACTTTGTGAATCATCCTCTTGTCGCACTTTCGAGCATTAAATTTGTGCTAAATCTTGATTTGATGGGCTTTGGCGACAAAGGCATCACGGTGGTGAATGGTTCAATATTTCCAGCGCAATATGAATTAATGCAAAAGATAAATGCGGAAAACCAGTATTTAACAGCTATAAACGCAAGAGGAAAGGCCGCAAACTCTGATCACTATCCCTTTTCAGAACGAGGGGTTCCAGCCTTTTTTGTTTATACGCTCGGCGGGCCAGGCTACTATCATGATGTTTTTGACAAGCCGGAAACCGTTACTTTCTCAAAGTATGTGCCTACTTTCAGACTGCTGACTGAATTTATAAACAAGCTCTAAAAAGGCTTTTAAGCGAAGAGTTTTAAGAGTATAACGCAAATCACAACTATAAAAGTGCCCAATGCCTGAGGCTTAAGAAACTTGTCTAAATCTTCGGATAGCCTTGTTTTGGCAATTCCAATCGTGCATTTCAATATCAGGAACAAGCCAGGAATTGAAGTCCAAAAAGTAAGATCTGATTGAAGAATGCCAAAATAGATCCATGAAAAAGTGCCGATCGCAATCAAAATGAAATGATATCGTTTGGCGTTTTCCAAACCAATTCGGGTAGGAATGGTCTCTTTGCCAGCTATTTTATCCGAGTCTATATCCCTCATATTGTTGATGTTGAGCACTGCCGTACTCCAACATCCCATAGCAAGCGAAGGCCATATGGATGAAAATTCTACCTGACCTAGATGGAGATACTGGGTTCCACAAACCGCAACGAAACCAAAAAAAACAAAGACGGATATATCTCCAAGTGCCTGATATCCATAGGGCTTTGGGCCATTTGTGTAAAGATAAGCAGCAACAATCGCCAAGAGTCCAATTCCTAAAATGGGGATGCTTTTGCTCCAATCATAGTGAAAACTTATCCACAACAAGGCCAGACCAGATAGTAAAGAAAGGATGCCCAACAATTTTACAGCCATGCCCATCTCATCTTTGGTCAATTCACCAGATTGGACGGTTCTCATCGGGCCTTTCCGACTTCCGTGGTCTGCACCATGTATGCTATCACCCAAATCGTTGGCAAAGTTCGAAAGGATCTGTAAAAGCAAGGTTGTAAGGACCGAAAGAAAAACAATATTCCATTGAAAATGAGGAGAATAGCTAGCAGTAAGATTGCCCACAAAAGAGACTGCAAGGGCCAATGGAAGTGTACGCAGTCTAGCCGCTTTCAACCAAATTGAAGCCTTTTTAAAGTGTTTTTTCAAAATACGTACTTGTGAAATTTAGAAGCTATACTGTGATAAAAATAATGATCTGGAAAGGTCTGCTTTGCAATCATAAGCCTTTGTCCTAATAATTTCTAATTTAAGGGCGCAAAGGTAGTGCTTGAAAGAACCCTATTAAATATTTGTCGATATGATCCATTCAAATCATTTTGTTTTCAAAGATATGGAGAAAATAAGATTACATTTGTTTACTTCTTATATCTCAACTACCCAAATCCATCCAGTTAACCATCGTTTTTTAAACTGGTAGTTTTTATGCAAACATTTGTAAATCAACATTTTTTGTCCCCGAAGGACACGTTCAAATTTGTGCTCTTTGTTGCAGCTGCCTTTGGACTTTTGATTCTTGGTGCGGCAAACAAGAGAGGGCCTGTAAAGCTCTTGCCTTCTCAAAACCAGATGATGGATAGCAAACCTAAGCAGTCTATAAGACCTCAGATTCACAAACCTTTTTCCGGAGATTTAGGATTCGACAGAGTTTAGGACTTTGAAATCGTATCTTTGCAGCCAAACACAATTGCACTTTGGCTGATTCAAATTTCATTGACTATGTTAAAATTCACTGCAAATCCGGCTCTGGAGGCGCAGGTTCCGCACATTTTTTTAGAGCGAAGGGTGTTCCAAACGGAGGACCTGACGGGGGAAATGGAGGAAAAGGAGGCGACATTGTTCTGCAAGGCAATGCCCAACTTTGGACACTGCTTCATCTAAAATACACCAAACACGTAAAGGCTGAGTCTGGCAAAAACGGCATGGATGGCCGCAAGTCGGGTCCTCAGGGTGCAGACAATATAGTGCAGGTTCCTTTAGGTACTGTGGCCAAAGATGCTGAAACAGGGGAGGTTATAACAGAGGTTATCCAAGACGGGCAACGTTACATAATGATTCCCGGAGGTCGTGGCGGTCTTGGGAACGAAAACTTTAAAACTTCTACCTATCAAGCCCCGGAGTATGCCCAACCTGGTGAATCATTTCAGGAGAAATGGATTGTTCTTGAACTGAAAGTATTGGCCGATGTTGGCCTTGTTGGTTTGCCAAATGCGGGAAAGTCAACACTTTTGTCAAGCATTTCTGCGGCAAAGCCAACGATAGCAGATTACCCTTTCACAACGATTGTGCCAAACTTAGGTGTTGTCAATTATCGTGATTATCAATCTTTTGTGGTTGCAGATATTCCCGGAATCATTGAGGGAGCTCACATGGGCAAGGGTTTAGGATTGCGATTTTTACGACACATTGAGCGAAACTCAATCCTGCTGTTTCTCATTGCGATTACAAGTGAAGACATAAAAGGTGAATACGAAATGCTCATCAAAGAACTGGCAGAACACAACCCCGAACTGCTTCAAAAGCAAAGGATAGTTGCCATTTCTAAAATGGACCTGGCAACCGATGATGATCTGAAAAGGCTAAAAAAGTTAAAATTGGATGTTCATATTCTCAAAATCTCTGCTGCTACAGGCTTAGGCATTGTAGAGCTAAAGGATGAACTCTGGAAGGAGTTGCAAGGATAGTCCAACAAAGCAATTCGAATTGTTTATCTGTTGAAACAAACTGATATGCCTAATGCCCAGTTTGTTTTCTCAAAACTGAAAATAAATAAATGGCTGGCTTTCTGCTGTTTTAAACTGATAAATGACAAAGACAGCCACAACAACCAAAAGGAAAACAAGCCAAATGGGTCCTTTTTCAAAGAACCTGGTGTAGCTGGCTTTAAGAAAATCTGGCAAAAAGTGACTGGCATAGCCCAATAGAAGAAGAATCAAAGCCATCTTATATTGATTCACCATCTCGGGAATCAAGTCGAAATTCCAGCCAAGCGAAAGTTTTCTTAATAAAAGGTTTGCAGCCTCAAGGCTTTCCGCACGAAAAGGCAACCAGCAAAGCAAGCTGAAGTGAAATGTGATTGTCCAGGCCAACGGATTTGGAATTGGAAAAGAAAACCTTCCATAACCCGATTTCCACAATTTGTGCATGGCTAGAGCAGCGCCATGCATGCTTCCCCAGATTAGGAATTTCAGGTTCGCCCCATGCCAAAGCCCACCCAATATCATGGTTATTAACAGATTGATATAGGTTCTAATGTTTCCAATTCGGCTGCCGCCCAGAGGAATATAAAGATAGTCTCTCAGCCAAACCGACAAAGAAATATGCCAACGTCGCCAAAAATCAGTAATTGAAATTGCCTTGTAGGGTTGATCAAAATTTGGTTTTAGGTGAAAACCAAGCACCAGGGCAAGGCCAATTGCTATATCCGTATAACCTGAAAAATCGCAGAAAATCTGTAAACCGTATCCGTAAAATGCAAACCAGGCTTCCGGGCCAGATGCCAGTTCTGGCGAGTCAAAAACCCGATCCACCAATTGGGTACTGATGATGTCAGAAAGAATAATTTTCTTTACCAAGCCTGCAACAATTAAAGAAACACCCTTGCCAAACATTTCTTTATCAACAAGATAAGGTTGATAGAGCTGATCAACAAAGTCACGGGCACGAACAATGGGTCCAGCGACCAATTCTGGAAAAAAGCTTACAAATAGGGCATAATCGCCCCAGATTTTAAGCGGTTTCACAATGCCACGATACACATCTATGGTGTAGCTGAGCGAATGAAAAACGAAAAATGAAATGCCAACGGGCAACAAAATGTTGCTGGCATCTAAATGCAACAAATCTTTTCCTGGTAAAACTGAAACAAGCCAATTTTTCTTTTCAATATCCAAACCGAAAAGGGTGTTACAAGCATCTATAAATAGGTATGCGTATTTGAAATAAGCCAGCAGCAATAAATTGGAACAAACGCTAAGCGAAATCAAATATTTTTTGGCAACTGGGTTGTTTGATTGATCAATCCGTAGCGCCAGGAGAAAATCCTGGGTGATAACCAAAAGAAGCAATACTGTTGCCCATCCGGAGGATTTATAATAAAAAAAGAGGCTAAAAATGAGCAGGATGGCATTTTTGGCCTTTCTGTTTTTATAACTGAGCGCATAAAAAATTAAGAAAACCAGAAAAAAAATCCAGAAATCAAGATCGGAAAAAACCATAGGCTTTCCATCCTGATACAATAGAAAACTCTTCAGTTTTTCAAGAATTGCTGGTCCAAGTGATTGAAAATGCAAATCAGAATTATTGAATTTTTACAAAATGTTTTTTAATCGCCGAACCAAGCAAATTGGCTTGTTTTTTATAGCCGCCAGGTTCAAAATGTACCATGTCTTTTGTGGCAAGTTTGTTTCTTCGCCATTTAAAAATCGAGCCTTTTCCACCCATTGCTTTTTGCTGATTCCAGAACACAAAGTCCAGGTCGTCTGCCGTTTCCGAAAAAATTTTATTGATTATCTCCGTTTTTGGGTTTATCCTTTTTCGACTTATACAATGATCTGGCGGGCCTACCAATAAAATGGCGGTGGTTGGTGCTGCCGATTTTATTTTGCTCAATAAAAGATGAAGAAAAGACCTTGTTTCTTGTACATTAAAATCATGGCCATATACATCATTTGTGCCCAAACAAATCACTACCAAATCTGGATTGATTTGAATCATATGCTTTTGAAAATCAGGATTTTGCAAATAGTGGTCCAGTCTTGCGCCATTTGTACCTGATATGCCACAAACGAAACCAAACTTTTGAGGCTTCAATAAAAACCCTTGATGAACAAATTCTGACTCGTTGTTGATCTTCTTTAAATTAAAAAAGAGTTTTGGGGTTGTTTTTAATACTCTACCCTCAAATGCCTCAGATTTTAAATTGTAAAGAAGTGTCTGTGTTTGAGAACTGCTGTCGTACATCTGCAAACGATACGCATTCGAATATTTCAAAGGGCAAAAAAGCAAGATTTCATCTCCTTGTTTGAACTCAGAATGGCCCATCCTCCAAGCAAAAGTAGTTGAATCTTTGTCAAAACTTGCTGTCCAACCCGCCATGCCCCATTCACAGTTGTTGTTTACTTTTGTAAACCGGCAACCAAGCCAACCGACATTTGGCCCAAAATACATATCACTTCTTTGACTCGTTTTGGCCAAAGGATAAGGAAACGCATAGCCTCTACCTGCATAGGGGATTGACAAGGTATCCATCAAATAATTTCTAATCGTTGCGCCAAAATCTTCGCATTGCATATGGCTATCGCCAATAATCAGGATTCTTGCTCTGTCCTGTTTTCCCTTTTGCAAATTTTTTAACTTTTTTAAGAATCCAACAAATTCTGGTGAATTTGGATTTTCAATATCTACAAAAGGCAAAGGCTTCGGCTTGGCTCTGGTCGAGTAATTTTTTTTCCTTTTTTTTCCTTCAACTTCTTGAAAATGAAAAGTGGAAAAAAGGCCAAATAATACCAGAAAGAAGACAATCGACCTATCGGTGGACAATAACCAACCCCTTGGAATTGGATATTTTTTAAAAAAGTATTTCAAAAAACTCAAACTTTTACACCTTTTGTCTGTTTGTTATTCTTAATAAACTGCAAAAGAAACCCGCTAAATGATATCAAGCTTATTACTTTTGCAAACTTTTGCCTATTAAGGCATAACAGCCCATGCAGATTACGCCCGGAAAACATCTAGCCAAAATTCAATTTCCTTCTGATTTAAAGCAAGTTCCTGAAGCTGAACTGCATTTGGTTTGTCAGGATCTTCGTCAATATATCATTGATACAGTTTCTGTTTTTGGAGGTCATTTTGGTGCAAGTTTGGGCGTTGTAGAGCTTACGGTGGCCCTTCACTATGTGTTGGATACCCCGATCGATCAATTGATTTGGGATGTGGGACACCAGGCCTATGGGCATAAAATTTTAACTGGCCGCAGGGATAATTTTCATACCAACAGAATCTATGGTGGTTTGTCTGGTTTTCCTAAAAGGAAAGAAAGCGAGTACGATGCTTTTGGCGTTGGCCATTCGAGTACTTCTATTTCTGCGGCACTCGGCATGGCGGTAGCAGCTCAGCTGGACGGTTTTAAAGACAGGCAAATGGTAGCGGTTATCGGCGATGGATCTATGACGGGCGGAATGGCGTTTGAAGCTATGAACCACGCGGGTGATTCCGGGGCCAATATGTTGATTATTCTTAATGACAACTGCATGAGCATTGATCCCAATGTTGGCGCACTGAAAGAATATCTAACCGACATCACCACAAGCCAAACCTATAACAAAGTAAAAGATGAAGTATGGAACGTGTTGGGCAAATTGTCCAAATTTGGGGTGAACGTTCAGGAAATAGTTTCAAAAGTGGAAGGCGGACTAAAGGCCTCATTGTTAAAACATTCCAATCTTTTTGAATCGCTCAACCTCCGATATTTTGGCCCTGTGGATGGCCATGATGTGCATCACCTCGTGAAGGTGCTAGAGGATCTCAAAAATATTCCCGGACCGAAAATTTTGCATTGCATCACCACAAAAGGGAAAGGTTATGCGTTGGCCGAAAAGGATCAAACACTTTGGCATGCCCCAGGAAAGTTTGATAAAATAACAGGTGAAATTCATAAAAAGGTATTTGACAAACCGCAAGCACCCAAGTATCAGGATGTTTTTGGCAATACGCTTTTGGAGCTAGCCCAGCTAAACGATGCCATTGTCGGTGTAACCCCTGCCATGCCATCGGGTTCCAGCATGAACATCATGATGAAGGAAATGCCCGACAGAGCTTTTGATGTTGGAATCGCAGAACAACACGCCGTTACCTTCTCTGCTGGTTTGGCAACAATGGGTAAAATCCCGTTTTGCAACATATATTCAACCTTTATTCAGCGTGGATACGATCAGGTAATCCATGATGTTTGCCTTCAAAATCTGCACGTTGTATTTTGTTTGGATAGAGCAGGATTTGCTGGCGCAGATGGGCCAACCCATCATGGAGCGTATGATATTGCCTTTATGCGGTGCATTCCCAACATGATTGTGGCTGCGCCGATGAATGAGGAGGAGCTGCGGGATTTAATGTTTACAGCACAGGCAGACAACAATGGGCCTTTCACCATCCGATATCCACGTGGTGAGGGCGTGATGCCAAATTGGAAAACGAATTTCAAAAAAATAAAAATTGGAACCGGCAGAAAGCTGAAAGCAGGTTCTGAAGTTGCCATCGTGTCGATTGGACATATTGGAAACATGGCTTTGAAGGCTGCTTCACAATTAGAAAAAGAAGGTATTTCTGCTGCGGTATTCGATGCCCGGTTTGTGAAGCCGCTGGATGCCAGTTTGTTTCATTATATTTTTCAGAATTTCGAAAACATAGTTACTGTTGAAGATGGCTGCCTGATGGGTGGATTTGGTACGGCTGTTTTAGAATTTGCTGCTGACAACGGATACCATTCAAAAGTAAAGCGGCTGGGCATTCCTGATGAGGTGATTGAACACGGTGAACAATCTGAATTATACAGAGATTGTGGCTACGATGCCGCAGGTATTGCAAAGGCAGTTTACACGCTGTTAGAAAGTGTAAAAGCCTGAATGTAAATCAGATATACTGGCTCATCAATTTATAAGTTTTCTGTTTTACACTATTAAAGTTAAGATTCTGACACCAGAGCTTCCATCTTCAATACGATGGCTTTGCTGTTAATACACTTTAAACTCTACCCTTCTGTTCTCGGGATATTTTTGCGTAGAGTCTTTGGCATAGATCGGTCTGGAAGATCCGTAACCGTTGGTTTTCAGCCTTTCTTCGCCAATCCCTTGTTCCTTCAAATAATAGGCAATCTCTGAAGCCCGGTCCTTGGATAGTTGAAGGTTTATTTTGGGATCGCCGGTAATATCGGTGTGGCCATCTATTTGAACTTTGAGGTTGGTAAATCGTTTTAAGAGCTTCACCAAAAGATTCAGTTCAATATATGAGTCTGGCTGAATAAATGGCTCCCCAGCCTCAAAAAGGATATTTTTTGGTGTGTATTTATCAATTGTATCCATCATTTTGGTTCTTTTATTGGCAGCCTGCACAGGAGGCGGTCCTAAAATTGGAGGAACCACTGCTTCACTTTTATTCTTTGTTTCCGGCACTATTGGTTTTTCACGCTCCTTCTTTGTTTCTGATTCTACAATTGCTTTTTTCGAAATTGGAACATTGTCTTCCTCATCAAGAACATCAGCCGATTGATTTTCAATAGGTTTCGCAACTGAGATCGGTTCAGCTTTTGGAACGGGAGGAGGGAAAAAGAATTTCCGATCTATGATTGCTGCCCTACCCGTTATTCTCTCAATAAATGGTGTATTCGGCGGCTGAGGAAATTCCCAATTCAATTTGATCTGGCCTTCCAATATGCCATTGAAATATTCAATTCTTAGTTCATAGATGTGGTTGGCTTTCAAACCTACTTTTCCACTTACATATTCGTGATCGTGAGGGCCCCAGGCATCAATCACTTTAATGCCTCCGACCCAAAGTCGCAGCCCATCGTCCACTTGTGCGGAAAATTCATAGTCTCCATTGACTGGAGCTTGTAGTCGGCCAATCCATCGTATGGAATAATCTGTATTTGGCATTCCGGGCCCCGGTGCAGAATGGTTCCAATCAAAGTTAATCTGAGGATCAGTACGGGTAAAAACTTTTCGGTTAAAATTTTTGCCAGCAAAGTATTCGCCTTTTAAGCCTTGCTGCGCAAAAGAAGGAATGCTGAAAAGAACAAAAATTACAAGGTATCTGGTCATAAGTCGTTGTTCAAATATCTGCTTGCAAATATGGACTCTCAATTTGTAAGGCGAATGCAAGCAACGGTCAATTTCAATATAGAAAGAGTGGAATGCAATTGTGGCTTTGTCAATTGTAAGAGATTGTTTGTTTCCAATTTAGAGGTTTATTCTAATTACATTTAACTCAAATATGCTTACAATGAGGCGTTTAAGAATTCATATAAAGTAGCAAAGCAGCTATTTCTTTTCTCTTTTTACCAATAAGAAAAAATCATTATCCAAGGCCAGATAGGCAAATTCGTAGCAATAGCGATAAACACTGCCTGTTTTGGTGGTGTACAAATGGGTGAAATAATTAAAATCGAAACCCAGATCCCGCAACCTTTTCCCGGACACATTGATTTTGCCATCAGGAGGCAAAAGGTCTTCCAATGTTTTCCTGTTCTTTTTTAGAATACCGTTGATGTGGCGCACCTCCGGAGATCCATCTATGCTAAGTTTATTGTTGTGGGAATTTCGGCATTGATCGTCACAAAATTTCTTGTCACGTCTGCCATGCAATTCCCTGCCACATTCCAAACAAACCCTGATTGAGTTTAATTCCATTCGTTAAAATTTGAAATTTTTCTAATCCAAATATAAATCTGAACTGAGCCTCCATTTATTCTTTTCATGAAAAAAGATCCGCAAGGATTCAATTCCAGCAACAAAATCAACTTAAGATTGGTCATTTGCTTTCTCAATCCATTTTCCACGATCTGAGGCCGGCATTGCCCATGGCGCACCATTGTTTTCTAAATTGACAAACATGGCGTTCAAGGAAGCTGGAGCCTGAGTGGCCTCCATGACAGAGTATCTCCTCATTTCCAGGATAATATCGAGTGGATTGATGTTTATCGGACAGGCTTCCACACAAGCATTGCAGGATGTACAGGCAAGAATTTCTTCAGCTGTGGTGTAATCGCCCAATAAGAATTTTCCGTCGCTTTTCCAGGCTTTGTCCTTGTCCGTTGCGGTTCCAATATCTGTAATCCGATCACGGACATCCATCATAATTTTACGTGGTGATAATTTTTTCCCAGTCATGTTTGCCGGGCAAACTGCGGTGCAACGTCCACATTCTGAGCAAGAATAAGCATCCATCAAATGTTTCCAATTGAGATCTGTGGCATCTCTTGCTCCAAAACTTTCCGTAGCAGCAGGAGCTCCATTGTCTTGTGAAATGCCTAGTGCAATTTTAACTTCGGTGGTAATGTTCTCCATATTCCTGATCTCGCCTTTCTGGTTTAGTCTGGTGTAAAACGTATTCGGAAAAGCCAGGGCAATGTGCAAGTGCTTGCTATAGGTTACATACAGCGCAAAGCCAAGAATGCCCAAAATATGGATCCACCAAAGGCTTCGTTCGAAAAAAATAAGCGAGCCAGTGGACCAGTTTTCGAGAAGATGACTAAACATCCCGCTTATAAGAAATGATCCAATCTGGGGATAATGAGCTACGCCTCTACTTTGTAAAACTGCCTCTGCAGCGTTCATTCCCAGGAAAGCTTTCATTAAAATGATTTCTGCAATTAAGATCAAATTGGCATCTAACCTTGGAAATTTATTTAAGTCAGAGGATTGAAATCTTGCAATAGAAACCACATTTCGCCTTGCCAGAAAGATGACACAAACCAAGATGACACCAAGGGCAAGGATTTCGAAAAATCCGATCAAAAAGGGGTAGAAACTCCCAAGAAATGGCTCGAAAACTCTGTGTGTTCCAAGCAAGCCATCAAGGATAATTTCCAAAACTTCTATGTTGATGATGAAGAAGCCAGCATAAATAACCAGATGCAAAACACCAACCAAGGGTCGTTCAAACATCTTTTTTTGCCCCAACGCCAGCAGAAACATAAGCTTCCAGCGTTCCGATTTTCGGTCGGAAATGTCTATATCCCGACCCAAACGAATATTTCTTGCGATAAAACGAACTCTCTTTTGGATAAGAAAGCCCATGAATATCAATATTATAGCAAATATTATCTGACTTATCATTGGCACATCTTTAAAACTGCTGCAACATAAAAATTTAAAACCATTTGGAGATTGAAAAATGAACCTTACTTTTGCACTCCCAAAAAGGAGGGGATGTAGCTCAGTCGGTAGAGCAAAGGACTGAAAATCCTTGTGTCGTTGGTTCGATTCCAATCGTCCCCACCATTAAGAAGGCAAACAAGAGTTTGTCTTTTTTTTTGACTAAATTTTTAAAAATACTATGTTTTTGAGGTTTTAATTGAGGTAATTTTACAAAACGGCACTCTTGAAATTCGCAAATCTCAGTCTGAGTCCGTTTAGGATGTAATTAGACTTCTTTGTTAAATTCCTGACTTGAGTTCCTATTTACCTTCTTTCATTTTTGGTTTTTTTATTCAATGATAAAAGTTCACTGAATAAGTTGGCAGACTATGTTGGCCCAATATGGACGGGCAGGATTGGCGGGATCATCTGCAAACAGATAAGAATTTGGCTTTTAAAATGAGGACGATTTGCTGTGTCAAAACAACACAGCTAAATTGAGACCTGCAAATGACCACCAAACCCATTCTACAAAATATTTTTTAAGCAATGGATTTGACTTAAAGTTTTCCTTCTGGCCGCAATTACGTTTCTGCCTTTGAAGGATGAAGTTATTTGACTTTGGTCATGAACTAAGTTTTTAAAGTTCAATTTTCGACTTTGCCCAAAGGATGTAGGCATCCAATTTTGAAACTAAGAAATAAGGCATGCTTATTAGGTAAAAATCCTTACCAGCTGGAGTTTGTAGTTTAGAAAACAAAACGGGACCTGCATAAAACCGAATCGCAAGGGTAAGATTAAACTGATCCATTATTGAAAAAAGTGATTTGAGTTTTCCCGTTCGCCCTGATTTAACTTCAATAGGTATTATAGCTCCTTGATGCTGAATGATATAATCAACTTCAGCAGAAGAACCCTTTTTGTCTCTAACCCAAAAATGGAGCTCGGCCAATGGAGAACTATTGTTGGCCAGTAATTCCTGGCCAATCCAATGTTCAATAAATGTGCCCTGGAATTGTTCATTTAAGTCTTTTGTTCCCAATAAATCTTTTTGATAGCCAGCAAAATAGCCAAACAAGCCGCTATCGAAAATCTGAAGCCGTGGAGACTTTCTGAAATCACTTTGAATGGGTATTTTGGCTTCTGTGCAAGGATAAACCAAGCGTATAATAAAGGCCCTTTCTAAAATTCTAAAAGCTTCACCCATTTCTCTTGAGCGGTAGTTGCTATTTCCAAATCCTTCAAATTTAATGCGCTTTCCTCCCTCAAAAAACATTTGTTTGACCACGTGCCTGATTTGTTGGATTTGGGCCGAACCGGAAGCATATTTTTCTATATCATCCTGGTAGGTAAGAAATATGCTTTCGTAAATGGGCTGAAGCAATACTAAATCCTTTGACTCAACATAGGTTTTTATTATTTCGGGTAATCCTCCCAGAAGTGCATACCTGTGGAAAAGTTCAAAAAGCTTTGGTAAGGCATAGGTAGGAATCGGGACTTGCGAAAAAACTTCAATGGCTTGATTTTCACCCATAGCCATTAAAAATTCCGCGAAACTAACTGGTCTAACAATTTTATATTCTACCCGCCCAACTGGAAAAGGAAGATTTCTGGTGAAAAGTGTTTCTAAAAGAGAGCCGGCACAAATAACAGCCAGCCCAGGAAAATCTTCATAAAAATACCTTAGCTGATTTATTATTTTAGGCATTTCCTGAACTTCATCAATGAACAAAAGTGAGTTTTCCAACTCCTTAAATGGTAAAGATTTACTAAAAAACAGGGCTTCCAGTAATGCTTTTGTGCTTGCTATTTCTTGAAATGGAATGCGATCTTCGGGCCGTTCGAGATTGAAATAGAGATAGTGTTTAAAGGACTTACTAAAAAGATGGATAAGCGATGTTTTCCCAACCTGTCTTGGACCTCTGATAATTAAGGGTTTACGTCCATTTTTCTGCTTCCAAACCAGGAGCTCCTGAAGTATTTCTCTTTGAAACATGTAACAAAGTAGGGGTAAATATTTAAGATTTATGTAACAAAGATAGGGTAAATATTTGAAAACAGTGTAACAGAGTTGGGGTAAAATTTTAAAATATACGTAAAAGAGTTAGGGTGAATATTTATAAAATACGTAACAGAGTTGGAGTAAAAAAATGTGGCTTGTTGGATGCGAAAAAAAGGCTACCGATGATGGGAACGCCGCAGCAGGGATGGAGGCATTGTTGGAGCTCTTTTGGCCAATTTTTTCCAAAAAATAATCAATTAAAAATTGGCCAAAAAGCGACTGCCGACAGCCCGGCCGCTGCCCAAAAACATGCATTATTGCGCCAATACCACCAAAAATAGGTACCCCGGCTACAGGTTCCCGACACTGGTTTGAAGAATTATTTTTCCGGACTCCAATCCGAATTATTGGGTATCAAGGACCTAAATCAACAATTTCAAGGGCGTGTCATTATGTATAGATTGCCCGATATCGACAATAAACTGGAAAAGGCAGCCATGAAATATACCCTTGCTTTGGAAAAGGAGAAATTCAATGTAGCGCACCACGATGTGGGTTTTATGACGTATTGCAGCTTTCAAGTCCGGGATATACTGCAAAAGTTGGGAGCAACCTCGGATTTATTTTAGAACATTCCACAAGGTTTAAACCCAGAAACAGCGAAATAGAGTTGCCGCTGAACTATTCAGATTACTATTATCCGGAGGCTTTAAAACAACTTAAAGAGTATGAAAAATAAATTTCGACCAATAAATTAGGTAAATAACTTATATACATGTGTTTAAAATTTTATCATATGGGGTTTATCCATGAAAAATGGAAATTAGATTTCCAAATTACATGGATAATGCATATATTTGGGGCATGAAAATTCGAAAGGAATTTGCCTTACTTTATGAG
>Ga0105046_10002305_pt1 | contig 30117 bp, 26 predicted proteins | sample MAT03_FD_78385 | JGI IMG/M metagenome (GOLD analysis project Ga0105046, IMG submission 78385) | Freshwater microbial communities from Lake Fryxell liftoff mats and glacier meltwater in Antarctica - MAT-03 (megahit assembly) | ecosystem: Environmental > Aquatic > Freshwater > Ice > Liftoff...
GAGAAGACGTCGGCGCGGCCATCGATGTGGTCCATCCCGAGGGCCTGCTCGGGTGCGATGAACGAAGCGGTGCCGAGGGCGACGCCGACCCGCGTAGCGTCGCGTTCGCGTTCGGGCTCGCGCATGCGCGCGACACCGAAGTCGAGCACCTTGATGGCGCCGGTCTTGGACAGGAAGATGTTTGCCGGCTTGATGTCGCGGTGGACGATCTTGAGCTGGTGACACGCAGCGAGGACGTCGAGCACCGGGTCGAAGACGGAGAGCAGCTTCTCCAGCTGGATGCGGCCGCCGCCTTTGCGGAGCAGCTCGCCCAGGGTCATGCCCTCCAGCAGCTCCATCACCAGGTAGGGCTCGCCCAGATCGCTGACGCCATCGTCCAGGACGGGGACGCGCGCCGGGTGGTCGACCTTGTTGGCGATACGACCTTCTCGGAAGAAGCGGTCGCGAATCTCGTCGTGTCGCGCGTACTCCGCGTGGAGAACCTTCACCGCGGCGCGCGTGCCGTTGTTCTTGTGGGTCGCCGAAAACACGGAGCCCATGCCCCCCACGCCGAGCACGCGATCGATCCGCCACTTGGCGTTCAGATCGCTCCCCACGCGGGCTTGCGCCAGCTTCATGGGGCTCGCCTTCGACGCGGCTTGGGCTTCGGACATGGGGATGAGCGGGCGCCCGAGGGAAGCCTCGCACGCAGCGGTCCAGGGGCGCGCCCCCGAGGAGGGCGTGCTTTTCGAGGTTCACGAGCCGGTTGAGGCTCCAGCGGTCAAGGGTAGCGGAGGGCCGGGAAAATGGTTTTCTGTTCCGCACCGAATCCTGACGGCACGCCGACGTGGAAACTCTGTCGAGGCGGGCTACCCTTGCCCGGTGGACGACGAGGCGCCGGGGAGCGGGCTCGCGGCCCGGTGGCTGAGGCTGGTCCCGGCGCTCCGGGACCCCGGGCTCCGCATCCGCTTCGTCCGGAGCGAGCTGGAGCAGGGTGGCCTGGCAGAGGTTGCCCACGCCCTGGAGCTTATCGCCAGCGGGACCGAGCAGGCCGATGACGGTTCGCGGCAGGTGCTGGCCGCCGCCCTGCCGACCCTGAGCGACCCACTGTGGCAAACACGCCTCGACGCCCTGCGGGGCGAAGCTGCGCGGATCCAGCACCTCGCGCTGGCCAGGCTCCTCCGCCAGCGAGCCCACGCCGAGCCCGGACCGGCCGAAGCCGGGGACGTCCCGCTGGCGACCAACAAGGCCGGCCGAGCTCTCACCCTCGGAGAACGCAAGGCGCAAGCGCGACGACCGAACCGCTTCATGCTCGATCGCCTCCTGCGCGACCCGGAGCCGAGCGTCGTGCGCAATCTTCTCCAGAACCCGCGCATCACCGAGGACGACGTCGTGCGGATGGTCGCGAGACGGCCCAACCACGCTGCGATCCTGGAGGAAGTGGCCAAGCACCCCAAGTGGTCGAGCAGCCTGCGCGCGCGCGTCGCCCTCGTGCTCAACCCCTACACGCCGACCTACGTCAGCGTGCCTCTGGTGCCGCTGCTGCTGAGGCACGAGCTTGCCCAGGTGACCGCGGCGACGACCACACCCGCCGTCGTGCGCGCAGCCGCCGTCGACATCCTCGAACGACGTCCGCCCATCCAGCGGCGCGAGATGAGCGATGACGACATCGTTCAGTAGGCTCTGCGGGCAAGCGCTTGAGAGATCGACGTTCGCCCGGAGGGTCGCGCAGCCGCCGGAGGTGTCCAGGTGCCGCCTGCTCGTTCAGGACAGTGCCGCCTCGAGATCCGCGAGGCGCTTCTGGTCGTCCGCCGCCCATGCGTCGCGGACCTTCCGCGCTGCCGTGAGGGCCGGCTCGGCCGCGGCATTCTCTTCGAGGCGCCATTGGAGGATGTCGTCGAACACGTCGTCCGTGTAACCGTAGAGGCTGTCCTCGAAGGCCTGATGGGTCGGCCTGCAGGTGGCATCCGCAAGCAGCGCCGCGCGCGCCAGCGCGTAGGGGACGTCCGCAGGGTCGCCCATGATTGCAGCTGAGGTCGAGGCGTGGGCGAGGAGCTGGGCACGGACCGACGGCGACGCCTCCTCGGCGAGGTCGGCAAGCGGATGGCGCATGCCTTCCGCTTCGAGGAAACAGATGAGCTGAGTGTCGCCGTTGCCCATCTCCGCCTTGTGGGGGACCGTCTCCCGCCAGCGCGAGCTTCCTCATTGCCGTCCGAGCTTGGTGCCGATGCGAACGCGGGTCGCGCCGTCGGTGGCGACGTCGAGCACCCGCTGGTAGACGGTGTCGGCCTCGTCGTCGCGGACCTCCTCGGCGAGGGCATCGGCGGCGAGCTCGGCCACGGCGCGTCGGTCGGCGTGGGCGCCGTCGCCGAGGTAGGCGACGACGCGGCCCACGGCGGCGGTCGCGGTGCCCTTCGGCCGCCGCGGATCGTCGGCGAGGTCGCGATCCCAGTGCGCGGTCAGGCTCAGCGCCACGTACTGGCGCGCCTCGTCCTGCACGCTGGCCCCGAGCGGATCGGCGGCGCCGAGGTCCAGCACCGACTGGAACGCGGCGATCGCCTCCGGATACGCGTCGCGGCGATAGTGGGACCAGCCGAGCTTGTAGCGCGCGAGGGCCGTGAACCTGGTGCCGACCCGGGCGGCGAGTGGCGCGTAGGCGGCGGCCGCGAGCTCGAGCGCGCCGGCCGCGAACTGGAGCTCGCCGATGCGGAAGCGGGCCTCGTCGGCGTACCGCGACGTTATCGCGGCGACCGCGCCGAACGCGGCGAGCGCGCCGGCGACGTCGCCGGCCTGTTCGCGCGCGTAGCCCAGCAGGTAGAGCGCGACGTCGCGGCGCGGGTACGCCGGGTGGCCGTCGACCAGCGTCGTCAGCGCGGTCACCGCCGCCGCGGTCGCGGTCGCGCGCGCGGCCTCGTCGCCGCGGTCGAGGGCCGCGGTCGAGGGCCGCGTCGACCCCGTCGAGCTGCAGCGATCCCACCCGCAGCAGAGCGTCGGGGACGAAGCGTTGATCGGCGTGCTGCGCGGCGATGAAACTCTCGAGCTTAACGACCGCGTCGAGGCGCGCGCGCTCGACCTCGGCCGGCATCGAGGCGAGCGCCGCGCCCGCCGTCGCGTCGGTTGGCGTAGTCGTCGTTGGCGTCGCTGTCGTCGCGCCACCACCCCGCCCTGTCGCCCCGCACGCGACCACCATCGCCATCGCCATCGTCATCGCGGCGGCTGCCGACGCGCGCGCGATTCGCTTCATCAGGCAAGGCTAGAGCGCCCGCGCGCCTGCGCGCCGGCCGATTGTCATCACGCGCACAGCCAGCGGTTGCTTGAAACAGCGGGAGCTGCACGGCCGTCGCCTCGGCCTTGGGCACAACCTCTGCGCGCGCCTTGGCATGGGAGCTCAGCACATTATGCCGGGCAACTGGAACGCGTTACCGCGCACTATCGGTGGCACCCGCTACGAGGTTGTAAGGTGCGAGTGCTTCGCCGTAAGCCGGGCGCGAGAGGCGCACAGCTGTTCTACGAGCTCGTCGATGGCAGCAGCAACAGAAGTGCGCTGCCCGAATGGATGACGGACGCCGCAAGGTGTGCGGCGATGTCCGTCGGTTTGCCTATCGTCGCGGTTGCTGCACTCGTCGAGCTCCTGTGCCTCGAAGCATCACGGCTGTCGCGCAACTCCAGGGACTGGGCGCAGCTGTTCGAACTCTGCGGACACCTCAAGACCTTGGTGGCGGACGCCGATCAAGTCTACGACTTGGCGATCCCCAACGACCGATTGCGATTGGGGATCAAGGGCGGATCAAGGGCACGGTCAGTGAGTACGAGCTCGCGTTGTTGCGGCAGCGCTCCGCGGCAGCGATCGATGCGAAGGCGACGCGTGGCGAGTTGCAGTTCGCGTTGCCCGCCGGTCTTTGCTGGAACGATGGCAAGCTCGAACTCGCCATCGATCAGAGGATCCAGCAAGCCATCCACATGGTGTTCGACAAATTCGATCAGCTCGGCAGCGCGCGCCAGGTGCTCATGTGGCTGCGAGAGCACGACATCTCCATGCCGACGCCAGGCTTTCCAGGAACGGGGCCTGGAACGGGGCCTGGAACGGGGCCTGTCCGATGGTCTGCGCCGACGTACCGGCTCGTGCTGCCCGTCGTGCGCAATCCGCTCTATGCTGGCGCGTACGTTTACGGACGGACCGGGCAGCGCACGCGCCTGGTCAATGGTCGAGCCAAGTCAATGGTCGAGCCAAGCAAACTCGAACGCCCAAGCCTACCGATGCCTACGATGCCTGCCGATGCCTGCCGATGCCTGCCAATGCCTGCCAATGAGTGGCGAGTGTTGCTCGTCGACCACCACCAAGGTTGCATTAGCTGGGAACAGTTCGAGCACAATCAGCGGGTCTTGGTGGGGAATGCTTTCATGACGGGGACGAGGGCGCGCAAGTCTGCCCGTGGCGGGCGATGCCTGCTCGCTGGGTTGCTCCGCTGCGCTCGCTGCGGCCACATGCTGCACGTGGCCCTACGGACGAGCGGACGATGGACGCTACGAGTGCCGTCAGCTGAACAAGGCGCGCGCGGCGCCGCGTTGCATTGGCTTCACGGCACGACGCATCGATGAAGCGATACGCGCTGCGCTGGTCGACGCCGTACAAGGGCAGGCGCTGCAGGCCGCCATTGACGCCGCGGCTATGGTCAAGGAGCAAGTCGAGCAGCAACGCAGCGCGGTCGCGCTCGAGTTCAAACAAGCTCGCTACGAAGCAGAGCTCGCAGGGCGACGCTACGAATCGGTCGATCCGCAGCCACGGTTGGTAGCGGCAGAGCTCGAGGCACGGTGGAACGCGACGCTGCCACGAGTCGAGCAACTCGAGCAACGTCTCGATGCGACGACATCTGTCTCCGCGACAGCTGATGCTGTGCCAATTCGCTCCGGATCGATGTCGGCCACCGTGACCTGATTGGTGATGGCCACGATGTTGGTCTCGCCGTAGTCCCACAGGCCCGAGAGGTAGTCGGGCGCGCGGCTCGGGGGTGACACGTCCGTCCGACGAAGGAGGTGGCGGTACCACCGGCTCCGGCGATACGACGAGCTCGGGCGGCGAAGGCGGCGGCTCCGGCGATACGACGAGCTCGGGCGGCGAAGGCGGCGGCGACCCGACCTCGGGCGGGACAGGCTCGGGCCACCCGACGACGGGCAGTGGCGCCGACGAGGGCGGTCACCTCGGGACGACCGAGGACGACGGCGGCTCCGCGATAGGCGATGACGACGATGGAGGCTCGGGCGGCGGCGACGCCGCAGGCGCTGGAGACGAAGCGGCCCCCGACGGCGGCACCGCCACCGGCTGCTCGGTCCGCGCGACGCGCGGCGCAGGCGTCGGTCAGGCCCTGCTCGGTCTGCTCGGCCTCGGGGTCGTGCTCGCGCGCCGCCGGCAGAGCTGACCGTTCAGCCCAAAGGCGGAGGTGGTAATGACTGCGATCGGGGGGCGCTTCGCCCTCCTTGATCTTGACCATGGTGGTTGCTCAAGCAACGACCGGACCCACCACTGCCGCTGCGCGCTTGTGGATGAGAAATGCTCGGCGGCGAGCGGACGACCGCGGGGGCGGCCACACCGCCCCGACACGCGCGAACGCCACCCTGCCGAACTGAAAATCCGGCGCACAGCGGTGACATGCGCCTTCACCGTGGGTGGCGCAGCGATTGCTAAATCGTCTGTCGATGCCCTCCTCACAATCGAGCTGGCTCGAGTTCAAGACGCTGAACCTGTGTGGGCGGACGCTGCTCAGCGTGCCATTCACGCGCAGCGCACCGCCTCGGGCCGCGCCGTTGGTCGAGCTCCGCACGCTCAAGCGCGGCTCGGTCATCGCCAACCGTTACCGGGTCGACGAGTCGCTCGCCGACGGTGGAATGGGCACCATCTGGAGCGCCACCGATCGAGCCACGGGGCGACGGGTGGTCGTCAAGACGATGCACGTGCAGCTCGCCGCGAATGGCGAAGCTGTGCAGCGTTTCGAGCAAGAGGCCGCGATCATCGCCGCGGTCCGCTCACCGCACGTGGTCGAGCTGCTCGATCACGGCGTGATCTCGGGCACGCCCTACCTCGTGCTTGAGCGGCTCGACGGTGAAGACCTCGAGCAGCGCCTCGCGCGCCGCCGTCTCGACGTCGACGAGTGTGGGCGGATCCTCGACCAGGTGGCCCGCGGGCTGCTCCCCGCTCACGTCCGCGGCGTCGTGCACCGCGATCTCAAGCCGGCGAACATCTTCATGTCGCGCATCGGCGAAAGCGAGATCGTCAAGCTCCTCGATTTCGGTATCGCCAAGCTGAGCGAGGGCGCGCGCTTTCACACCGCCGCGGGGGAGACCGTTGGCTCGCCGGAGTTCATGAGCCCCGAGCAAGTCCAGGGCGAGCGCAACCTGGACGGGCGCAGCGACGTCTTCGCGATGGCCTCGGTCGTCTACACCTGCCTGACCGGCCGCATGCCGTTCACGGGGCCGACGATCGTCGACACGCTCGGGCGCATCGTCGCCGGACGCTTCACGCCTCCTTCGGAGGTCTCACGCGATGTGCCGCCCGCGCTCGATGCTTTCTTCGAGCGCGCGTTCGCCGTCGATCGCGACGTCCGGTACCCCAACGCCGCGGTCATGGCGCAGGCGTTCCGGGAGCTTTCTGATCCCGAGCGCATGCCGGCACGACGGCCGGACGACCCCGAGCTCAGGCCGCTTCCGCGACACATTCCCCCGGGCTCGTTGACCACGTCCGCTTCGGGCAAAGGCTCCGCTCTCCGGCTCTTCGGTCCCGCGCTCGTGGCGTTCTTCCAGCGGCACCGCGTTGCGCCGGTGGCGCGCGCGCAGCGGCTGCGATCCGAGGCGCCGCCCGCGAAGTGGAAGTGGAGGGCTACGGCCGCTGCAGCCGTGCTGGCCATCGCCGGGGGTGCGGCGGAGCTGCTCGCCCATGGCCACAGCGAAACGACGGCACCAGCGACGCTCGAGACGACGCACCTCGAGACGCACCTCCTTCCGCGTTGAGGCGGGCTCGGCGCGGAGCCCCACGCGCGAGCGGCTGTTTCGCTGCGACACGCTCGCGCATTGTGGCACTTGCAAAGGGATGGGCGTCGACCGGCCAGCGCGCCAGCGCGGCGCCTTCCTCTTCGAACCGCCACCGACAACGCTCTCGCGCGTTGGCACGCCAGGTGCGGTGCGCCTCTCCCGACCAGACTCCCGTCCAACTTGGCAATCGGTGCCAGAGAGAAAAGATCACGATGACCAACATCTGTGGCTCGGATCTTCACATGTACGAGGGTCGGACCAACGTCGAGAAAGGGAAGGTGCTCGGCCACGAGAACCTAGGAGGGCGCTGGGAAACTGCTGCGCGCCCCGCTAGCTGCGTTGCCGGGGGCCCACCGGTCGTCAGCGTACAGGAAGCGTACTTCGCGCGAAGTCGGGCGCACTTCCTTCCGAAGGATCGACCCGCGACTTCGCATGCGTCGTCTGGTCTGGCGACGCCTGCATGACGATGTGCCATTGCGCCGCTGAAGGACAGTAAGCGCCGTGACCTGCTCGAGGTGCTTGAGGACCGCTCTCCTCGCGGAAGCGAAGCGGAAAGGTCCGGAAGATACCCCCGAGTGTTCGGGCGACCTCGTGATCGAGCAAGCCACGGATGTCCGAGGGGTCGCGGGGGGGTCGCTCTGGGGTCGCTCTCCTGGCGGCGACATCGTGCGCGATGCTCGGCCTGGGGATCTCCGGGCGGAGGCGCAGGACTTGTTCGGTGTCGAGGTAGAAGCCCCCAGCAACCACAGAGCGTGCTCGGAGAGCGTGCTCAGCGCGCTGGGGCGAGGTGGTTGGAGATGAATCCGCGGCCAGTGGCCTTCAGCAGGCTCACCTTGCCAGCCTCTGGTCCGACATCCTCGGTCCTCAGGGCAAGCGCTTGGCGGCCCGCTCGCTCTCGCGGGCGCGCAGCCCCGCGCAGCGAGTGGCGCCTTCCAGGATCTGATCGATGCGACGCTCGGCGCCGTCGACGTTGACGAGGGCCTTGGGGAGGAACTTCGTGAGCTCGGCTTGCTGCCGGGCGTCGCAAACCAATGCGACCGAATCGAGGGCGCGCACGAGGAGCGACGCGGTCGGCACCTTCTGGCGAAAGTCCGCCATGCGACGCTGCAACCACGCAAGGACGATGGGACGGGCATCGCGGAGCTCGCCGGCCACGACGAGGAGCGTCACGGCCTCCTGTTTCTTGAGCGATCCGGAGACGGTGAGGTCGAGCGAACGCTCGAGGAGCGCCGGGGTCTGCACGCTGGCGAGGGCGACGAGGAGGGCGTTGCGCTCATTGGCGCCCTTGGCGAGCCGGAGCGCTGACTCCATCCGTCCCCACAGTGCGTTGTCGGCCGAACGCGCGACGGCGCGCAGCGCGATCGCGGCGATCTCGGGATCGGTGGATGCAATGGTGGCTGCCTTTTTGATAGTTACTTTGGCGCTCTTGGTGGGCGGTGCGGCCGGTGCGCCCCGCGCTGGCGCAGCGACGGGCGAGGCCGCGGTGGGCGGGGACGCCGCCGGAGACGCTGCAGCAGACGCTGCGGCGGCCGTGCTGGCCGACTTCTCGATAGCGTCCAGGTAGGCGCGGGCTCGCGGCTCGGCGTCCTTGGCGATGCGATCGGGGGCGAGCTGCGCGAGCGCACCGAGTGCGGAGCGACGCAGGGCCCCGCGATCCTCCGGCTCGCTCGGCGCGGCGTCCCAGCCGACCTCCTTTGCAATGGGCAACAGCTGCGCGCTGACAAATCGTGCGAAGGCGGGGCGCGAGCGATCATCGACGACCGCTCGGTCCAGATCGCGCAGGGCCACAGCGACGCGCTCGACCACCAGACGCGAGCGGTCGGCGCGCAGACCCTCAAGCACGTCGAACACGACGTCGCTCGTGAGCTCGCTCGACTCGACCAGCGCCCAGGCATTGTCGAGCGCTCCGAAGCGCTGCCGCGCATCGACCGCCTTGCCGGCCTTGGCGAGGGCGCGGAAGCCCCCGTCGGCGAGGGCCGAGCGGTAGTAGCCGCGCTCGCTTTCGTTGGGGTAGACCCACTTCGGGCACTTGCCGCCGGGGATGACGATCTCCGTTTCTGCGCCGGTGAGCAGGGTGCACGAAGCCGCAGAGCGACCCTCGTAGTCGACGCAAACCGGGATGGACCACGGCTTGTCTCCGTTGTCCTCGGCGCGCTTGGGGCGCGCGCGGTAACGCGACTGTGCAAGGGCGATCTTCGAGCCTGTGGCGTCGCACTTCAGGGTCGCGCGGACGAGCGGAACGCCCGGGCGATCGAGGAACGTACCGGCGACCCCGGCGACGTCCTGTTTGCCCGCCTCACCGAGCGCGGCGAACAGCTCGGCGGCGGTCGCGGTGGCGTGCGGGTGGGCGCGGACATGCTTGCGCAGGGCATCGCGGAACGCATCTTCCCCGAGCCAGCCCTCGAGCATGTCGACGACGCGCGCGCCCTTGTCGTAGACGATCGGATCGAACGAGGCCTCGGCATCGTTGGCGTTGCGCACGGCCATGCGTACCGGCCGGGCCGAGTCCAGCGCGTCGAGACCCATCGCGGTCGTGCGCGCGAGAAGCTGCTGGGTCGGGTCGACCTCGATCTTGCGAAGCGCCGAGACCCGCGTCTCGAAGAACGTGGCGACACCCTCGTTGAGCCAGAGATCGTCCCACCAGGGCATCGTGACGAGGTTGCCAAACCAGTGATGCGCGATCTCGTGCGCGATCACCGTGTCCATCCGGTTCTTGGCGCGCGCGCCGCTCGCCGCCTCGCCCACGAGGAGGATGTCCTCGCGATAGGTGATGAGGCCCGCATTTTCCATCGCGCCGGCGCCGAACTCGGGGATCGCGACGAGATCGAGCTTCGGGTACGGAAAAGGCATGTCGAAGTAGCGCGCGAGGGCGGAGACGTTCGCGGCGGCGGAGGCGAGCGCAGCCGTGCCGAGGCCCGACTTGCCCTTGGTGGTGATCACGCGCAGCGGGGTCGGGCCGTCCTTGAATTCGCGGATTTCGAGCGGCCCGGCAGCGAACGCGACGAGGTAGGTGGGCAGCGGCGGAGAGCTGTCGAAGGTGAAGGTCGTGCGCCGACCGTCCTCGCTGGGAGCGCGGCTCGCCTCGGGCATGTTGGAGACGGCGATCTGTCCCTTGGGGATGGTGATCTTCACGTCGAAAGGCGTCTTGAAACCGGGCTCGTCGAAACACGGCATGGCGCGGCGCGCGTCCATCGGCTCGAACTGGGTGAAGGCGTACCAGTCGTCGCCGTCGCGCACGCGAAAGGCGCCGGTGAGGCCGTCGCCGAGCCCTGCCGAGTAGGCGAGATGCAGGCGGAGCGGCCCCGGCCCCTGCTCGGACGGGAGGCGGACGACAAGCTCTTCATCGTCGCCGTTGCCGACCGGAGTGGGACGCGGATCGACCTGCACGTTGGTGGTCGCGCCGCCGATCGTCGCCTCGGCGCGCAGCACCGAGAGCGCGCGGCCGTGAAGGACGATGAACGAGGTCTTTTCGAGAATCTCGATGTCGATCGTGACATCGCCAGTGAAGCGTTCTTTGGCCGGATCGAGCACGATCGACAGCGCGTAGCGCGTGGGACGGACGTTGCCGGGGAGCCGGCCGTCCTCGCGGGACGGAGGCGCCTCCGTTCGGTTGGCGGACGACCCGTCGCTAGAGGGCGCGACCGTGACGTCGCGTGACGGCTTGCACGCTGCCGCGAGTAGGAAGAGGGCGGCGACGGCGACGGCAGCGTGCCGAACCGGCGTGAAGATGCGGGGAGACAAGCTCATGGCGTGGAGAGAGGTCCGAATCCGAGGGCGCTTGCCTGCGCGGGGCCCGTGACGCCTCGGCGCCACAGAACGGCGTCGAGAACGTAGTGCGTGGCTTGGGGAACGGCGAGGAGCGCGACCGCAGCGCAGGCTGCGAGCGCCGAGAGGGGAGCGGCCGAGGTGTTGCCGCCGAAAAGCACGGGGTGAGCGTGCCACACGATGCGATCCCAGAGCAGCTCTTCGAAAAAGGCGATCGCGACGAGGACCGCGACGAACGCCACGGCACCCGCGCGAACGATGCGGCTGGCGAACGCTCGTGGCGATGCGCTCTGCTCCGCCGCGCGGGCACGCGCGTAGCCCCACAGCAACGCCATGTAGGGCACGCCGTGCACGACGACGTTGGCGGCGGTGAAGGCGAGGTCTCCGTCGGTCGCCACGATCCCCACGTACCAGGTGGCGGCAGTCGTCGCGACGACGACGTGCTTGCCGAGGTTGGGCGGCGAGCCGGCCAAGACCTTGCCGAGGGCGCGCAAGGCGTAGATCGAAAGGGCCGCGATCCACAGGGCGCGCAGGGTCGGCAGCGCGGCGACCAGCGCCGGCAAGGCGACGAAATCGTCATCGACGAACCAGCGAAACGCCCGCGGCAGATGGGCGTGCCACGTCGCGACCGGATACAGCGTCGCGGCGTAGATCGCCGCGTCGTCGATCACGCGATCGATGCGCGTCCGCTCGTCGGCCTTTGCGCGGTAGAGCGCGACCCAACCCGCTTGCTGGCGAATGAAGTGGAACAGGGCGAGGTAGGCGAGCCCCCGCCAGAAGAAGAGCGGGGACCAGGCGTGGAGGGCGAAGCCGGCGACGAAGCAGCCGATCGGGACGCCTGCGTAGAGCGCCGGCCGCTTCTGGAGCTCCTGCCGATCGAGGTAGGTGCGGAAGAGGGTCGACCAGACGTGGGCGACGTCGATCGCGACCACCAGCAGGATGAATGTCCAAAGCGGCGCCTCACCACCGTCCTCGGCGAAGCGCGGAGCCAACGCCGAGAGTGTCAGCGCGAAGAGGGCCGAGCCGCCAAAGACGATCAGGTCGACGCGAGGGCTCCATATGAAGCGGGCGCGATCGAAGACGCGTACGGGCGACATCCGGGGAGGCGTGACGACCGAATCAGCCGTGGATGGCTGCCGAGATGATCATCGACAGACCGATGATCACGGCGCCGATCACGATGCCGAGCGACGTGTTCTGGTCGTCCTCGATCTCCTTGCGGATGGAGAACGGCACGATCTTCGTGATGATCCAGAAGGCGAGGCCGAACACGAGGATGCCCACGAGCGCGAAGCACAGCGACGCGACCACGGTCTTGACGAGAACACCGACGCTCGGAGTCATCGATTCGCCGGCCAAATCGATGGCGAGCAACAAGGGGCGTGCCAGGGTGGCGGACGTCATCGGGCCCATTTTGGCGGAAAAGCGCGCCCGCTCGGGTGAAAATCGTTGGAGACCGGCACGGGGACGGCAGGGCCGCGGCTCGCCAGGGGCGACCGGGCGCCCGAGTCCGGCTCCGGCGGAGACGTGCTAAGCCCGGGCAGTGCCGGTCCTTCGACGTTTTTCGGCCGGGCTCGTCTGCGCGCTCGCGCTCGCGACGGCCGGCGTGGCGGCCCCGACCGAGGTCGCCGCGGGGGAGCCGGCGCCCCCGATCGCGCGGGTCGCCGCCAAAGGCGGCAAGAAGCCCGCAGGCAAGGCCGGCCCACGCGGGTCTACACCGGCGGTGGGTCGGCGCAACGTTCAGGCCCCCGCCGCCCGCGCGCCGCTGACAATCGATCTGCCGCTCGCGACGCGCCACCTGGCGGGGGGCGTGCTCGTGATCGCGATCCCCAGCGCGACCGCACAAGTCATCGCGGTCACGGTCGCCGAAGGCGCCGGCGCCTCGTCGGATCCGGCCGATCGGGGCGGACTCGCGAGCTTGCGCGCACGCCTCGGCGGGACGCGCGCCAGTGCCGAACGACGCCCCGCTCTCGTCGCCGAGCGCGGCGGCGAGGTCTCGATCCGGGTGGGAGCGGAGGACGTGCTGACGACCTACGTTCTGCCGACTGGAGAGCTGGCACTGCCGCTGTGGCTGGAGAGCGATCGGCTCCTTGCGCGCGTGTCGGAGGAGACGCTGGTGGGCTCGCTGCGCGCGATGACCGAAGCGCGCGAGCGCGATCCGGCGGCGCGGCACCGGAGCGCGCTCGACGCGCTCATCTACTCCGGCTTCGCGCCCTACGCGCACGACCCGGACGGCAAGGCCGACGAGCTTCTCGCGATCCGCAATGACGCGGTCGCTGGCACCCTGGCGCCGCGCCCCACGCGCCCCGTCGTGGTCGTCATCACTGGCGCCATCAGCGCGGAGAGCGCGCTCCTGGCAGCGGACCACGAGCTGGCCGGCATCGCGGCGCGACCTTCACCTGCGCTTGCCGGCGCTCTGCCCGACCAGACCAACCAGCGGGAGGCCGCGGTGACCGACGCTCGTGCGCGCACCGCAACGCTCTGGCTCGGCTTCGCGATACCGACAGCGGCGACCGCCGATCACGCCGCCCTCGAGATCGCCGCCGCCCTTGTCGCCAACGCGCCGCGCTCACGCCTGGAGCGCGCGCTCATCGACGAGGGTATCGCCCGCGCAGCACACGCCGAGATCGATCCGCGGCGCGGCCCGAGCGAGCTGCGCATCGAGGTCGATCTCGCGCCCGGCGCCGATCCGGTGCGGGCGCGCGAGGTGACCGAGCGGGCGCTGCTCGAGCTCGGCAAATCCTCCCCTCCTCCCGATGAGCTGCGGCGCGCGGTGGCCTGGCTCGTCGCCGAGCGCGTTGCGACGCTGTCGGATCCCGCATCGCTCGCGACGTTCGTCGCCCGTGCGGCGCTCCGCGAGCCCGACACGTTCTCTGGCCCCACAGGCTCGGTGCGCGCGGATCTCCATCGATGGAGCGCGATCGCGGGTGATGCCGTGACGCGCGCGGTCGCCACGCACCTCAGCCCGATCCGCCGCAACGTCGTCGAGGTGAAGCCGGAGCGTCCGCTCGAGGCGCTCGCCAGGCCATCCTTCCCCAAGGCTGCGCCGAAGCGCGGCGCTTCGGGCTCGGCTGCGAAGCCCCAACAGGACCCGAAGAAGGCATTGCCGCCGCTCGGTTCCAAGCCCGGTCCCGTCGGCAAACCGGCGCCCGCCAAGGCGGCTCCCGGCAAGGCCGCACCCTCCAAGCCGCCGCGCGAGGCGCGACCCGCCAAGAAGCGCGGCAAGCCGTGATCACCGGGCGCCTGCGAATCGTCATGGTGGCGGCGTGCGCGCTCGCAGCGGCCGCTTGCGAGCCGCCCGCTGCACGCGGCCCCGAGCCCCTGCAGCCTGCCGGCTCCGGACCGGGTGCCTCGACCCATGCGGTCATGGCCGCACCGGCCCCGCCGGCCTCAGCACCGGTGGCCGCGCCGCGCGTGCCGACGGCGAGCCGGCGCCAGCTCGCCTCCGGCGCGAACGTCGCCATCGTGGAGAACCGCGACGCACCGCGCGTGGCCATCCGGCTGGCCATCGCCGCAGGGACCTCGTGCGACACCGAACGCGCCGGCGCATCGGTGGTCGCCGCCCACGCCATGTCCATGTCCATCGCCGATCGCGTGGGCGCGCTCGGCGCGGGGGTCGGCGTCGTGATGCTGCCGGACGCCGCAGTCTTCTCCATCGACGTCGCACCGGACGTAGCTGGCGCTGCGATCGAGCTTTTGGCCGAGCTGACCCGGGGCGCCGCGCCGCAGGCGCCGTTCATCGCGCGCGCGACACGGCGAACAGCGCTCGAAGCGAAACGGCTCGCCGCCGAGGACGACGAGCACGTCGCCGCCTACGTCATCGTGCGGGACGTCTACGATCTGCCCACCGCGCGACACCCCTACGGCACCGCATCGGCCACCGCGGCCGAGATCGCCGACGTCACGGCCGTAGATGTTCGCGCGATCGTCGGCACCCGCTACGTCGCCGCCGCATCGAGCCTCGTCGTGGTGGGCGACGTCGCCGCGTCGGAAGCGATGGTGCTCGCCGAGCGCGCGTTCGCCGGCGCCTCCCCCAAGCCTCTGATGCGTCTCGATCTGACCGAGCCCTTCGCGCGCGATCACGATCGCGTGACGCTGGCCGATCGCCCCGGGCTCGGGGGCGCGCACGTGATGATCGGGCTCGTCGGTCCATTCGATCCCGACCCGGTTGCGCTGGCCGACCCGAGCACGCTCGCCGCCATCGAACTGGCGGTCGAGGTGGTGGCAGCGCGGCTGGGAGGCGACGCGGCCGCCAAGGTCTACGCCTTCGATGGCGGCCCGCACGTCGCGCGGCTCGATCTGCGCACCAGCCCCCAGCGGGCCGCGGCGGAGGTGCGACGCGTGCAGAGCGAGATCGAGCAGATTGCCAGCGTCGCTCCGAGCGCCGACGAGATCGCAACGGCAAAGCGCCGCCTGCTCGGGCGCGCCGCGCGCGCGCTCGCCACGATCGACGGGGTGGCCGACGCGCTCGCCGCGCGCGGCGCCGCTGCCGGCGTGCTCGAGCGCAAGCTCGGCGCGCTCGCCGCCGCTTCGCCGCAGGTGGTGTCGATCGCCGCGCAATCCTTGGCCCGGGCGAAGGCGCACGTCGTCGTCTCGGCGGACGCCAAGATCGCAGCGGAGGATCTCACGTCGATCGCCGAGGTGAAGGTTGTCGATCCGCTCGCCGACTACGCGCGGCTTCGCTCGGTGCAGGCCCGGCGATGAGCGACACGCGTCGCTTCAACCTGGCGCGCCGCTGGCACCGGCACCTCACCCGCGCGGCCTTCGTGATCGGCATCGGCGGCGCGCTCGCGATCGCTTCGAGCGCGACCTCGGGTGCCGCGCCCAAGAGCCCGCGAAGCGACGCGCCGCACGACAGCGCCAAGGCCAAAGACAAGAAAAGCGCCAAGAAGGACGAGCCGCCGCTCGCCGGAACCACCGTCGATTACCCGTACGACGGCGGGGGCAAGTCGCGTCTCGCCTGGACGGGCCGCGCGTTCCTCCATCTCAAGGCCCTCGAGCGCGCACAGCTTGGCGAAGCACTCCCGCTGGTCGTCTTCATCCACGGGCTCAACAAGGCGCTCATTCCCCACCGCTGGATGGGCGGCGGCAACGAGGGCGACGTGCGGCGCATCGCCTCCGCCCTGATCGAAGCGGGGACCCTGCCGCCGCTCATCATTGCCGGTCCTGGCTCGGTCTCGGAGGAGGCGGTGGGCGGCGCCGCCAGCTTCGCCGAGCTCGACACCGACGAGCTCATCGCTCGCACCGAGGCTGCGCTCGCCGGCACCGCGCGCATCGATCCCAAGCGCATCGTGATCGTTGGTCACAGCGGGGCCGGTTGCAGCCAGAAGGGCGGCATCGTCGCGGCGCTCCACGGCAAGCGGCCGATCCTCGGCATCGCCTCGATCGACACGTGTATGGGCCTCGATCTCGCGAAGGAGCTCGCAGCTGCGCCGGCGCGCACGCACATCGTGGTTACATGGCAGGACGCAAGCTGGAGCAAGCGACCGTTCGAGCTGTTCTCGGCGACCTTCAAGAAAGGCGTCGCCGCACAACCTGCTGCTATCGGCGCGCAGAGGGAGCTCGATCACCTGCCGGCGCAGCCGCGGGCCCACGACGCCACGGTCGCGCAGACCTTCGAAAAATGGCTCCCCAAGATGCTCGTCCCGCCCCCGCCGTGACGCGCGCTGGGCCAGACGATAAGGTCGAAAGCCGATGACGCGGCCATACGTCCGGGGCGTCTGCGCGACCATTGCCTGCGCTGCAGCGCTCGCCGCGTCCGCCTGTGGCGGCATGTCTCCCTGCGCGATCGCCTCCGACTGCCAGGACGCCGCGACCTGCGTGCTGGGCAGCTGCCAGGCCGAAGCGCGCGTTCCGGTGAGCGACCTGACCCGGCGCATCGTCGCGTTCCCCACCGATGCCGCGGCCCTCGCCGAGCGGCTGCCGGGCTCCGGGCACACCACGCTCACGATGGGGGGCCGCGGCGTGGGGGACGCCGAGATCCTCCTGGCGTTCGATCACGGCTTGTCGCTCGACGCGGAGATCGAGGCCGCGTGGATCTTGCTCGACGGCGCGGCCGATGCGACCGCGGCGAGCGACTGGATCGAGATCGAGGCGCGCGACATCCCCGCTTCGTTTCGCGGCGTTTCGCTCGATTGGCAGCGTCGCCCCGCGCTCGGTCGCCCGGTGTCGACCACCCGCACCCGCGGCGCGGAGGGCTCTGCGCTCCGCCTCGACGTGACCGATCTGGTGCGCGCCTGGCTCCACGCAGGCAAGCGCGAAGGTCGCGTCGCGCTGCTCGCCCGCGGCTCCGCCGATCTCGGAGCGACCTTCGTCACCGGCCTGGGCGTGGGGCTGGGACCGCGTCTCGAGATCTACGTGCGATGAGCGAAGTCGCCGCCGCCGCCGCCGCAAGTGGCACGAACGCGGCGAACCCCGCGCTGCAAGTGCGCGACTTGGGCGTGACCTTTCTCACCGACGGAGGCGAGGTGCACGCGGTGAACGGCGCGACCTTCTCCGTCAAGGCGGGCGGCGCCGTCGCGCTGGTCGGCGAGAGCGGCTGCGGCAAGACCGCGACGGCGCATGCCCTGCTTCGCATCTTGCCGGACGGCGCGCGCATCGATCGCGGCGTCATCGAGCTGGAAGGACGCGATCTCGCGTCGCTTCCCGAACGCGAGATGCGCAGCCTGCGCGGCAATCGGCTGGCCATGGTCTTCCAGGAGCCGATGAGCGCGCTCAACCCCGTCTACACGGTCGGCGCCCAGATCGCCGAGGCGGTCCGGCTGCATCGTGACGTCTCGCGACGCGAGGCCAAGCGCCTGGCGATCGAGGCGCTGCGATCGGTCGGTATGCCCGCGCCGGAGGATCGCGAGCGCGACTACCCCTACCAGCTCTCCGGCGGCATGCGTCAGCGCGTGCTGCTCGCCATGGCGATGGTGAACGAGCCCAAGCTGCTGGTCGCCGACGAGCCCACGACCTCGCTCGACGCGACGGTCGAGGCGCAGATCCTCGAGCGCATCGCGGCGCTGCGCGCCGAGCGCGGCATGGCGCTCCTCCTCGTTTCCCACGACTTCGATCTGGTCGCCGCGGTCGTCGACGATATCGTCGTGATGTACGCCGGGCGCACCATCGAGAGCGGCCCGCGCGATCGCGTGCTCGACGAGCCGTCGCATCCCTACACTCGCGCGCTCTTGCAATGCGCCATACCTCAGCGGCTGCCTGCGCTGGTATCGCGCAAGCAGCGTCGCGCGGCGCTGCCCACCATCGAAGGCCGGCCCCCCGATCTGCGTCTGCCGGTCCTCGGGTGCGTGTACGCCGGCCGATGCCCGGAAGCCGACGCGACGTGCCGCAGCGAGACGCCGCCCGACGTGCCGGTCGCCGGCGGCGGTACGGTGCGTTGCTTCAAGCGGTAGCGCGCTGCACCAGGCCCAACATGGACGCTCTCGACACCGCCTCGTGCTCGGTCGCGCCGACCAAGCGCAAGCGCTTCATGTGGGCGGCCTGGTGGACGGGCCCTCCGACCCAGGTCCCCTTTCGCAAGCCCGACGCCTACGAAGGGGGCGCGCGCACCCGCGAAGAGGCGCGGTCCGCCGCCGAGCAGCGCGCCGGGAGAACCCTGTCGGAGATCCCGCCGGCGTGGGCGCGCGCCTGGATGCGCGTCCTTGCCGGTCAGAAGCCCTGGTTCGAGGTCGAGGGCCGGCCGGTGCGCAAGGGGGACGAGGCCGTGACCGGTACCGCCAAGCCGGTCGTACCGAACGCCGCGTCCATCCTCGGGGTGACGGGAGATGCGACACCGGACGACATCAAGCGGGCCTACCGGGAGCGCGCCCTCGAAACCCACCCCGATCGCGGCGGCGACCCCGAAGCCTTCCGCGCCGTGCAGCGCGCCTACGAGCAGCTCGCGGCGCGTGCGGCGGAGGGCCCCCGGCGCAAGCGCAAGCGGCGCTGACCTCGACGCTGATAGCTTCACGCGATGGTCGCCGAACGGCGCGGCATGGGAGGGGAAATGGGAGGGGAAATGCGTAGAGCACTCGTCGTTGCAGCATGTCTCGTCGTGTCAGCATCCGCTGGTTGCAAGGGCAACAAGCTGAGCGCCAAGAAGCTCGAGTCGAGCTTGATGACCGAAATCGAAAAGACCACAGGCAAGAAGCCAACCTCGGTCACGTGCCCGAGCGACATCTCGAAGAAGGACGGCACGACGACCACCTGCGATGTCGTGGCGCCCGACGGGTCGCCGGCCAAGGTCAACGTGACGATGACCGGCGGCGACACCTTCAAGTGGGAGATCCCGGCAACGGGTCCGGCCCAGCCGCCGGTGGCCGCTCCGGAGTTTCTCACCATCCCGAGCAGCGCCGTCGAGATCGAGGCCCCCGCCGGCTGGGCACGCAAGCAGGACGGCGACTGGGGACTTCTCACGTCGCCCGACAAGAAGGCAGTGCTGGCGTTCGTCGCCTTCAGCCGACCCAACGAGTCGACCGCGCGCATCGGGCAGATCTCGCGCGTGCTCGGCGCCTCGACCGTCAACTGGGGCGCGCCCAAACGGGGGACGGTCGGCCCCGACAACATGCCCGCCAACGTGGCCGACGGCTCCTGCCTGTTCAACGGACAGCCCAGCGCGATCTCGTACGCGACCGTGAATCCCGGCGGTTCAACGCAAATCCTGGTGGTCTATGCGACGAACAACGACGTTCCGCCGGTCAGCAAACAGCAGGGCCTCGAGACCTTCAAATCCCTCCGCCGCAAGCGTTGACCAAGCGGCAACTGGAGCGCAGCTGGGGCCGCCGGCGTCGAGATCTTGCTCCTCGAGCGTTTCGAGCGCATATCCTTCTAATGCCTTCTCATGCATAAATTAACTCACGCTTGCGCTTTGTTTGCCGGCACTTGTTCCCTGCTTCTTGCAGCTCCAGGCTGCCTCAACTTTTGCCAAACCCCAGTGCTGCCGTCGGTCGAGGTGGAAGTGGTGGACGCTGCCGGTCTTCCCGTTAGCGACGCTGAGGTTACCTACACGCTGAACGGTGGGCCGACCGAAGTCGCAGAGTGCATCGACTGGGGAGACGAAGGATGTAGCACCTGGGGAGTCGGGACGGAGCAAACCGGCATCTTCTTCGTGAAAGTCGAAGCGACCAATGGCACTAGCGGGACGTCGGGTGCCTATGTCCTGGGAGGCGACTGCGGCGTGCAGACACAGGAACTTAGAGTCGTCGTGGAGTAACGCATTCGTCTACTGGTTCTCGATCGGTCGGCATTCGTTGCATCGTGTCGCCTCCTGGTTGCTGCTTGCGTGCGGCTGCCACGTCGCCAGATTCGCCGTGTCGTCGACCTTGATGTTCTGGTCGGGCCCGCCGTCTGGACCCACAGGCGACCTTCGGGGTCGAAAGCGAGGTCGACCGGTCGCATCGTCACGGGGAGCTGGACCGTTGCCGCAATGGCGCCAACCCCGTCGAGGGCGAGTAAGCGTGCAGGCTGCTCATCACCCGCTTCCTGGACGGCCCATAAGAGATTGTCGGGACCGAGCGCCAAGTCGCTCAGACGGGGGAGCGAGCGCCAGCTGTCCAGCTCCTGCATCGACCCCGGGTCGAGCGCGATGACGCGCGCATCGAATGGGTCGGAGACGTAGAGACGGTCTGCCGAAACCACTCCGCGTCGGCGGGCGGCCACGTACTTTCGTCGATGAGGCTGCTTCTGCTTCGCCTGGTGGATACACCCCTGCTCCAGCGGGTCAGCGCGGTCGCAACGAGATCGGCGCATCTTCAGGAAAGAAGCAGGCAACGCGATGATGGGTGCCGACCTCGAGCTCGCGGAGGGCCGGTGACTCCACGTCGCATTTGCCGGGCTTGGCCTTGGGGCAGCGCGGGTGGAACGCGCAGCCGCTGGGAACCGTCAGCGCGCTGGCCGGCTCGCCGAGCAGGCGAAGACGCGTGCGCGTCTCCTCGCTCAAGCCACCGCGCGTCGGGCGCGAGGCGATCAGCACACGCGTGTACGGGTGATAGCTCTTTTTCATCAACGCGAAGGTGGGCCCGCTCTCCACGACCCGACCGAGATAGAGAACCATCATGCGGTGCGCGAGGAATTCGACCGCGCGCAGGTCGTGCGAGATGAAGACGTAGGACAGGCTCGCCTCGTGCTGCAGACGCACGAGCAGGTTCAGGATCGCTGCGCGCACCGAGCGATCGAGCGCGCTGGTCGGCTCGTCGAGCACGATGAGCTCAGGCCGCACCGCCAGCGCCCGCGCGATGGCGATGCGCTGGCGTTCGCCACCCGAAAACTCATGGGGGAAGCGATCGAGCGCGCCCTCGTCGAGACCGACGCGTCGCAGCTGCTTGGCCACCAGAGAGGCGATCGTTCGCTGCACGGCCAGATCGTGGATCTCGATCCCTTCGCCGACGATCTCGCGGACGGTCATCCGCGGGTTGAGCGTGCCGGCGGGGTCCTGAAAGACGATCTGCATACGCCGGCGCAGCGCGCGCAGCGCCTTGGCGCCGAGCCTCGTCACCTCGTGGCCGTCGAAGTGCACGCGACCGAAGGTCGGCTCCTCCAGCCGCAACAGGATGCGGCCGAGGGTGCTCTTGCCCGAGCCCGACTCGCCGACCAGACCGAGCGTCTCGCCTTTGCGGACGTAGAGCGAAACGTCCTCCACCGCGTGGAGAAACCGCGCCGCGCCGAAGAGACCCCGGCGGATCGGGTAGACCTTGCTCACGCCCTCGGCGAGCAGGATTGGCCGCTCGTCCTTCACTTTGGGGACGAGGGCGAAGGGCTCCTCCTGCGACTCGAGGGTCACGTCTCGACCGAGTCAGGTCTCGACGAATTCGTCTTCGCCGGCCTCCCAGATCGTCGTGCCGATCCAGTCGACGAGAAGTAGACCGTGCGCCTTGGCGACCGCATGGAGCTTGGGAGCAGAGGCGCGGGGAGCACCGGCGAGCCCGAGTACGCGGATCGTTCCGCCGCTGGTGCCTTCTTCGCCGCGCACGACGCCGTAACCGATGGAGTCGCCGAGCGGCAGCGCGAAGGCGCCGCGGACGATGCCGGCGTGGCCCTGGATGCGCAAGGCGCGCAGGTTGGGCTGCCCCAGCGTGCGAAGCAGCTCGGAGCGGGTCAACGCCGCGCTGGCGAGCGGCTCGGGGATGCTGGTCCGCAGGTGGCATCGCCCATAAGCGCCCTTCTTTCCTTCCGCAACGACGTCACGGATCTCCTCGAAATCCGCGGCGATCGCCGAGCGATGGGCAGCCGCCACCAGCTCGAACTGCCGCCAGTCGATGGCCGGGAGCGTCAGCCCTTCCTCCTTTCGATCGGCGTCGATCTCGGGCAGCGAGTCGTCGCGCGTGGGCTCCTCATGGGTGAGCGCGCTGTCGGCCGGCGCGAGCCGAAGCTCGACCGAGCCGTGCTGCGCGATCGCTTCGCGACCGTCGGGGATCGCGCGGACGACGCGCCAGGGCGCGCCGCGCACCTCCAGCGTCGCGTCCGACCTCGCGAAGGAGGCCGGCAAGTCGCCCGGCTCGAGATCGCTCTCGGCCAGCGTCTCGCCCGTTGCATCGTCCACCAGCGTCGCCGCGATCGTCATGGGCCGGAAGGTAGCAGCACCTCCTCGGCAGGAGGTGCGGCCGGATCGATCGCGGCCGGCGCGGCATCGGCCTCGCAGGCCACGACGCGAAACCGCACGGCACGTCCCTCCGGCGTGGCGAGGAGCACCCGGTTGCCGGTCGCCGCGATCGGCTCGGAGCGCGCGATGCTCGGCTCGGGGGTGACCGCGCCAAGGAAAGCTCCTCGATCGTCGACCCGTCCGATTGCGTGGGGGCCCTTGCGCGACGCCACGGCGAGCCAGCCGCCCGTTGCGCCGAGACCGGACGTGCCGAAACCAAGGAGATCGGGGATGCCGTCGTCGACGTCCTCGCCTGCGAGCGGGCGCGGCTCGGAAGCGCCGCCCGTCCCGACGTAGACGATACGCACCGTGCCGCCGCCGCCGCCGGTGGGTGATGCGTCGTCGCGCCAGGCGAGCACCGCGCCGCCATCCGCTCCGGACGCGATGTCGAAGCCGAGCACCGTTCCTTCGCGCGGGCTCACCCGGGCCGCCGCTCCCGTCGATGCACCCAGCTCGTCGAGCGGCATGATCTCGAGCCAGGAGGTCTCGATGCGCTCGCCGCCCGACTCCTCGTCGACCTCGTCGTCGTCGACGTGATCGATCGCTTCCTTCGGGCGCGCCGCGCGCTTCGCCAGCTCGCCGCGCGCCACGTAGGCGAGCCAGAAGCCGCCGGGCCGGGCGACAAGGCGCGGGGCATCGGCGTCGGTCTTTTTTGCGCTGAGCGCGCGCGGCTGCGTCGTGACGCCCACGTCCTTCGCCGAAAAGGAGGCGATCCACACGCGCGACGAATCGGCGTCGGCCTCGTCCCAGGCCACCAGCGCCCGCTCGCCGGACACGGCGAGATCGATGGCCAGCGATTCGTCGCTCGACTGCGGCAGCTCGGCGCCCCAGGTCACCTGTTCGCCCACGACCCGCGCCAGACGGAGCGCGCGCCCGCCCGCATTGGGCTCGAGGAGGGCGACCAGCAACGAGCCACCTTCGCCCGCTGCCAGCGTGGGCGCCTCCACGTCGCCGCGCGATCGCGCGAGGCGGACCAGTCGCCCGCCGCGGCCATCCGGTCCCATCGTCACGACGGTGGCGATGCTCCCCCCCTCGCCGTCGCGAAGCGCTCCGAGCGCGAAGCCGGTGGGCGTCGTCACGCCGCGACCGAGCACGACCGCGAAAGGTGACGACTCGTCGTCCCCATCGGTCTGTGGCGCATCGAGACCAGGGATGCCGGGAGGCACCTCCATCGCGTCACGCGGCGCGCGCGTCGGCGCCTCACCGAGCACGAAGCTTTCGTCGGCCACCACTGGAACGCATCGCGGCTTGAGCTCCTGGGGAGGTGGCGCCGACGCGCTGGGCGCGGTGACCTCGCCGGGCAGCGGGGGAGCTGCCAGCGCATCCGGGTCGACTTCGTTCTGTGCGAGGCGGGTGAAGTACAGCCCCGCGCCGCCGATCAGCGCCACGGCGCCGCCGAGGAGAAGGAATGCCGAGACACCGGAGCCCTTGTCGAGCTGCGGCATCGCGGCGCGCGGCGCGAACGGCGCACCTTCGCTCGGGGCGGGGCGGCCCTGTCTCTGCGGCGGGCCTTTCTCGGGCATGGAGGAATCTCGGCGATGGGTTACTACGGCGGTGCGCTCCGGTATACCGAGCCCCGCCGCGCGCACCATCGGAGCCGCGGCCCCCCGTTTTTCCATTCATGCGCACGTCGACGTGGCTCCTGCGATCGCTCCTGTCGGCCATCCAGGCGCGGCTCTTCGAACGGGTGACGATCGACGCCGGCTGGGAGCCTGCGGTGCGTGCCGCCGCCGAGCGCGGAACGCTGATCTACGCCCTGCGGACGGCATCGCTGGTCGATCTCCTCGCCCTGGGCGGGCTTGCGCGCCGGATCGGCCTTCCGCCGGTCGAGCTCGGCGACGAGCTGACGCCTGTCGCGGATCTGCCGGCCCCTTTCGGCGTGCGATTCGCAGGCGATGCGCGGGCTCGCCTCGCGCGCACGCTTGCCGAGGGGCGAACCCCGGTCGTTTTCCTCAAGCGAAACCCGGGCGCGATGGGGACGCTCGCATCGCGCAGCCCCTCGCGTCATGGGCTCGCCGAGGGCGACAGCGGTCTGGCCGCCCTGATTGATCATCAGCGAAGGTCCGTCGGCGAGCTGGTGATCGTGCCGCAGCTCTTCCTGTGGACGCTGGAGGCCGAAGGCCGCGCGCCGTCGGCCTTCGACGTCCTCTTCGGCCGGCCGGATTTGCCAGGCGATCTTCGCTCCTTGCTGCAAGCCGTGTTCGCCTATCGGCACGGCGCGCTGCGCGCGGGTGCGCCGCTGCACCTGCGACAGTTCCTGGAAAGCGAGGGTGACGCGACGCCAGATGACGCCCTCGTGCGCCGCCTGACCTACGCTCTGTTTGCACGCCTCGAGCGCGAGCGGCGCAGCGTCGTCGGGCCAGCGCGTAAGCGAGCCGAGCGACTCCGACAAGAGGTCCTCCGATCGCCGCGCCTGCGCGCGTCGCTCCGCGCCCTCGCGGGCAACGATGGGCCGTCGCACCTGGCGCTGGTCGACAAGGCGCAGGCCATGCTCGACGAGCTCGCAGCCGACCCCGATCCGCTGTTCTTGCGCGGGCTCGAACCGGTGCTGGACCGCCTCGCCCGCCGCGCTTTTTCTGGCATCGACGTGGACGCCGAGGGAATGGAGCGCATTCGCGAGGCGTCCCGCCGCGGGGTCGTCGTCTTGTTGCCCAGCCACAAGAGCCACGTCGACTACCTCCTCCTGTCGTGGGCGCTGCGCAAGCACTGGCTCGAGCTTCCCATCGTCGCGGCCGGCGACAACCTTGCATTTTTCCCGCTCGGCGCGCTCCTGCGCCGCGGCGGCGCGTTCTTCATCCGCCGCAGCTTCCGCAGTGATCGCCTCTACGCCGCAGTGGTCGATGCCTACGTGCGCAAGCTGCTCCACGACGGATGGGCGCTCGAGGTGTTCCTCGAGGGTGGTCGCTCGCGAACCGGCAAGCTCCGTGCGCCCCAGGTGGGTCTGCTGAATCTGGTGGTCGACGCCGCGCTGCCTCTCGAACAGCGCGAGGTCTTCTTCGTACCGGTGAGCATCGGCTACGAGCGCATGCTCGAGGAAGGCGAGCTGTCGCGCGAGAAGGAGGGCGGCGAAAAAGAGAAGGAGGATGCGCGCTCCCTGCTCGGCGCCGCCGCCGCGCTGCGCGAGCCATGGGGTCGCGCCAACGTGCAGATCGGCGCGATCTTCGCGCTGGGTGACGTGCGCGAGCAGCTCGGCCTGGCTCGCACCGGCCCGCTGCTGCCTGCCAAGCGTCGGTCGCTCGTTCACCGCATCGCCTTCGGCGCAATGCGCGAGATCAACCGGGTGACGCAGGTCACCGCCGGCGCGCTGTGCGCGACGGTCCTCCTCGCCGAAAGCGCCGGAGACGTCCCCGAAGCAGAGCTCGTCACGTGGTGTGGTCGGCTGTTCAATCTGGCGATCCACCTCGGGGCGCGGGTGTCGCCCACCCTGGTGGGCTCGGCCGGAGCGCTGCGACCGGGCGCCGTACGCGACGCGCTGGCGATCTTCGCGCGCGGCGGGCTGGTCGAACGGCAGCGCACCGGCGATGCAAACCGCGTCGGGCTGCACGTTCCCCAGGGCGCGCGGGCCAAGCTCGATCTGTCCAAGAACGCAATCGTGCACCTCTTCGTCGATCGCGGTCTGGTCGGCCTCGCGCTGCTCGCGGCGCCCGATCGCACGCTCCACCGCGATCGCCTGGCACAGGAGGTGTTCGCCCTCGCGCGCCTCTTCAAGCACGAGTTCCAGTTCCGGACCGACGTGGCCTACCAGCAGGTCTTCGACGAGGGGCTCACCGCCATGATCGCGTGGGGCGAGATCGCCCTGGACGACGACGACGCGATCCGACCGGGGCCGGGGCGACGCGACGCCAGTGGGGCTTCGTGGCTCGCCTCGCACGCCGGCGCGCTCGCTGCGCTGGTCGAGGCTTACACAGTTGCGGCACGGAGCCTCGCTGTCCTGATGACCGCGCCCAGGACGGAAAAGGTCCTGTCCAAGCACGCGCTCCGCGAAGGAGCGCGCATGCTCGAGTCGCGCGCGATCGGTCGGCGCGAGTCGCTATCGCGTCCCACGATCGAGTCGGCGTTCGCGAGCTTCATCGATCAAGGCATTCTCAAGCGCGACGGTGACGACCTCGTGCTGGCGCAAGCCCACGCTTCGGAGGGCGCGCTCGCCGCGCTCGAAGCGGGGATCGCGCGCTACATCCCGCGCTCCGGAGCAGGAACCTGATGCGTCTCGTGATCATCTTGCTATTCGCCAGCCTCATCGGTCTGTTCACCGCTGGCTGCCTCGGTTCGCCGACGCCGCTGGCGCCGCACCTGCGGGGCTCGATCGGCTTGCCCCATCGCGGCACGCTCACCGACGCGGCCGCGCTCCCCGATCGGGGCGACGGCTTCACGCGCTTCCGCAAAGATGCTGTCAAATGGGGGATGCCGCGGCTGGTCCGCACCATCGAGCGCGCCGCGCGCACCGTGCGCGAAGCGCACCCGGGGACGCCGCCCCTCGTCGTCGGCGATCTATCGATGCGCCACGGCGGCCAGACCGATCGCCACCGATCCCATCGAACGGGGCGCGACGTCGATCTCGTCTTCTATGCGCTGACTCCCGACGGCCGGCCGGTGCAGGCGCCCGGCTTCACCCGCTATGGCGCCGACGCGCTGGGCAAGCCAGAAAAGGGGACGCGCTGGCTGCGCTTCGACGTCGCGCGCCAGTGGACGCTGGTGAAGGCGCTGGTCCTTGCGCCCGAAGCGAACGTGCAATGGATCTTCATCGCACGCTGGCTCGAGGCGATGGTCGCCGAGTGGGCGATCGCCAAGGGTGAGGACCCCGAAGTAGTCTGGCAAGCCGAGGTCGTGATGAAGCAACCCGGCGATGCGGCGCCCCACGACGATCACCTCCACGTGCGCCTGGCGTGCACGCCCGACGAAGCCGTCGCCGGCTGCGAAGGCGGCCCGCGGTGGAGCTGGATGCCTTCGCTGCCCTCCTTGCCGGCCGCCGGCGACGCGTGGCTCGGCGAGGTCGAGCCGCCGTGAGCGAGCCTGCGGCGGGGCTGCTCATCTGGTAGATTTCGACGCGTGCCAACCGACGACCAGGACACCGAGGAGGCGCGGCGCGCGAGGGCCATCGAGCGACGAGGTCGGATGACCCTTCGGCGGACGACTCTCGCATCCACGGATGCCGATGAGCCGCTACGCGGTGTCGAGGCGATAGCGCTCCTGGTGCAGCTGTCGCGGGCCGCGTGGTCGTTGAGTGGACGCGAGCTTCCGCGGGCCGAGCGCACACAGCTCCGATACGCTTTCGTGCGCCGCACGGGCGGCGCGTGATCGAGCTTCCGCGAGACTTTCAGGAGCTTCTCGTCGCACTCGCTGATGAGGGCGCCGATTTCGCAGTTGTCGGTGGCTTCGCCGTGGCGTTCCACGGACACGTCCGGGCCACCAAGGATCTGGATGTCCTGGTGCGCGCCTCGCCGACCAACGCCGCGCGCGTATACGCAGCGCTGGCAGCATTCGGCGCCCCGCTGGCGGCATTCGAGGTCAGCGTCCAGGACTTCGTCGAGTACGATGGCGTGCTTCAGATCGGGGTACCTCCCTTTCGCATCGACATCCTCAATCGCATCGCCGGCGTCGGATTCGACGAGGCGATCGGCGACGGAGCAGCCTTCGATCTCGACGGTCGTCGCGTCCCGGTGATCGGGCTGGACGCGCTCATCAAGAACAAGCGCGCCGTGGCCCGGCCCCAAGACCTCGTCGATGCCGACATTCTCGCCCGGAGTTGACAGTGCGCCGTTTCGCACGCACTTTCCGCGCGCTCGGTCAATGCGTCGAGCCACCGTGAACGAAAGCCTCTCGGGGCTGCTCCTCCACGCTGACGCGCTGGATCTCTGTGCGCTCGTGCCCGCAGCGACTCGCTTCGATCTCGTCTACCTCGACCCGCCTTATGGCGTGGGCGCACCGATGACCGCGCGCACGACGGCTGGCGAGGCGCGTGGTCGCAAGCACAAGGCGAGCGGTCCGATCGCCTACGAGGACGGCAGCAACATCGACGCGCTGGTGGCGATGCTGGCGCCGCGCCTGGCCGCCCTGCGCGACCGCATGAGCGACGAGGCGACGCTGTGGCTCCACCTCGACTACCGCGCAGTGCACGACGCGAAGGTGGCCGCCGACCGCATCTTCGGTCGTTCCGCCTTTCTCGGCGAAGTGGCGTGGGCGCCCGGTAATGGCGCGCGGGGCGCCCGGCGCTTCTCCCCCACCCACCAGACGATCCTGCTCTACGCCCGCGAAGCATCGAAGCGGACTGCGACCGTGTGGAACCACGACGACCCCGCGCTGCGCGAGCCCTTCGCCGCGACTTCGCTCGCGATGCACTTCGGCCGGGTCGATGAATCCGGGCGCCACTACCGCGACCGCACCGTCGGCAACAAGACGTACCGCTACTACGCCGACGAAGGCCGGCGGCTCGGCAGCGTGTGGACCGATCTGCCGGCGATGTCGGCGAACACGCCGCTTCGCAAGGAAGCGACCGGGTACCCCACGCAGAAGCCGGTGACGCTGCTCGAGCGGATCGTGCGCGCATCGTCAAGACAGGGCGCGGTGGTGTGCGACCCCATGTGCGGCAGCGGAACGACACTGGTGGCCGCCGCGCGTCTGGGCCGCAGCTTCATTGGCGGCGACGCCTCTCCCCTCGCCGTCGAGACGACCGACAAGCGGCTGCGCGAAGCGGGGATCGCGTTCGAGCGGCTCCAGGTGGGCTTCCAACCCGTCGCCTGAGGCAGCGACACGCGGCGTCCGGGCCGTGCCGCGAAGTGGACAGCCCGCGCCGCACGGGCCATAGGCCTGCCTTCACCTTTTTCAGGGGCCCTTGTCATGCAAGCTCGTTCGCTCTTCGTCGCGTGTCTCGGAATCGGTTCGCTCTTCTCGGTCGGCTGTGGCGAAGGCACGGAGGGTGAAGCCACCGCCCAGGCAACCGTCCCCGCCGTAAAAAGCCGCCGCGGCGAGTCGTGCGCTTCGCGCAACGACTGTGTCGACGAGTTGTCGTGCGTGAACAACACCTGCATCCAGAACGACTACCCGGTCGACCCCACTGCCAAGGAGTGCGTCGACATCGAGTGCGCGGCCGACGCCGACTGCTGCGTCGGCTTCGTCCCCGACTTCGACTGCCCGGACTACCAGGCGCAGTGCAACGCGGGCGACCCGTTCTACTGCGATCTCGCGGCTGATCTGTGCGTCTGCAGCGATAAATGCCAGCAGGAGCAATGCGTGTCGCAGGGGCAGACCTGCACGCAGGACATCGACTGCGGCGGCTTCTTCTGCGTCACCGGCCAGTGCGTGGAGTGCCGCTCCAACGCTGAGTGCGGCGGATTGCAGTGCGTCAACAACTCCTGCACTGCGGGCTGCGTGAAGGACGAGGAGTGTCCGATCTTCAACTCCTGCGAATCCGGCAAGTGCGTCGAGAGCGGCTGCACCTCGGACCGCGAGTGCATCCTCTTCACTAGGCGCCCCGATGCCACCTGCGACGACAAGGTCTGCAGCGTCAAGTGCGAGTCCAACGCGGAGTGCGGGGAGCTGCAGGTGTGCGAGGACAAGAAGTGCCTCTTCATCGGTTGCGAGACCAACGACGAGTGCCAGACGTTCCTCGCCGACATCCAGGGCGGGGTCTTCGGGACGGCCGTCTGCCGCGACGCGCAGTGATCTGAGCGCGGAAGCATCGATGCGCGAGGCGGGCGGGCTCGCTGCAAGCGTGCAACGAGCCTTCGCTCACCCCGCGA
>Ga0105046_10002306_pt1 | contig 30108 bp, 30 predicted proteins | sample MAT03_FD_78385 | JGI IMG/M metagenome (GOLD analysis project Ga0105046, IMG submission 78385) | Freshwater microbial communities from Lake Fryxell liftoff mats and glacier meltwater in Antarctica - MAT-03 (megahit assembly) | ecosystem: Environmental > Aquatic > Freshwater > Ice > Liftoff...
AGTTTGTGATGAAGCCTCATCTTTAACCACTTTTGGTTGTTTTCCTTTATACACATCAAGTAATGTTTGCCAAGCTGCTCCGAAAAATAAACTATTAATAGCACCTGGGGCTAAGTTGATTATGCTGTTTATTCGTTCTTTTGATGTATCTTTTTGAATCTTGAATTTTTCAATGCATTTTTCTGCAATAACTTTTCTGGGTTGTTCAGTAGCAACTGCTATTCCAAAAAGTGTTAATAAAAGATAAGGTCCATTTTTTTTTGCAATTCTAATAAAAAAATCTTTTACATTTTCTTCTTCTAAACTATAGCCTTCTGGCAATTTTTCCACGGGAATTGTTTTTGTGAGTATTAATCCGCTTGAGAACGTTACGGTTTGTTTTTTTAAAATGCAAAAAGATTTATCTTTGAGCCTTTTGACGAAATATTCTTCTTTTGTTTGTTGTTGTGCCACGAGTGTGGTGCAAAACATAATTGATAATACAATATACAAATAATTTTTTTTTAACATTTTTATCGCAAATAATTTTTTTAATATTAGTAATAATGTCGTTTTTAAAATCTGTTACCAACAAACGCTTATCGCAATTTAAATTTTCTAAAGGCAACAAGCCACATGCAGAGTAATGCAAACCCATTACGAAAACGACTAATTTGTGTGCTACCATAGGTTCGATTTTTATAATGCACTGGCATATCAATGATTTTTAGGTTCTGTTTTGCTGCACCGAACAATAAATCAAAATCACCAAATGGATCAAAGTTGCCAAAGAAGGATCGATTATGCCAAATGTTTTCATAATCTTTTTTGAATAATACTTTGGTGCCGCACAAGGTATCTTTAATCGGTTGCCCTAATAACCATGAAAAACCTAATCCAAAACAATAATTTGCAAAGAGATTAAGGGGACGCATTGCTTCTGATTCCATGCCGTAAACTAATCGAGAACCATTAATGAATTCACCTTTGCGTTCAGCCAATGCATTATAAAATTTAGGTAATTCTTCTGGCGGTGCTGTCAAATCTGCATCTTGAATCATGAGAATGTCTCCTTGTGCTTGAGCAAAACCTAAATGCACAGCATTGCCTTTACCTTTTCCATCTTGCACAAAATAACGAATGTTCTTTTCTGGATACGCTTGTTGCACGCGTTTGATTTCTTCCAAGGTGTTATCTTTTGAGTTGCCTTCAACAAAAATAATTTCGGTGAATTTTCCCATGACAGGGCAGCGTTGAACGGCTGGTTCAATGTTACCGCGTTCATTTTTGCACGGAATAATAACTGAAACTGAATACTGTTGATTTGTTTGTATTGATTGCAAGGGACGAGCAACAAGCCATTGTGTTAAGCACAAGCTATTGATAAAAGGCAATGACGCAATATACGTATTAATGAACCCTGTTACAAAGGGAATATAATAAGGAATAAGCATATGGCTTTCATGACGAATTGTTTCAAATCCAGCTAGATGCAAAAAGTTTTTCACATCAATACGTGATAACCAATTTTTGAGTGGTGTGGCGCGGCGCAATTTTAATTTCTGGGTCAACCATAAAATTGGTTCCCAACCGAATGAATAAAAATCAAGAACAATCCGTGTGCTCGCATGACAAAATCTATGCAATGATTCAAACAACATTTGCACATCATCAGTTTCCATGATTGCAGATGAAAGAATAATGTAATCAAATTTTTGAGCGCCGGAAATATCGTTGATTGAAGTTGAGAAAAATTGATAATTGCAGTGTGTTTGTTGTGCTTCGGTGATGCATTGGACATCATCATCAACGCCAATTCCTATCTTCGGGGTTACTTTTGAAAGCAAAAAACCATTTTTGCAGTTTATTTGAAGTACGATTTTATTTTTTGGGATAAAAAATGCATATAATTTCGCAATATATTGGTGATAATACCAATTTTTTTTGAGCCAATAATCATACGATTTTTTTTCTTGATTTATTGTTATCTCTAGTGATTTCATGCTACTTAGACTTTCTCAATAATTATTTTTTTATTTTTAACAATAATGCAGTTTTAGCATGAGAGCAAGTTGAATTTTTTTTAAAAAGTAACATGATCATCATGACAATGAGATGATGTTGCATATATTTTTTCACTGATATCTTGCCAGGTTACATATGGATCAAAAAAATCATTGAGAAAATAGGTAAATAAATAAGTGTTATATTCAATTGAAGTAGTAATTGCTTTTAAACCGTGATTGATTGATCGAATGCAACAAGGAGTTTCTTCTTCATTGCTTTCACTAACTATTTCTAGTGGCTGGTGGCATTCAGGGCAATTTTTGTACTGTTTTTTTAGGTTTTCAAAGCAGCCGCTATGCATGGTATGTTGACAATGTAAAATTGTGGTAGCTCCGTTTGGCTCTTCTAAGAGGACTTGGCATAGAGGACATGGTCTTTGTAGTATGTCTTTCACCGTGCGGTCAAAAAAATTTTTTTCTTCAGTTTTTTTTTCAACAAAATCTATGGCATCACTTTTTCCGGCATTTTGTCGTTGCATAAGTTGTTGTTGCATACTAAAATTCGCAGAGCTTGAAAATAATAATAATAATAAGAGAAAAGATGAAGAACTATGTTTAATCATAAAAAACCTTTCTTTTTGCGTAATGAACTGAATTTATTTATCATGATACTTAAAGTTCCAATAATTTTTGGGCTTTTTTTATGTATGCCATCATTTTTAATTTTAGGAAATATCAAAAATATGTCAGCGCACAATCAAGTTTATAAAAAAATCTTAGATAATGGTTTAACTGTTTTAGTTCGGCCCAATCATATCATTCCCAAAACATCTCTGCAACTGTGGTATAACGTTGGTTCCAAAGATGAAAAGACGGGAGAAAAAGGAATTGCTCATTTAATTGAGCACATGATTTTTAAAGGAACAGATACTTTATCGGAATCTGACATTAACATGATTACGCATAAATTGTCGGGTTCATGTAATGCATTCACGTCTTATGATTACACAGGATATTTGTTTGATTTCCCAAGCCATCATTGGCATGAAGGATTAACAATTATGGCAGATTGTATGCGTAATTGTACCTTTAAACAAGAATTTTTGAATTCAGAGATGAAGGCAGTTGTACAAGAACTAAAAATGTATCGCGATAATTACATTTCAACGTTAATCCAACAAATGATTTCAACAATTTTTGCCGATCATCCGTATCATTATCCTGTTATTGGCTTTAAGCAAGATTTATGGAATTTGAAGCGTGATGCCTTAGTATCTTTTTATCAAGAACATTATATTCCTAATAATGCAACATTGGTTGTTGTTGGTGATGTGAATCCGGAAGAAGTGTTTTCATTTGCGCAAAAATCTTTTGGGCCAATTGAACCTAATTGGGAATATAAAAAAGAAGAATTCTATCATGGCACTGATATAGAAAGTACGGCAATTACCTTATATCGTGATGTGAGTAATCCTATGGTTGCTTTAGCATTTACGGTTCCCGGTGCTCGAGCTGGCTATGATTATGTGTATGACGTTCTTTCAATAATTCTTGGTTCAGGAAAAGCATCACGCTTGCATAAAAAATTACAAGACGAGTTGCAATTGGTCACGAGTATTGAAACATTCATGTACGATTTTTTTGATTATGGACTTTTTTATTGTATGTTCCAGCCAAAAGATCAAAGCTCAATTGAACAGATTAAAACAATTATTTTTGAAGAAATTGACGCAATTATTGCCAATGGGGTGAGTGAACAAGAATTAAAGCGCGCGACCAAACAAGTGCAGAATGATTATTTATCAGTGCTTGAAAATAACCAAAAACAAGCGTATGTAATTGGTGAGGCATTTTTGGCTACAGGCAATGATGAATATTTAACAAATTTCTTGGAATATCCTTATGAACAAATAGCACCAGCTATTAAAAAAATTCTTTCAGAATATTGTCGTTCGTGTTTAATGCATACTGGTATGTTGTTGCCATTAGCTGAACGTGACAAAGATTTGTGGCGATCAGCGCAAGATCGTTCAGATCAAGAAGATGCACGAATCTTGTCGGGTATAACTCGAGAAGCCGAAGTGGAAGAAGGCAGCCGCGTTCATGATGTTGATGCTTTGGAAGCTCCTATTTTTAATTTTCCAAAACCTTCAAAATTTGTTTTACCTAATGGTTTAACGGTTGTTTCATATCACAATCCTACCGTGGCAAAAATTGAGGCACTTTTTGAATTTAAATCAAAACAATATAATGATCCTGAATTATTAGAAGGATTATGTTCATTCATGAATGCTATGTTGCTTGAAGGCACTAAGAGTATGTCAGCTGAGCAATTAGCAGATGCGATTGAAACTCGAGGAATGATTTTTGAATCTAAACCTGGTTTTTCTGCTATGAGCATGTTGAGCGAAGATTTTGAATATGGTTTAAGTTTGTTGAATGAAATTTTCACGGAATCTGTTTTCCCCGAAAAGGCAGTCGAAAAAGTTCGCAATCAAATGAAAATTGAACTCAAAAACTTTTGGGATAGTCCTACGCAGTTCGTTGCTTATCTTGCTCGTAAGGAAATTTATAAAGATCATCCTTATAGCAAATTTGCTTTAGGGACCGATGAAACCTTGAATGCAATTTCTCGTGATGATTTAATACAGGCTTACCCTCATTATTTTTCACCTCAGGGTACCGTTTTATCGATTGTCGGCGATTTAAGCGGGTATGATTTAGAAGCTTTATTAACCAGAGCTTTTCCAAAGTGGCATTCTTCCCCTGCACCTAAGCCAGTTTTTCCCGCTTTGGCACCTCTAGAACCACACGAAATTTTTTACCCAATGAATCGTGATCAGATTGTATTGGCTTTCACTGGGCAATCGGTTGCAAGAAATAATCCAGATTACGATGCATTGCTTGTTTTTGACCAGATTTTCACTGGTGGCAGTTTAGCTACCATGAGTTCTCGTCTCTTTGAGCTTCGTGAACGCTCTGGCCTTTTTTACACTATTGGCGGGTCATTATTGAGTAATTCTGATGATCAACCAGGTATGGTCTTTATTAGAACTATAGTTTCCCAGGATCGACTGCAAGAGGCTGAATCTGCCATAAAAAATGTGATAAATACGGCGGTAAGCTCTATTACTGAAGATGAATTTGAGCAAGCAAAGGATGCTTTAGCCCATTCTTTGGTGGATAATTTTGAAACAAACAAGAATATTGCAGCTAGTTTCTTATTTCTAGAGAGGTTTGACCTTCCTCAAGATTATTTTGATACCAGAGCTCAGCGATTGTCGGGTATAACTATTCCAATGGTTCAACAGGCAGTAATTAAGATTCTTGATACCAATAAAATGGTGACAATAAAAATTGGCAGAGTATAAAAAAAGCTTCTTTAATTGCTTTTTGTGTTGATTTTTTTATAATTAAAGGACACGGTTCCTAGTAATAAGAGCCGTGTTTTATTGAAAAACAGTTGATATTTTTTTTTGGTTAGAAAGGTAGTACTTGTGATTTCGACTTCTGATTTTAGAAAAGGGTCTAAAATATTATTCCGTGGTGAACCTTATACGGTTGTTGACTTTCAATGGGTTAAACCAGGAAAAGGTGGCGCCTTTATTCGTACCAAAATGAAAAATATGATGACTGGCCTTGTCCATGAAGAAACGTTTAGATCTGGTGAAAAATTAGAGGAACCTGATTTAGAGTATCGCGATATGCAATATCTCTATCAAGAAGGTGTTCTCTACCACTTTTTGGATCAAGATAGTTATGAACAGGTTTCATTTAATAAAGATCAATTATCTGATGTGGAAAATTTCTTAAAAGAACAAGAAGTCTATAATGTTCTTAATTTTGTTGGTAAGCCAATTGCCGTGACTCCTTCTCTTTTTATGGAATTAAAAGTTGTTGAAACAACACCAGGCGTTCGTGGTGACACTGCACAAGGTGGTGCAACAAAGCCTGCAACCTTAGAAACAGGTCTTGTTTTACAAGTTCCTTTGTTTGTTAATGAAGGCGATGTTATCAAAGTTGATACTCGTGACTCGAGTTACATTGAGCGAGTAAAAAAATAAACCATATTTGATTTGTTAGGAGCCTTTCTTGTCTACATATTTAGGGATTGAAAATAAAGAAGAAGAGAGTGTCGTGAAAGCTGATTTGTCAGATCGTTTATATGCTGACTTATCAAAACGTGAAAAACGAGCGTTAATTTTTCATCTTTTATATGCAGCTGAAGCTTTTGATTATCAAAGTTCATTAGAAGCAATCGTTGATAATTTTAATCGCGGTTTTGGACTCGATATTCCTTTTGAGAGCGATGTTTTTTCTGACGCACAAGCAATTATTGAAAATCGTGACAACTTAGATGAAGAGTGCAAACCACTCTTGAGTAATTGGCGTTTTGATAGAATTGGTATGTGCACAAAATTAATTTTGCGCTATGCTCTTTGGGAATTGCAAGCAACTGATACAAATCCAACAATCATTATTAACGAAGCTATTGAATTGGCTAAATGCTTTGCCGAAAAGGATGCTTATAAATTTGTTAATGGCATTCTTGACGAAGCTTTAAAGAAATCAGGCAAAATTGTTCCTGGTGATGTTAGTCATTAAAAAGTTACCTAAATTCAATAAAACATGGTTGCTGTAACTATAACAATAGATAATAAAAGTAGTGGCCAATAAAGCATTTTAAAAATTAAATTATTGCGATACGTGATAATGTTTAGATTGCTTTTTTTGGTTAATAGAATGTTGTTAATAATCACCCCTATAATGATAAAGTAACAAATAAAATAGAGAAACTCTAAATACACAATACCTTCAGTTTTTAATGTTTGTCTTAGATTTATTTCACTGGTAATTAAAACAAATAAAAGAGCGCTACAAGCAGTTAAAACACTAATTGTTGTTTCTTGTAAGAAAGCCATCAAAAGAATAAAGAGAATTATCAGAACTACAATTAATACCATAAAATCCATGATAAAATTGCCACCAAGCTTTCGTTGTGTGTTAATTATGAATTGAAGATAAGGTGTTTCTTGATTAGAAAATGATGATAATCCTAAGGTTGTTTTAAAATCAAAAATTTTATAATTAAAAAAACTTTTTATCACGTTCCAATGAGACGGCATTATTGATTGCGATGAAAGACCCGGTAATAATATCGGGTTAAGTGTTTCATATGATTGTAGATCAGGGGCTAATACAACATTTTTATAAAAATTTTTGTGAAGCATATTAAGTACAATATGCCGATGATCAAAAGGATAGAGTCTCGGATTGAAAACCTGATAGAGATTACAAGAGAATGCCCAACAAATTTTTTCTTCATCACCACTAATTTCATGATAGATTTTTTTAAACTTATTTTGATAAGCATTGGTTATGATACATTCTCGATCAATGTCTTCGTGATTGTTCACACTGTATCGTTGCCAAATATAACCAGTAAGAAATATACCAGGAAAAATCTCACTTGTTTGCAAGGTAAATTGCGCGTTTTCTATAAAAATGCCGGTAGGAATCACGATATATTTTTTTGAGTTTTCACTTTCAATTTTTTGGAAAAAATTAGTTTCTTGAGCCTTTGACAGCAGTGGAATAGTTTCTAAATTTTCTCTAAAACCAATTGAATTATGCAATGACCAAAGATAACCAATTTCAACGAGCATGCCACAAGAGACGAGCAGCACTATGAACCACCATTGTTCGGGTGTTGCCAGAAAGAAAATGGCCGCCAGTAACAGTAAACAACAGAACATGCACAGCATGAGCAAACTTATTAAAATAAGGATATGTCGCTCGTTGGTTGCTACAAATTTGGTAAGCTCATTGGGAAAAAATAACAATCCAAAAATAACCTTTTCCTTCTTGAGAAAAAAGAGATTAATTGAATGCCCAAGATGATCTTTGCTATTTTTCAATAAAATAGATTGTTGGTCTTTCAGATTTGTTAATGAACTTAGTATTCGGTCTTTTTGAGATGCCTCAAAAAGGCTTTCGATTTTTTTTTCATTAAATTCATGCAATAAGGGATGTGTTAAGATTTCTCCATGAGAGGTGACTGAAAAAGTATATCCAATTTTTGGGTATTTCTTTTGCACTTCTTGAGTCAAATTAGTAATTAATCTCTGTTGAATTGATGTGCGTTTTAAGTTAAAATAGCCAATTGAAACTGCACTTACCGTCATGAGTAAGATCAGTGAGTAGATGATCATTTTTTTCATATGAAAAACACCCTGTTTTTTATTATGATTATTCTCTGTAGATAACTATAAAAAAAGCCTAAATACTATAGCAATAAAAATAGCAGATGTTTTTTATTTCGTTCTTCCTTGATTGTTTTTATGGCAAAATGGTCATTTTTGATCCATATATAAACTCCTTTGCTTGTTTGCTAATAAAATATTTATTTGTATTGTGAATTAATTATTGCCTTTCTCAAGACATATTTGCTACCTTTGGATTAAAGTATAGTAAGTTTTTGTATTACAAGAGGTAGTTATATGAATTCAAAAAAATTGCTTGGTATAGGTTTTTGTTTTGGCATTGCGACGGTGCTGTTTGGATTAGTTCACTATCAAATGAATTATGCTGATGCTGATGCTGTAGTTGTAGGTAATGGTAAAGATGTTTTGCATGTTCTTGCTAATCAAAAGGATTTAACTATTTTATCAAATTTAATTAATACATCTGGTCTGCATCCGATATTAGAAAAGCTGGATGAAGTTACTATTATTGCTCCTACGAATCAAGCATTTGATCGTTTGCGCACTATGTTGGGTGATGATGCGTATAATAGAATTATTCGTGACAGACGGCAATTAGAAAGACTGTTAAAAAATCATATTATTCTCAACAAAGAGTCTATTGATGAAATAACCAAAGAAGGTGAGTTGAATACTTTTCAAGGAGCTTCAATACCCGTTAGCAAATCAGATCAAGGCACGGTGAGATTTAATGGGCGTGCATCTGTTATTCCAACTGGATCAAATATTAGTACCGATAAAGGATATATACATACCATTGATGAAGTGATGGTTCCCGATAGATTAGAATAATTAAACAATCGTCAGATTAGAGTGGTTTTTGTTCATCAGTTGCAAAACATTCGTAAGTTTTGTAACTGATGGGGGCTTAATAGCAAGAATTTTTTTTGATGAATGGAGAAAACTATTTTTATCCCCAGTAATATAATAGCGCACGTTATGTGTGTTGGTAACGTTTAAAGTAGTTGGGGTAAATTGTTGCCGCATTTGCTCGTGAGCGCTGATTAACCTAAGAGTGGGGGGCGTTAATGACTTAATTACTTCTTTAATAACATCATAATGGGTTGAACCTAAGATGAGAGTGTCAATATTTTCTGCCAATAAGGGTTGAATGTACTTTAAAATCAAAGTATCAAGCTCTTGCCTTTGATGAGTGCCGAATTCAACGGCAGAAGCTAATAATGGGCACGCTTGTTCAAAAACAAGTGCATGAGGGTTGTGATCAAGGATAGCTTTTTTATGTGCGCCGCTATCGATTGTTGCCTGTGTTGCAATGATACCTATGCGATTGTTTTTGGTGGCATTTATTGCTTTAAGCGTTACTAAATCTATAACGCCAATAAAATGAGTATTCTTGAATGTTTTTTGTAGATGTTCAAGTCCAAGCGCCGTTGCAGTGTGACAAGAAATAATGATTGTTGTTGCTCCTTGTATTAACAAAAAACGCACAATTTCTTCGCTATATTTTTTTATCTCTTCCAAAGTCTTGTTGCCATAAGGCATGTTTGCCGTGTCGGCAACATAGATGCATTCTGCAATTGATAGTGAAATAAATTCCTTGAGCACTGTAAGGCCGCCAATGCCTGAATCAAAAAAACCTACAACGCTTGTAGAATCAAGTTCGATTTTTTCATTTTTTGATTGCATTATCATTGTTTCTTCCTTGGAGTACAAGATTGTAGTTTTGCGTGAGATAAAAATCTTCTTCAAGAAGTTCATCCCTATTATTTTCAATATAATATTCAGGGTTCTTGTTTGAAAAGAAAGCTATATTGCTCGCTTTGCTGAAATCAAAAGTTGGCAAATATTCATGGATGTTAGGAAGTGCTTTAGCAATCAGGTGATGATTAATGGTATCATGATTGGGCTGTGCGCTGTTAACGGTCACTGAAATATTGGCGATTCGATCATGCTCACGGTAAACGCGTTGAAAGGTACCAAGTACGGTTTGCACAAAATCAGAATATGAAAAAAAATTATAAAAATGATAAATAACATTCATGTCAGGAAAATAACTTTCCGGATCAATGGGCGTGCCAAAGGCAAAAAAAGCACGTATTTTATTCATCATTGCCTTATTGTTACTCAATAATTGCGACGCAAGAATGCCAACGTTTGAACCGTGACTGTGAGTAATGAGTATAATTTCGCATTCTTCAGGAAAACTTAAGATCAAATTTACAAGACCTTGAGCGGCATATTCTCTGCTTTTATGATTATTGTTGCCAGACCAATAATACGTCATAACCGAACTCGTTTTTTGATCAACAGCTGTTTTCAATGATTCAAAAAAATCGCCGCCTTTTGAGTGCCAACCTGTTTCCGCTGACCAAGTGCCAGGAACAACAATATAAACAGTTTTATTGACTGGGCACATTGTAGAAAAAAAGATAATGAAGAAAAGTAAAAGATTCTTTTTATGCATGTTCTGATTCAAATGGCTTTAACACGAGGGTAAAAAAATGATTTGTATTATTTATTGAAGTTTTTCGTGAGAATTTTGTTCTTTCGTCAATAAAACAGGTAAAAGATTCTTTTTCAACAACTATGTTATTTTGCTTTATCGTTATTTCAAAATCACAAACTGAACCATTTTTTTTTGCAAAAATATCGATTGCATAATCGCCATGTTTATGAGTAAAATGATTTTCATTTGAAAGATTGGTTAAGTTAATAGATTTAGAAATGCAATTATTATCGCTTGTTTTGCATTTTGTTTTGAGAGTTATCCCATATGTTGATGTGTTTATGATGACAAAAAAAATTGTTCCAAATATTAATAATTTGTTCATAGGTATCCAATAATAATTATTTTAAATAGTTGCTTTTAAATAATTATATCGGAAAAAAATTATTTTAAAAATTCTAATTTTTTTGATTTGTTAACTTTTTTATTTTTTCAAGCTCAAAAGTATCGTATATTTTTTTGTCATTATTTTTATCAGTCTTATTACGTTTTTGCCATTCAGCATTTGCTTTAGCAAGTCTTTCTAAAAAAGGATATGTTTTTTTGCTGACATTGTTCATCGCTTGTGTGTTGCTCGTAAATAAAATAATTCCCATAAGAAAAAAACAGTGTGACTTCATTTGTTTGCCTTTATGTTTTATCATTTGATAACAATTATGATTGTAATTAAAAACGTAACAAATAAAAATAGGTTCAACTAATTATGCGAATGTTAATAAGTAATTTTAATAAGGGAACCTTTTATTCGTACAAAAATCTCAATACCAATTAAAATTGTTGAAATTATAATTGGTATTCCAAAAGTAAATAAGCAAATGCCAGCTAGAATGCCTCCTAATGCACAACCGCTATAAATACAAGCCTTTTTGAATTTTGAATGTCGTATAAAATTTCTTTTAATTTTTTTTGTAACTTTATTAGTAGTTTGTTCGTGTGTTATTTGATGGTTAAATTTTTCAGAAGCAACTGGGATGATTGTTTGCTGAGCATGAATAGTCGTTGTTGTGTTCAATACCATAAAAACAACGAGATAAAAAAAATATGTCATGATAGCTTTCATTTCTTCGGAATAAATAGAAATGTTGCGACAATAATTGGCCACGTAAGTTCTAATAAAAGAACTCCCAAAATAAATCCGAGTGCCAATCCGGTATATAAACAAATTTTTTTAATTTTAGAATGTCTTGTTATTGAAGTTTTAGTAAATTTTCTTTTTTTGTTTACTTTATGGTTAGTAGGTTGTGTTGTTTGTGTACGTTCAGTGTTAACTGTTGAGCAAGCAGTAACGGGTATAAGGTGTTGTTGTGCTTTCACATTGGCCGTTACGCTTATTGCAATAAACATGATGATATAATATATGAATTTCATTGTCCCTAAATTTCCGTTATTATGTCGTTAAAAAAATAATAAGAATAGTAAGAGTTAATATAAAATGAATGGTAATTTAAGGATACATACTACATAAAAGCCTAATGCTGCAAAACCAACGAAACTGATTATTGCGGCTGTTCCTACTAAGGCAGCAATAGTATAAACAGTATATAAGCAAGCTTTCTTCAAGGTAGAACGCCTTGTTATTGAAGTTTTTTGGGTAAACTTTCTGGGTTTTTTCGTTGTGTTGTTAACAATTTGCGTTGTTGATGCAGGTTGATTATGCAGTGTTGTGACAGATTTTACGGGTATAACATGTTGTGGTTGCGTAATGTTTGTTAAACTTATTGCAATAAAAGCAATCATATAATATAGAAATTTCATGGTCCCTAAACTTCCTATGTTAAAATGTTTAAAAAAAGTAAAAAAGGAGCAGAGCAATCTGCTCCTTTTTTAAAATGCTTTATAAAAATAAAGTTACTTTATGCAAGTTCTGGAAAGAATTGCTTAATTTCAATAACCGCTGTTTCAGGTGCATCTGAACCATGAGCAACATTGAAATCAATTGATTTCCCATACAACTTACGAATAGTTCCTTCATCAGCCTTTAATGGGTCAGTTGCACCCATTAATTCACGCCATGCTTTAATAGCATTGTCTTTTTTCAAAACAAGAACTATCACTGGTCCGGCAATGATGTTTTTTACTAAGTCGCCAAAGAAAGGTCTTTCTTTGTGAACGCCGTAAAAAGTTTCAGCTTGATCTTTAGTCAATTGTAATTTACGCATACCAATAACTTCAAATCCGTTATCTTCGATAATGTTGATAACAGCGCCACTGATTTTATCAGCAACGGCATGAGGTTTGATAATTGCAAATGTTTTTTCCATCATGGTTAAACCTTTCAATACCTAATTATTGTCGTTATTTGAACTGTTACGAGCTGCAAGCTTTTCAAGTTCAATTTGAAGCAATGATTTTGGTTTTGCGCCAGATGATTGTTGTTGAGGAGCTTGATTTTGGTAGCTTTCAGATGAACGCTTTTCTTTTCTTGGAGCTCTTTCTGTTTGCGCTGAAGGCATAGATTCTTTTTTATTAGCTTTTTTCTCCTTAACTTCTTCATCATCAGTTAATTTAAGACTTAAGCCAAGTTTATGTTCTTCTTTGCTAACTTTAATAACTCTGAAAGGATATTTTTGTCCAACTTTCAAGATCTCATTAACATTTTCAACGTTTTGCTTTGAAAGTTCAGAAATATGCACTAAGCCTTCAATGCCGATTGGTAATTTAATGAATGCGCCAAAGTTAGTAATCTTTGATACTTCGCCTTCAATAATTTTGCCAACTGGGTATTCTTGCTCAATCATTTCCCATGGATTTGATTGAAGTTGTTTGATGCCCAATGAAATGCGTTTATTCGCTTCATCGATTGCAAGAACAACAGCTTCAACATCTTCGCCTTTTTTATAGATATCGCTTGGATGAGTTACATGTTCTGTCCATGAAAGGTCAGAAATATGTACTAAGCCATCAATACCAGGGATGAGTTGAACGAATACACCGAAATCGGTAATGTTGCTGATGCTACCCTTGATCTTTTGGCCAATTTTGAATTGTTCGCCAATAGCTTGCCAAGGATTTTTTTGCATTTGCTTAATGCTGAGTGACATTCTTCTGTTTTCTTTATCCATAGAAACGATTAAGACTTCAATGACATCGCTCACTTTAAAGTGTTTGTGTAAGTCATGAATTCTATCAGTCCATGAAATTTCTGAAATGTGAACAAGTCCTTCAACACCTTTTTGAATTTCAATGAATAAACCATAGTCAGTAATGCTAGAAATTTTACCTTTAATTTTTGAACCAATGGTGAAATCATCGCTGATATTTGCCCATGGATTATCGGTTAATTGTTTCATGCCAAGTGAGATTTTTTCATTATTAGGATCAAATGAAAGCACTTTGACAGAAATTTTGTCACCAATCTTAAGCAATTCGCTTGGATGTGAAATGCGTCCCCATGTCATATCGGTGATATGAAGAAGACCGTCAACGCCGCCAATATCAATGAATGCACCATAATTGGTGATATTCTTAACAATACCTTGAATAACTTGATCAACTTTAAGTCCATCAAGTACCTTCTTACGGGACTCTTGGCGCTGATCATTAAGGAATTTACGGCGAGAAATGATAACATTGCCACGTTTTTGGTTTATTTTTATGATATAAGCTGTAATGGTTTGATTCACGTATTGATCGAAATCATTTACGCGTTGTACATCAACCTGTGAGCCTGGAAGGAATGCAGGTACACCGATGTCAACACTGAGACCACCACGAACTTTATGAGTAACAATACCTTCAACAGGTTTGTTTTCTTCAAATAATTTGCTGATTGAGTCCCAAGCACGTAATGCTTTTGCTTTTTCATAAGAAAGGCTTAAGTTGCCTTCAATGTTTTCGATTTCATCAAGAATTACTTCAATTTCACAATTTGGTGTTAGTTTTTTAAATTCATGCTCTGAAAATTCATAATGAGGTATTTGGCCGTGAGATTTGTAGCCAATATCAACCAAGACGCCATCAGAATCAGCTCTAATTACTTTACCGATAACGATTTTGCCAGGTTTGAAAAGATCAACGATGCCTTCATATAATGAAGCAAGTTCGTTGTATTGCTCTTGATTTAACTGGAGTGCTTCGTCGAGCGATTCCTGTTTAACATGAGCAAATTGATTACTGCGTATTATTTCTCTTGACATGTAAAAGATACTCCTTGGAGTAGTGGGGTTAGGGGGGTTAAACATACAATTATAATTAAAAGTCAGGGTACCATTAAATTGCTTACTTGGCAAATTAATCAAACCTTAACTTTTAATAATTTACTTTTTTTTGACTAAGAGCTTATCCGAAAATTAAGAAAATAAAGTATCCTAAAAAAATATTGCAAAAGAAAGTGTGTCATTCTGAGCTCGAGTAAGGGCGAGAGCGTTGAATCCACGTTATAAAATGAAATCATATTAGACTGGATTACTACGTCGCTTTGCTCCTCATAATGACCCCGATGCTCATGACGGAACTTTACAAAATAGTGGTCATACTGTATTTAGCAGAAGTGTGTTTTTTTGATTTTCGCTATTCGGTATCTTGTTGATGTTCTTGCGCCTGTTTTTCCCACAGGCGTGCATAGAGTCCGTCTTTTTGGAGAAGCTCTCTATGAGTTCCTTGTTCAACAATCACACCATGTTCAAGGACAATAATAATATCAGCATGAGTTACGGTGGAAAGACGGTGGGCAATAATGAGTGTTGTTGATCCTGAAGAAATTTCTTCTAAGTTCTTTTGTATTTCTTGCTCTGTTCTGGTATCAAGTGCTGAGGTTGCTTCATCAAAAATATACATAACGGGTTGATGAAGAATAACACGTGCAATGGCAACACGTTGTTTTTCGCCGCCAGATAATTTGAGCCCGCGTTCGCCAACCATGGTATTGAGTCCATCGGGTAATCGTTTAACAAAATTATCAAGATGTGCCATTTGAACCGCTTTTTCAACTTCTTCTTTAGTTGCGGTAGGTTTGCCGTAGGCAATGTTATAATATAATGAATTATTAAAAAGCACGGTGTCTTGGGGCACAATACCCATAATTTTTTGCAGAGATTGTTGGCTAATTGCACGAATATCATATTGATTAATCATAATGCTTCCGGTGTTAACATCGTAAAACCTGAATAAGAGGCGTGCAATAGTGGATTTTCCTGAACCGGTTGGGCCAACAATAGCAACGGTTTGCCCTGCGGGCACCACAAAAGACACATCTTTTAAAATAGGTCTTCTTGAATCATAGCCAAACGAAACATGATCAAAGGTGATTCTTGCGGTTTCAAGGGTAGGATTTAATGCATTTGGTGCATCGATAATTTCAGGCTTCAATTGCAATATATTAAAAACTGCTTCCATGTCAGTTAAACCTTTACGAATTTTTCGCAATACATAACCAAACCAGCTCAGCGGTGTTACAAATTGTAATAAGTATCCATTTATTAAAATAAAATCACTCACGTTCATGGTGCCATTGATGACATTGTTTCCTGTCATCCAAGTGAGAGTAATAAGACCTATGCCTAAAACAATTCCTTGCCCAAGATGCACTAATTCTGTAGTTATGTGATAATTGGTTGTTGCGTCTTCTCGTTCCTTGAGAATGCGGTTAGTTTGATCATATTCGAATTTTTGATTACTAAAATATTTAACGGTTTCAAAGTTAAGTAAGCTGTCTACAACACGAGCGCCCGCATTTAAATTTTTTTCATTAGCAATTCTTTGTGCATGTGTTGACCATTCAAGGCTTATAGTACTAAAGATAATATAACTTACTAAAATGGAGAATAGAGTAAGGCCATACATATAACCATAGAGATACCACAAAATACTAACAGCGACTAAAATTTCCGTTATGGTGGGAACGATTGATAGAAATATTCCCCAAAATATATCAGGAAATCCATCTTGTGCTTTTTCAATAGCGCTGGTGATTGCACCGGTCTTACGTTCTAAATGAAAGCGCAATGATAACACATGAAAATGACTAAATAATTTTAAACTCAGCAATCGAATGCCACGTTCCATAACACGAAACATCACTAATTCTCGCATTTGTATGCAGATTTGGCTGAGCATCCATAAAACACCGTAAGCAATAAGAAAAAATTGAGTGAGAAAAATAGAGTCTTTGGGTGTTTCAAAGAGAGAAATCAATTTTTTTAAAACAAGCGGTATGCTGAGATTAAGAGTCATACTTATTAAAATAAAGATAACTGAAATACCAATACGTACGCGTAACCGCCAATCAGAAATCCACAAATAAGGTAATAAATGCAAAATAGTTTTATAGGGGCCTACTCTTTTCTTCTGATGGACTGTTGCTGGCATAGTGGAATCCTCTCATTCTTGATTATTCTTGAATGGCGTTTAGGGTAGGTATTTTTTTATTAAATTGTCTGGAGCCTAGTGTTTTCGATTGTTGTATTGCAGAATTATCTTGTTGTACTTCTTTTTCGAGATAGAATTCTTGAGCGCTTATTTTTGGAGAGATTCTTTTATGGCCTTGCATAGCAAAAACACCGTGCACAAAACATAACAACGCAAAAGAAATTATTATCTTCATTATTTATCCTATTTTTGTAAGTTATTATACCATTATTGTTGCTTTTTTGCTGAATATAATTCAAGGGTTTTGTTTTCAAGCGCGATTGTAACGTGCAACAGGGGAAATGAAATTTCTTTATAGGTTATTGCATCAGCCAATTCAGCAATAATAATATCTTTTGTTATCGAAGTAGTCTTTTTTTGCAAGCGTTTTATGATTGTTTTGTTTTTTTCCAGAGCGCGTCTCATAAAGCCATAGCTTCTCAATAATTTTTTGTCCGTATTGCCTTGCCAATTAGGCATATAAAAATTTTTTACGGCGCACAGTTGGCATATTATTTCAATGCATTCAAAGGTCATTATGCTTGGTTGTAAAATAACTAAGTTGGTAATGGCATTAGAGCCAAAGTGTTGGTTGAGGGTAGGCAATAGTGTGAATTCTATCCATGAAGGCGTTGAAATTTTTCTGCCAAGAACGCCGGGATCAATAATTGTTAGGCTTTTATCTTTTTTTAAGACGGTTAAAAAACCGTTATTACAGGGAATTTCAAGAAGGGCATTCTGCGCAGTATTCGTTTGATATTTCAAAAACACACTAATGATAAGCAATAAAATAAAAAGGGCAGCACTGTTCAAAGCAAGCGTGTTAATTTTTTTATAGTAAAGAATACTTAAAGCGCTGGTTGGGATAAGCACCAGTAAGCCGAGTGAAGGTTTAGCAAAACTTATTAGCCATGAAGAGCTGCCAAAGTTGATGAGCCACAGCCAAAGGGTTGTTATTTTTTCAAGTGCATAAATGAACCATTCATTTGGTAAGCGTAAAAGCTCTAAAAAGAATATGTTTGCAGAAATAAAAAGAAATAGTGTTAAAAAGGGTAAAAAAATAAGATTGCCAACGGGAGAAGCAAGAGACAAAGGTAGTCCCCAAGCAATTAATATTGGCATCGAAATGAGTGTTAGAAAGAGTTGTATTTGAACAAAGTTAAGTAACCAGTTCAAGATTGATTGATACGTAATTTTCAAGATTTTTTAGAATGAATAAGTATATAAAATGAAATAATACATAAAGAAAGTATACTATTAATCTTTCTGGTTGTCTAAAATCGCAAAATAACTATTTTTTTCTGTTTCTAAAATGGTCTTCCAAAGTCTCTTTATTCAAACTCGGCTCTTGCCCGTCTGTTTAAATAAGATTGAATTTTTTTTGGTAGTTGTTCAAACAATTCTATGGTTTCTTGAGATAGATTAATATTTTTATTGCTATCTAAGATTGTAGCACAGCTATCAAGAAGTGCGATGTGTAGCGCCGGGTAGTTGCGTAAATTTTTTTCAATATTTTCGTCTATGAAATTATGTTCTATGTATCCTTGCGCATGACGGGCAGCTAATGTTTTGCCATCTTGTGAAAAAGCGACTGGAAAGTGGCATTTATTAAGTACTTTAAGATTTCTTCCAAATTGTGTGTCTAATAATTGTATTTTGTTATGTCTTGTTGATTCTACCGCTAATAGTGTTTCATCGGGTGAAATACTAATCTTCTCAACAGGGCTATTGAGAGGAATCCGTTTATATATTTTTTTTTCATTTAAATTATAAAAACAGAGTTGATTTGTGGCTTTGAATTTTCTGTTCCTTTTTCTATGCAATGAGAAATAGAGGGTTCTTTGGCAAGGAGATACACATAGCCCTTCTATGTTTTTATCAATTGATTTTTCTGCTTGGGTAAAACATACTCTAGCGGTATTTTTTTCTGGATCATAATGATGGATTTCTTGGTCGTTAACAGTAAAGTATAGTGTTCCATCATGTATATCAAAAGCAAAATTTGATTTTCCTGGTAACTGAAAGATCGATTCTTCGACGAAAGATGTTGTATCATCAGTTGTTTTTAATGAATAGTTGTTAATCATGTCTTCATGGATGAGCATTAGTAGATTTTTTTGTGGGCAATGCCTAATGAATTTTGGATCAGAGTTAATTTCTTTTGAGCATAAGAATATACCAGTATCTAAATCATACATTTCTAAACTACTAATATAATTATTTGATCCATCTATATTCTTACGAAATACACAAAAAATTTTATTATTATCGTTGCAAATACAGGCAGCATGCAAATAATTTCTATTTTTGCAGTATAATTTTTTGATTTTATTATTGTGCCAAAATTTTAAAGTATCGTTATCATCAGATGATTTAAAAAATAATTGATCTAGATTTGATAGACAATGCCAATCGCTTGTTTCTTGTTTGATTTTTTTAATTGTATATGATTTTTGGAGTTTTATAAGGAGCTGTTGTATTGATGATGAACAATTCATCAGATGATTGCCCAGATAAACGGCGTCATATTGATTATTAAAATGTTGTAAAAATAAAAGTGCTTGTACTATTTGTTCTTTTTGTATATGTTCCCGAGTGATTGCAACGACATTTTCTTTGCAGGCATTATAGACAAGCGGACTATTAAGGAAATCTGAAATTCTGAGCAACGTATTAAGTTTTGTAGGATCTTTTGTTTTTGCAAAATATTCTTTTAAGATACTTTTTTTGTGTTCAAGTTCTTGTGTATGATTGGTTTCTAATAAGGCACCAGCTTGTTCAATTAAACGGAATGCTTCAATGTTTTTTATGAATGATTGATGAATGGTGATAAGTTCAGAACTAGATGCGGAATCATCATTAAAAGCATACTGATCATTAAGAGTTGAGAAACAACTTAATTGCGTTGGGCTCCATTCAGAAGAATAAACAACTTTGCCTTTGTTATTATTGAGAGTTACTAAAATATTATCATCATCGGGAACAAGTTCGGGCATTTTTTTGAGCATTTTCATTGCGTGCATATTATTTGCTATTAAAAAAGAAAATAGTATAAAAATAAGATAAGATATGCTTATTTTTTTCATGAGATGCTTCCTTTACTAATGATGTTTTATTGTGCATTATGCTTTCAGATTTTTATCAAAAGTCAATTGTTTGTGTAATGAAATTTGCACTTGTTCAGGCTGCTTGTTACCATAGCAAATGTAATTTTGCAAATACCTTGGAGAGTGATATGGATAGTTTACAAACATTTTTGGAGCATGTTGCTTATAATATGCGTGTTTCTTCGTTAAAAATGACTACGCAAGCTGGTTCTGGTCATCCAACATCAGCATTATCGGCAGCAGATTTGGTTGCGGCACTTTTTTTTTATGCAATGCATTTTGATCCTCAAGATCCTCAGAATAGTAACAATGATCGTTTTATTCTTTCAAAAGGTCATGCATCACCGATTTTATATGCAGCGTGGAAAGAACTTGGCGTTTTATCAGAACAAGATTTAATGACCTATCGTCGGTTTGATTCTTGTTTAGAAGGGCATCCAACACCGCGATTTTCGCGTTCAGAAGCAGCAACAGGATCATTAGGGCAAGGACTTTCAATTGGTGTCGGCATGACACTGAGTGCGCGCATTGACCATCTGGATTTTTACACGTATGTCATGCTTGGTGATAGTGAGGTTGCTGAAGGGTCTGTGTGGGAAGCTGCGCAATTAGCGTCGTTTTATAAACTTAATCATCTTGTTGCGATTTTGGATTGTAATCGGTTGGGACAAACAACGCAAACAATGGAAGGGCATGACGTTGGCATGTTTGTTGAACGCTTTGCTGCTTTTGGTTGGCATACGTTAGTGGTGAATGGTCATGATATGCACGATTGTATGATTGCTTTTGACCAAGCAAAAAAAATGCGTGATAAACCAACGATTATTATTGCAAAAACGTTAAAAGGTTATGGTATCGATCAAGCAGAAAACAAAAATGGGTTTCATGGCAAAGCTTTTAGTAAAGAAGAGTTGCCAGCTATTTTAGAACATATGCAACAACGGTTTGCTGATGCTTCCAAAAAAAGTGATTACGCCTGGTCACCTCAACTGCCAACACAAAAAAGCAAAAAAAATGATGAAAAAAAATTGTTAAAAATCACTATGCCGAAATTTGAATCAGATAAAAAAATAGCTACCAGAAAAGCATATGGTTTGGCTTTAGTTCAGCTTGGAGAAAGCATGAGCGACGTTGTGTGTCTTGATGCTGAAGTGAAGAATTCAACGTATGCTGAATTTTTTGCTGACAAATTTCCTGATCGTTTTATACAATCATTTATTGCTGAACAAAATATGGTTGGTATGGCAGTTGGATTGGCTGCACGAGGAAAGATTCCTTTTGCATCAACATTTGCGGCGTTTTTCACACGAGCATTTGATCAGATTCGTATGGCTGCTATTGGACGTGCACCGTTGCGCTTCGTTGGATCTCATGCAGGTGTTTCAATTGGTCAAGATGGTCCTTCCCAGATGGGGTTGGAAGATATTGCGATGATGCGTACGATCCCTGACTCAGTTATTTTGTATCCTTGTGATGCGGTGAGCACGTTTAAATCAGTTGAGCTTATGGCTAATAGATCAACAGGAATTTCATATTTACGCACAACACGAGCTGAAACACCTCACGTGTATGATGTCGATGAGACCTTTGAAATTGGTGGGTGCAAAATTCTCAAGCAAAGTGATCACGATGTTGTTTGTGTTGTTGCGGCAGGAATAACTTTGTTTGAAGCGCTTAAAGCATACGACCTTCTGCAAAAAGAGGATATTAGCATTGCAGTGATTGATCTTTATTGTGTGAAGCCCCTTGACAGCCAAGCGTTGATAAAAGTTGCACAAAAAGCAAATGGCAACATTATCACCATTGAAGATCATTATCTAGAAGGTGGCTTGGGTGAGGCTGTTGTGTATGCCGTGCGCAATGAGAATATACAGGTTAGGTGCTTAGCAGTTACTAAATTACCACGTTCAGGAAAGCCAGAAGAATTGCTTGCTTATGAAGCTATTGATGCGGCGGCAATTATTAAATCAGTCAAAGAGTATTTAAAAAGATAAGCTTTTTTTTGTTATAGAATTTGTGTTAAGTAAAAACGCAAATAAACCGCCTATTATAAAGCATTGTTTTATGATACACTGAAAGTGTTTTTATAGCATCTTTTATGTTTAAAAAAATCAATGATAGAAATTATTTTTTTAAATGAGGGGTTTTTATGTATAATCGTTTTATATCTTTTCTTGTGTTTCCTTCATTTTATCTTTTCGCATTTGTAATATTTTTCAGTTTTAATGCTTCCGGTATGATGGGTAAAGAGCTTAGTAAAGAGCGTAAAGAATGGCTAATAAAAGCTCATCAAGCAGTGCCTGAACATATTAAAACTATGAATGAAGGTGTTGAAAAAACGGCAACTACTGTTTTTAAAGCTCTTGCTGATGATGATTATTCAAAAATTGATGGTCAAAAGCTTACCAAGGATCTTGATAGTGCTGTTAAAGCAGCATCCCAGGTTGCACGCAGGTTTCATACTCTTTCTCTAGATTCTGCATCTACATTTGAACCTGAATGGCAGGCTAAAAAAGGGGTTGCAAAATATGCTAAAGACACAACTGATTTGCTGGATGACCCTAAACAGCAAACAGATCTTAAAAAAAATTATTCTCAAAAAAAATTGAATGCTTTAAAAAAACAACATGGAAAAGGGAAAAAAATTTCTGTGCGCGCTCATTGGAAGCCGGTAAATAGCACTCACGAACAAATTAACGAAACGTTTTGGAAATCATCACATGAAATTTCTGAGCAAGATGATTTAGATATTTCTATGAATAAGCAACTTTCAGATGATCAACAAAAAAAAATTGCAAAAAAAAAAAATAATGTTCTGCTTTTGCAACAAGCAAACTTGGTATGGCAAAGAGAAGATGGTAAACGTGATGATAAACAAGTAAAGCATGTATCAACAGATGATATAAGCACTCGTAAAACTAACAAGAAAGAAGTAAGCGAGCAGCAGTTTTCAGAGAGTTTTATAAAAGTTCTTCATCGTCATAATCTTGCTTTAGTTAATGCAGCAAGATATAAAGAAAATAAAGATTATTCTACTATGCTTCATTTTTTGTATCAAGCACAAGCAATTAAGAATATATTATTTTCGCTGCCGGAATATCATCAAGCAAAAGATAGAAATTCGGCATTTTATGCAGGTATAAAATATCTCGGATTAGCAGATGATTTGTATAAAGTTCACAGTTTCTTAGCAGATGAAAAAAAATATCAACTGATGATTGATCAGTCACTACCAACAAAAGAATGGATCATTTTTGGTTGTAAATTAGGAAAAACTGTTTTGAACCATCCGGAAACCATAAAAGGTTTATTCAAGCAAGAATCTATGATGGAAATGTTTGATAGTGAAGTGATGAAGCGATATGTTGCTGGTTCATGGGTTCACCGATTACTTGCTGTCAGCAGTACTTGTGTAGACTTTTTTGATCACCATCAACGGTTAAAAGCTATTATTGCGCCATTTGGTCGTTATCTTATTCGTCCACTCTTAAGGGGTGCACTTTCTTTTACAAAACATCGTTTGGAAAATAAACAAGAAGATAAAAAGTATGAAACGCCTTCGTTGCAGAATAATTTAGACGGATTTGCCTTAGCATTAAAAGAAGAGTATCAACAAACAAGAAAAGTTGTTGCTGACAATAAAACGGAGCGTTATGCTGAATTTCTTTTAAAAAAAACATCACTGAAGGATGATGCTATTGCAATTCCTTTATCAAAAGCAAAGGCAGCAAGATTAAAAGAAGCATGTCAGGCAAAACTTATTGAACTAGAAGAAGAGATTGAAGTTTTTGAACATTATAGTTCAACAAGTTATGAAATTACCCAAGAAGATGAACGAATGCTTGTAGTATGCACTCAAGAAAAAGAAGCGCTTGAGGCAGAGATTAAGCGCGCAAATTATTGGTTGCAATTTCATGGAGAAAAAATAGAACAGCCACAAAGTTTGGTTATTACTCCAATTGATATTGTTTTAAGAGAACACGAACAACGCAAAAAAGGATTATATGAGCAAAATAGAAAATTATATGAAGCTGATGTATATGATGAAATTGAAGCTCAAGAGGAATTAGAAGAAGAAACTCGCATGTATAATGAGCGGTTGAGACAATCGAGGGTTTTTTATGCACCACAAGACGTTCTGTTCCCTGCAAAAAATGAAAAGCACATAAGAGCCTTTATTGAAAAACATTCAGAGGAATATCGTTATTTGTTAACTACACATAAGGATTTATTGGCTAATCATGGCATTTCAACAGAAACATTTTTAAGCCTCTATGTGAAAGCAAAACTAAACAAGGAGTGTGGAACTCTTATTGCATATTTTGAAAATGTTCAAAATAAGTTTTTGCAAAAAAAAGGTGAAAGAAAAAATCTTGAAAAAGAACAGGAAAAGTTAAAACAAGAATCAGATACTTTCTTTAAAAAGAGTTTTGTTAGTCAAAAAAGATTTTTTAGTTTTATTTACTCTTTCTTGGTAAACAAATATAACCAATGGAGAATAAATAGAAATGAATGCGCAAAAAATGAAGTTAATGATGAGGTTGAAGCTCTTAGAAAAGATCTGAGAGAATTAACGGAATATCAAGAATATAAAACATTTGACCAGATGTTTCATGATAGAATACATGCACGTTATGTGCAAGATGAACTTTTAGAAGAAAAAGTTAGAATTTTAGCAAGTACTGGTAATTCGCTTTTCGAATATGCTTTATGGCCTGATAAACGAGTGAAAAAACAATCGGCATCGGAAATATTAGAAAAAAGAAAACATAGATTGCCTAAGTTCAAAATTCTTAAATTACTTCCTGATTATGATAATATTGAACATGTAAAGGTTCAGAGACAAAAAGGTGCTCAATGCGCACTTTATGCACTCTTAAATGGTATTGCATTTTGCAATAATGATACCGATTTTACAAAAAACCATTTAGGTGAATGTAGATTGCTAGTAAAAAAAATGCGCCTTGCAGCTCAAATAAAATTAGAGTTTTTTAGAAATCGTGAGATGAAATCATGCGTTTCTCAAGATGATGAATATGTATTACATGAAATAATGTTGCAAATAAAAGATGATGATGATCGGCTTGAAACAATTGACTGCGATTGGCTCGAACCTGTTGAGAGTCAGCGATTGAAAAGACTATTATCTGAAAATTTAAAAACAGAGTTCAATAATATTATTTTAATAACTGATACATCGTGGTATTTGAACGGTTCGGCAACAATCAAACTTGATGAAGCAAGAAAGGTCAAAGCATTACAAAATGCTTTAAATAATGATGAGGACTGTAGGTTTGGTATTCATCTTAATACTTTTTGTAGCAGTAATGAAAGAGTTGATGATGGAGGACATTATATTGCTCTGTTAATCGAAAAAAAAGATGGTGTTATAACTTACAAAATCGCAAATTCATATCAGGAAATATCTTCCAGAGATGTTTTTAATAATTTTATGAAATTGCTATGGCATTATGATTTTAAAAATATTGTAAGTAAAGATTCTGAAAATGAAATTGAAGATTTTTTAAGACGTTTAGATTTTAGAAATGTCTTTATTAATAAAAAATTAAATCAAGATTTACATAACCCAATAGAAAATGTTATGGAAAATGATAAAGATCCGATTAGATTAATTAATTGGGTTTTAAAAGGTGCTAAGAAGTTGTTTGATCTCACCCATGGGGAAGATCTTTGGACACACGATGGATTTAAGGATACTAAAGCAGTAATCTTAGATACTTTAGATGCAATAGAAAAAGCTCATAATCAATCTATTACGTTGTATCCAGAAGGAAAACAGAAATTTATTATCTTAACTGATAATCAAAAGGAACGTATTAATGTTCTAAAGAAAAACCTTGAAGATATGAGAGATTGATTTACTTCGTTTTAACAAAAAGTAATTTTGGCTTTTCATCAAAAGTATGCTCATACCAATGCTTAATAGTATGAAGCATGTCGGGTAAACATTTCAAAAATTTGTGAAAAAGGAAATCAATGTGCATGAGTCCTTTGCCGTCTAACTTGATTTCAACCTGTCTCACTTTTGTGCAGTGATCAGGAAAACATCGTCCTGAGAAAAAGCTAAGTGGCTTGAGCAATTTATGTTTTTTTCGCCAATAATGAAATCCTTGGGGATCCAACACTTGAATACTATCAGAACGAGAATAAAGCGAATAAATGTGGTCAAATAGTTTATCATGTGAGCAACACGCTGTTTGTTCTTGAATGGGGCAGGCTAGCAACACAAGTTCATCGATACAGAGTTCGAACTTATCATTTTTTATTTTTGCCATGTTTAGAGCAACATTGCCCCCATGGCTGTGGGTTATGATTCTTATGAAGGGTTTTTGGTTATATTTTTCTTCAAATGTTTTGCTTAGGAGAAGAATTGCTTGATATAACTCTCGCGCAGCTTCCATGCGAGCTTTATGACTTAATTTTCCTGACCATCCAAAAAAATAAAATTCATCAAATGAAAATAACTCTGGTGCTTAAGTGCTTAAGAGTTCTGCAATTGATCGAAGATGATAGCGTTTATCAAAGCTTTCTGCAGGGTTAAGGCCAGGTAAGCAATGAAAAAAATTATGAAAAAAATATTTTGAAAAAAAAGCTCGTGTCCCATGAACCCAAATGGTTATTGTAGGAGAGGGCGTGGTTGAGGCCTCATATGTTTTTTGGTTGCTTTTGAAGGAAAGGTATGAGCATTTTTCAAGATTAATAGAGCGGCAACTAGCAAAGAGAACAATAAATACCTGAAAGGTGTAGCAATAATGTTTTTTCATTTTTTTATTTTTATCTTAGAGGTGTAAACTCATAAGTAAGAATAAAAAAAAAATCTTTAATTGTCGAATGATTATTCTTATTTTCGCCTATTTTGCTTGCGGGCGAAAACTTTGGTTTGTTCTGCTTGTTGGTTAGCGCATCCTTTACAATCTTTTTTGCATCGCAAGGGATGAATGTGAGAATAATCATCGTATAAGTTAGCTATGTAAACCTCTTCATAACGTTGAGGCGGCCCTGTAATCGGCCGATCTTGTTCATCCATAAGCACTCTATAATTATTCATTGCCTGTGCTTTGCTTGCGCAAAAAATTATAAGGCAAATGCCTAATGCATTTAAAACAATATTCATGGTGCCACCTTTTCTATAGTTACTTTTGCGGCAGAAGTGCCGGGTGCTATGACAATAGTGACTGATTCAGGTTTAATAAAAAAACTATAAAATTCTTCATTCGGAACGTTAATATCTAACGTATTTGCATAAGCGTGGTTAAGTACATCAACAACCTTAACTTGGGAGGGTTGGTCCGGTTTTCGGAATCCACCAATTGCTTGTTTTTCAAACCAGTAAAATTCAGGAATTTCCAAAGTTTGTTGAGCATTTGGCTGTATGAGCAAGCCAAAGCTGCCTGCATTCGTATGATTATTAACATACAGATTAATAATCACGGGAGAGTTCATCGTATTGGTGATGGTAATAACGGGACTATTCTTCTGTATTTCGTCATTTTGAATAGCTGCATGAACGGCATTTGTTATAAAAATGAGACACAATGTGTAAACTATTTTTTTCATGGGATTCCCTTTGTATAGATAAGCATATCTTTCTTGTGTTCTAAGCGTAGCAAATTAGCGCAAATAAAATCAATAATTGAAATAAAAAATTAAAAAAATAAAGCAAAATAAGTGCGTCTCGTGAAACTTTGAACTTTCCACATAGAATGTTTGTGTTATTTTTGGTATACTTTTGATGAATACTATAAAAATTAAAAATACTCTTTAGTTTGGGTGTCTTTATGAATTATCTTTCTCTTATTTGGCTTTTATCAGCGTTTATATTTCTCATGTTAGAAGTAGGTCATCCAGGATTATTTTTATATCTTTCTTTTTTTTGTGGCTCTCTTGTAGCGTTTAGTTCATCGTTTTTTTTCTTTTCTTTACCTGAACAGATATTATGTATGGTTGTTGGTACGTTGATTTCTTTGTTTATATTAGAAGGTTTTTTGCGTCAAACTAAGCAATTGAGTTCTAATACTGAACCAAAAACAAACATATATGCTCTTCAGGGCAAGCGCGGCTATGTTTTGAAAGAAATTACTCCTGTCAGTATGGGCGAAGTAAAAATAGGAGCAGAGCGTTGGTCGGCGCGATCAATTAATCAAGATATCATTGCGGTAGGTTCTTTGATTGAAGTTGTGCAAGTGAGCGGCTGTCATTGTGTAGTCAAAACAATTAAATAGTTTTTTGAAGGGATTGATATGGTTTTAGAATTGAGCGCAGCGTTAATTATGGCGCTTATTGTTTTGGTTATTGTATTATCAAAATCAGTTTATTTAGTTAAGCAAGCAGAAACAATTATTATTGAGCGTTTTGGGCGTTATGATAGAACATTAACGGCAGGCATTCATTTGGTTGTTCCCTTTATGGAAACTCCTCGCATGGTGCATTGGACGTATGTTACTTTAGAGGGCGAAGGAAAACGCTATTATCGATTTACCAAATCTACCCATAGGATTGATTTACGTGAGTCAGTTTATGATTTTCCCAAACAAAATGTTATAACAAAAGATAATGTAACTATGGAAATTAACGCGCTGCTTTATTATCAAATTACTGATCCAAAGGCAGCCGTTTATGAAGTTGCAAATCTTTCTGAAGCTATAGAAAAATTAACGCAAACAACGTTGCGAAATGTTATTGGTGCAATGGATTTGGATGCATCATTGGTTTCACGTGATTTAATTAATGAAAAATTACGGCTTATTTTAGATGAAGCTACCGATAAATGGGGCGTAAAAATAAATAGGGTAGAGCTTCAAGAAGTTAATCCGCCACATGATATTCGCATAGCAATGGAAAAGCAGATGCGTGCTGAACGTGATAGAAGAGCAATTATTTTGGAATTTGAAGGTAAAAAAAGAGCTGCAATTTTAGATGCAGAAGGTGAACGTGAATCTGATATTTTACGAGCAGAAGGCCAGTCTCAGTCCAATATTATCACTGCTCAAGGTGAAGCTGAAGCGCGTTTGAAAATAGCCCAATCTGAAGCAACGGCAATTGCCATGATTCAAGCATCAGTACCCAATGGTGATCCGTTGCCATATATGGTTGCTATGCATTATATCAAAGCATTACCAGAGATGACTAAAGGCAAAGATAACAAGATGATTGTTGTTCCTTATGAAGCAACATCATTAATTGGTAGCCTTGCAACGGTAAAGAAAATTTTCGAATCTGCGCAGTAATATTATTTAGTGCAACAAGCGCAACAGCCTTTAGAGCACATTTCTGTTTTTTTGCATTTTTCTTTTGTGTCGTATTTGCAGTTATTACAGTTTTTGCAATTACATGAATTTTTTTTGTTTGTATTATCAACATTTTCCATGGTAAAATCTCTTTTTAGAATTTAGTAAATAAACATCTCATTTTGAAAAATAGAGAGGTAAAAATTCTACCTCTCTATAAATTTTTAGAACTTAACTTTTTTTGTTCTTATAATCAGCTTGTTCATGTTCTTTGTTCAAAGATTCTGGTTTAGCAGCATGTTTGCCTTGCTTGCCATGTTCTTGTTGTGAAGCGTGCTTATTGTTTTCTGAAGCATGACCAGCTTTATTTTGTTCTGAACCATGAGCTGATTTGCTGCCTTGTTTAGCGTGATCAGCATGTAATCCGTTTTGATTTTTTTTGTTTTCGTTTGACATGAGGGAACTCCTTATTTATACATATACTATAAAACTATACAGTATAAGGTAGAAGAACACTTCAGATAAAACTAAGTTTTACCTAATGTATTGCTGCTACCCTACATAATTCATCATACAGAAATTTCAAATAGAAAATCAACAAAAATATTAAATAACGTGAATTCGATCTAAGAAAAGCTTAACAAAAATAAGATCTGTCGCTAAAATCACTCTAATTAATCACAACAAAAAAAA